>Ga0247611_10005031_pt1 | contig 17923 bp, 20 predicted proteins | sample 177DNAGHGhighgp2_FD_192422 | JGI IMG/M metagenome (GOLD analysis project Ga0247611, IMG submission 192422) | Sheep rumen microbial communities from Palmerston North, Manawatu-Wanganui, New Zealand - 1770 DNA GHGhigh gp2 | ecosystem: Host-associated > Mammals > Digestive system > Stomach > Rumen... | reverse complement strand
TCCGCAAATTTTTAAAAATATGTCAACCCCTGCTAAAAACCCCGCATCCCTATGGCAGATCTTCGGCGTCTTTTCGAAGATAGGAGCCTTCACAATAGGCGGAGGGTATGCCATGATCCCCATCATCGAGCGCGAAATGCTCAAGAGACAATGGGTCGCTCCGGAGGAAATAGACGATGTCGTAGTCCTCGCCCAGAGCGCCCCGGGGCTTCTTGCGGTCAATATGGCAATCTTTGCCGGGTATAAGATACGCGGAATCAGGGGCAGTATCGCAGCTACGATAGGCGCCGTCCTGCCTTCCTTTATAATGATACTGCTGATCGCGATGTTCTTCACGGCCTTCCGCGAAAACGCGATCATCCAAAGGATCTTTCAGGGCCTTCGCCCCGTAGCGATCGCGCTGATTCTGGTGCCCGCCGTGAACATGGCCCTTAAGAGCAGGACGAAATGGTGGGCTTGGGTTCTTACGGCAGTTACCGTTGTAGCGGTCGCGTTCCTTAAAGTCTCGGCAGTGTGGATAATTCTGGCGGTGTTGGCCTCTGCGCTCGGCATCGCGATGATTAGGGAGGGCCGTCGGAAATGATAGGGCTGCTGCTACAGATTTTCTGGTGTTTCTTCGTCATCGGCCTGTTCAACTTCGGAGGGGGCGGGGCGATGATCTCGCTGATTCAGAACCAGATAGTCGAGGTCCACGGCTGGCTTACCGAGGGCGCGTTTACCGATATAGTCGCAATCTCGCAGACTACCCCGGGTCCGATCGGCATCAACTGCGCGACCTACGTAGGCTATCAGGTGATGCACGACGCCGGCTACTCGAACCTTCTGGCCACCATCGGCTCGGCCAGCGCGACGGTCGCGGTCGTCCTGCCCTCATTCATCATTTTCTTCGTCCTGATGAGGGCGTTCAACCGTTTCCACGACGACCCGCGCTTCACTACCGTCATGTCCGGCCTTAAGCCGGCGGTAGCAGGCCTTATCTTCGCCGCCGCCGTGATCCTGTGTTTCCATATCACGATGGACGGCGCGGTCCCGCAGATCAGCGTGATAGCCGAAAACTTCCCCGACTGGAAAAGCTGGCTCCTGTTTGCGGGCGCATTTATTGTCACTTTCTTCTTCAAAGCTAACCCGATTTATGTTATATTAGCAGGAGGAATACTAGGACTAATACTATATTAATAATATGATAACTACTATTTTAGCGATGTTGCTTGCAACCGCGATCAACATCATCCCCCAGCCCCTCAGCGTTCGCGAGGACAAGGGTACCTTCAAACTCAAGGGAACTCAGATTTCCTGTGATGCTCAGATGGGCGAGATTCCTCTCGCCGCAGTAGCGGAACTTTCCGCCCAGATGACTATTGTCGCCGGACAGATCTACCCCGTCTCGAAACCTGTCGGTATAGGGGAAACCGTCCGCACCGGAAACGGCAAGGGCATCATTTTCGCGATCGACCCCACCCTCGTCGATGAAGCATACACTATCAATATAGATAAGAGAAAGGCCGTCATCCAGGCTAACTCAGACAATGGATTCCTCTATGCGATCCAGACCCTGAAGCAGCTTATGCCGGTCTCTATCTGGGGAAAGACAAGCGACGAAAAAGCAAAATGGGAACTGCCCTGCTGCTCAATCAAAGATAAGCCCCGCTTCGCATATCGCGGAATGCACCTCGACTGCTGCCGTCACTTCTTTACCGTAGACGAGGTCAAGAAAGTGCTCGATGTGATGGGAGCCCTGAAGCTCAACCGCTTCCACTGGCACCTCACCGAAGACCAGGGCTGGCGCGCGGAAATCAAGGCCTACCCGCTTCTTACCGAGGTGGGCGCATGGCGTCCCGAGACTATCATCGGCTATCAGGGCGGCCTCACCCCCGAGCAGTTCCGGTTCGACGGCAAGCGCCACGGCGGATTCTATACCCAGGACGAGATGCGCGAGGTAGTCGACTATGCGGCTAAACTCGGAATCACCATCGTCCCCGAAGTAGACCTCCCCGGCCATATGGTCGCCGCGCTGGCATCCTACCCCTGGCTCGGCTGCACGGGCAAGTCGATCGAAACCGGCGGAGACTACAAGGTCTGGACGATATGGGGCGTCTCGCCGGACGTTCTCTGCCCCGGCAAAGACAGCACCCTCGAGTTCCTCAGGACCGTTATCGGCGAGCTCTGCGACATCTTCCCGGGCGAGTACTTCCACATCGGTGGAGACGAGTGTCCGAAGACGGCATGGGCCCAGTGTCCGGACTGCCAGGCCCGTATCGCGCAGCTCGGCCTTAAGTCAGACGAACATGCAACCGCCGAGACCCGTCTCCAGAACTTTGTGACCTCCGAGATGCAGGCCTTCCTCGCCACCCGCGGGAAGAAGCTCATCGGCTGGGACGAGATCCTCGAGGGCGACCTCGCCCAGGGCGCGACCGTAATGAGCTGGCGCGGTCTTTCGGGCGGAATCGAGGCTTCGAACAGGGGCTTCGACGTAGTGATGACCCCGACCGACTACTGCTACTTCGACTACTGCCAGAGCGACAAGTTCGACTATAAAGCAAAGATGGACATCCTCGCCCAGGGCAAGTCCCTTGAGGAGGAAGTAGGCGAGCCTACCTGCGCATGGTGGGGCAACCTATCAATCGAGACAGTCTACAGCTTCAACCCCACGGCCGGCCTCAGCAAGGAAGCGGCAGCCCATATTCTGGGCGCCCAGGCCAACGTCTGGACCGAGTATATCCCGGACAACGCACAGCTCGAATACATGATCATGCCCCGTCTCTTCGCGATGAGCGAGGTGCAGTGGTGTGAGCTTAAGAATAAAGACTACAACAAGTTCACCGAGAAAGTCAAGGGCAACGGCTTTAAGATGCTTGAGCTCCTCGGCTTCAACTTCCGTAATAAATGAATCTGAAAGCGCTGGCGAAAGACACCGCCATCTACGGTCTCAGCAGTATAGTCGGAAGGTTTCTGAACTATCTGCTGGTCCCGCTATATACCTATAAGATCGCGGCCGAAAGCGGCGGCTACGGTATCGTCACAAACCTGTACGCATACTCGGCCCTACTGCTCGCACTGCTGACCTTCGGAATGGAGACGACCTTCTTCCGCTTCGCCGGCAGGGAAGACCGCGACGACCGGATGGTCTATAGCAACGCCCTGCGGATGGTGGGCCTGGTCTCACTCGTCTTCGTTGCGCTGGTATTCCTGTTCCTGCGCCCGATTTCCGGGGCCATGGGCTATGCGACCCACCCCGAGTACGTAGGCTGCTTCGCCCTGATCGCGGGACTTGACGCCTTCCAGGCGATTATGTTCAGCCGCCTGAGGCAGCAACACCGCCCCCTCAAGTTTATGGCCCTGAAGATGAGCTTCATCTTCGTCAATATCGCCCTGAACCTGTTTATCTTCCTGGCGATGCCGCGCATCCCGGCGCTGGCAGGTATATACGAGCGCTTCAACGGAGGTGTCGGGCTTATCTTCTTTGCGAACCTGGCTTGTACGGCGCTCGTTACTCTCGGTTTCATCCCGGAAATCAAGGGGATTTTTTACGGTTTCGACCGTAAACTCTGCCGCGAGATGCTCTCGTATTCGTGGCCGCTGCTACTGCTCGGGCTGGTAGGAATTCTGAATCAGGTCGCCGACAAGATCCTGTTCCCTTACCTAATGCCCGGTTCCGAAGGCCAGGTCCAGCTGGGAATCTACGGAGCCTGCGTAAAGGTCGCTATGATAATGACTCTTATCACCCAGGCCTTCCGGTACGCCTACGAACCCATCGTGTTCGGCGGAAAGGACAAGAACAACCCTGACGTTTTGTCAGAGGGAACGAAGTATTTCATCCTCTTCACCCTTTTGGCGTGGCTGGCGGTGATGTTCTACCTGCCGATTATCCGTTACTTCATCCACCCTTCCTACTGGGAGGGCCTCAGGGTTATTCCGATAGTGATGATGGCGGAGATTTTTATGGGCGTGTACTTCAATCTGTCGTTCTGGTACAAGCTCAGCGACAAGACCTGGTGGGGAGCGATAATGAGCGCGGTAGGAGTCTCGGTTATGATAGCCGTCAATATCATATTTGTCCCCCGCATCGGCTACATGGCCTGCGCCTGGGGAGGATTTGCCGGTTACGCAGTTTCTATGTTGATGAGCTACTTCATCGGCCAGAAATACTACCCGATCAAGTACGATCTTCGCAGCATCCTTGTTTTCTCGCTGGCTGCCGCGGTGTTTTATGCAATATATGTGGTGGTCCCGGACAAGATGTGGCTGCGCCTCTCGGTAGGAACAATCCTTCTTGGGGGATACGGCGCCCTGATAGTAATGGATCTTAAAAAACGTAAAAGATGAAAAATATTTTTTTAATGACAGTTCTTGCCGGAGCGGCTCTCCTGTCTGTAGGATGCGGAGGCGGAGCGGCAAAGCGCGCCGCCGCCGAGAAAGCGGCAGCCGAAGCGGCGGAAAAATCACAATTAGATTCTATGGCACAAGCAGAAAAGGCAATCAAAGTCAGCGAGCAGCTGGCAAACCTTGCGGAGGAGCCCGTATTCGACATCATCACAACTATGGGCACCATCCGTATCAAGTTGTATTCAGACACCCCTAAACACAAAGCCAATTTCGCCAAACTCGCTCTTGAGGGATTCTACGATGGAATTCTCTTCCACAGAATCATCAACGGCTTCATGATCCAGACCGGAGACCCTCTGACCAAAGACATGAACAACAAACACCTGTTTGGAACGGGAGGCCCCGGATACAATGTCCCTGCAGAGTTTGTCTCTGCCCACAGACACATCAAGGGAGCTCTTGCGGCAGCCCGTCGCGGAGACGCCGCCAATCCCCTTAAGGAATCGAGCGGTTCTCAGTTTTACATCGTTCAGGACCCCCGTACCTGCGCTCAACTTGACGGCGCCTATACCGTCTTCGGAGAAACTATCGAGGGACTTGATGTCATTGACAAAATAGCCAGTGTAGAGACCGATCCTCGCGACTGCCCGATCAGCCCGGTAAAGATTGTAAAAATCGAACTGGTAAAATAACTTGAAAAATAATTGCCGTGTCAGGATTTTTGGCACGGCAATTGTAATAAATGAAAACCGAATAGTTTTTTCATAGGTTAAATTTAGGTTAGAATAAATGCCGGTCCAGATGTGAAATCTCGACCGGCATTTCTTGTTGATACTTTCAAATTATCGGAACTATCTCAAGATATTCTGTCTGTCGAGGAAGCGGTAGCCGGCGGCTTCGAGAAGGTTTTGGACCGAGATGTCCCTGGCGCCTTCGAGATCGGCGATAGTCCGGGCGACTTTGATTATACGGTAGTAGGCCCTCATAGAGAACTGCATTTTTACTACAAGCTGCTGCATCGTTTCCTGGCATTCGGGAGATAACTTACAGTAGCGTTCGATTTGACGGTTGTTCATCTCGGCGTTGCAGTTGATACCCTCTTCGGCGAAGCGCTGCCGTTGGATTTCGCGCGCTTTCAGGACCCTGGCGGCTACTTCAGCGGATGATTCGCGAGGATGAGAGGAGCGTTCCGCAATAGCAGTAGGAGATATACTGCGAACCGTTACCTGCAGGTCAATTCGGTCCATTATAGGGCCGCTCAGACGGGAGATGTACGTCAGGCGCTGAGTGGGAGTACAAGTACATCTGTCTCCTTCTCCATAGTAGCCGCAGGGGCAGGGGTTTGATGCGGCAACCAAAGTGAAAGAAGCAGGATACTCCACCTTAGTCTTAAGGCGGGAAATAGTGACCTTGCGGTCTTCCAGCGGGCCGCGCAGGGCCTCGACCGTGGACTTGGGCATATGGGCGATTTCATCTATAAAGAGGACTCCGGAATGGGCCAGCGAGACCTCCCCGGGAAAGACTCCGTCGCCGCCACCGCCTCCGATGATGGCGGGCAGCGAGGCGCTGTAGTGCGGAGCACGGAAGGGGCGCGAGCGCATAAAGCCACATCGGAGGTTACCGCGACCCGCGACGGAGTATATCTTGCTGGTAACGAGCGATTCTTCCATCGTCAGAGGCGGAAGGATTCCGGCCATGGCTTTCGCCAGCGAACTCTTACCCGAACCCGGGCTGCCGATCAGGATCAGGCAGTGTCCGCCAGCCGCAGCTATCTCCACCCCTCTCTTTGCATTTTCCTGGCCGATGATGTCGGCGAAATCCATCTCCGGCGCAGGCGTTTCTTCTTCAATCGGGACCGTCCCGGAAACGAGCAGCGACTCCGCCTCGGGAGAGCCGCTCAGGGCGAGGATCGCGTCTTTCATCGTCCGGACGCCGTAGACGCGGATCCCCTCCAGCTGAGCGGCCTCCATCGCGGAGTCGTAGGGAAGGATACAGCCTTCGAAACCCTCTTGGCGCGCCAGCTCGGCCGTCGGCAATCCCCCGGGAACGCTTCTTACGGTAGCATCCAGACCCAGTTCGCCCATCAGCAGATAGCGACCAAGGTTCGGAAGGCTTTCCTGCTCTGAGGCCGCGATGATGCCGATTGCGATCGGCAGGTCGTAGCCAGAACCGTTTTTGTGTGTATCTGCAGGTGCGAGATTGATGACTATTTTCTTACCGGGAATCCGGTAGCCCTGGCTCTGAAGGGCTGTGACGGTCCTCAGAAGGCTCTCCTTCACGGCGACGTCTGCCAGACCGCAGAGGTGTACCCCGATCCCCAGCGAGATGTCGACCTCGACTGTCACCCCTATAGCGTCTATGCCTATACATTTAGCTCCATATACGTGTGTCAGCATTTTTTCCTTATCTTTGCGTCGGCAAGAGTCAACCTGCCGCCCTGAAATGAATCACGAAATCAAGATATCCAACCTGTCGGAGATAGGCTCCGCCGCAAGAGAGTTCCTCTCTCAGACCGCGGGACGCAACCTGATTGCCTTCTACGCACCCATGGGAGCCGGAAAGACAACCTTCACTACCGCCATCTGCCATGAACTGGGAGTTCGCGACGATGCCATCAGTTCTCCGACCTTCGCTATCGTGAACGAGTACCGCGCCTCGAACGGAGAGTCGGTTTATCACTTCGACTTCTACCGTATCGAGAAAGAATCGGAGGCCCTGGATATCGGCCTTTACGATTATCTCGACAGCGGCTGTCTGTGTCTGATGGAATGGCCGGAGAATATCGAAGACTTGCTTCCTGAAGAGACGCTGAAGGTCAGCATCTCCGTTCTCGAAGACGGCTCCCGCCTGCTGCGCTGGGAAGACTAATCCTGCGCCTCGACATATATCCCCGTCAAATATCCATTGAAGTCCAGGGCCATCCTGGAGTTTCCTCTCTTCCATATAAAAGGAGGCGAACCGTCTGTAGAACTGCAGGCAAGATAAATCTGTCCGCCGTACTGCATCCCGCAGCGCACGCTCTCGAAGCGAACGCCTTCGATACGCTCTTCGCCCGCGCCTCCGAACCCGCAGACAGACAGTTGCTCCATATTCCGAGTAAAAGTTATGTGGACGGAAGGCTTGCAGTCAAAGTAGTGATACGAGCCACTTCCGCCGCCTTTAAGCCACTGCTCGTCTCCCTCACAAACCAGCTCCGCCGGCATTCCATATGCCTGGGCGACCATATTGACCACGACCTCGCATTCACCTCCGGCCCCATACAGTTCCGCCGACCTGAATCCGAAACCAAACCTCCCTTCATACAGTATTTGCCTTTCTGAGCAGGACAGCACCCATCCGTCTCCGCTGCTCTCCAGGTACCATATCTCGCCCCCAGACACGGTAACGGCGAGAAGAGTACCCCCGAAAGGGGAGGTAAGAGCGAAGTCATCCCCGTCTTTCACCAGATAGCGAAGCGTCTTTCCTCCTACGCTCAATGAGTAGTCGAAGTAGAGATGATCTTCATCCAAATACAACCGTCCCGGAATACCGCTTGTTTTAGAGAACACCGCCTCCCCGTCTTTTCTCAGGGCGAAGCCGTCTCCCTCGCGACTGACCCCCAGCGTCCAGAGCCCGTCCTTCCGCCTGATCATCGTCCCAATATACTCTCTGGCCTTAAAAGAAAACTCGCGGACTCCGTTCTTATAAACAACAGTCTCCTGCCCTTCAGTCAGCGCGATATACATATCAGACCCAATCAGGAAGTGTTTGTCTGCATCTACTGCATCAGCCCCAAGCGTATAATCAAAAAGCCTCAACCCGTCTTCGAACACTACAAAAACGGGACTGTCAGAATCGGGGTTCTCTACCCCGCAGGCATATATTCTGGGAGGTATCTCCGGTTCCTCGAAGGCCGGGGGAGCAGCAAGAGAATCATTCAAGCCCAATGAGTCCGACCCCGGTCCGGCAAAACTGCCCGCGACCGGAACGGTTTCTCTCTTAATATTGCGACACATAGGATCTCCGCGTCTGATGCTGATAGCCCCCGGTCTGTCTGAGCAGGAAGCCAGGAAAATAAGCGATATAAGGATAAAGCGTTTCATAGCGTGAAAGTTCGTTTGGAACAAAGGAAAGCAAAGCTCCGTCACAGGACAAATCTTCCGTCACATAAGTACATTTTTTTCAGAAAAGAATTTTTTTCATACCTTTGCCCCCGAGGAAAAGCCCCGGAGCTTTCCAAGTGTGCTTGGTACCACTATAAAAACAAGAGAAATGAACAAAACAACCTATTCACCAATCTTTCTGGTGTTGGCAATCGTCTTCAACGTCTGCCTCATCACCTCCAATTTATTCGTCCCCAGACTCTGGCAGGTAGGATCGCTGCCGTTCCAGCTCCCTGGCGCCGTAATCCTTTTCCCTATCTCATACATCATCAACGACTGCCTTACAGAAGTCTATGGCTTCAGAAAGGCCCAGACGGTGATATGGACAGGATTTGCCATGTGTCTTTTCGTCACACTGGTCTCCCTGCTCGTCACCAATCTCCCCGCCCCGCTCTTCGAAGACAGCAGGGAGATAGCCGCAAGCTTCGACCGTATCTTCGGCTTTGTCCCCAGGTCGATGGCCGGCTCGCTGCTGGCCTTCGTATTCGGATCTACCATGAACGCGTGGGTAATGTCTAAGATGAAAGTGGCCACCGGCGGCCGCGGCTTCGGCTTGCGCGCGATTCTCTCCTCGCTCGCAGGCGAGCTTACCGACTCGCTTATCTTCATGCCCATCGCTTTTGCCGGCATCCTTCCCGCAAAGGTGATCCTTACCATGATGCTGACCCAGGTGACTGCAAAGGTCCTTTATGAGATTATCATTCTTCCTGTCACAACCATCGTCGTCCGCAAGCTCAAGCAGCGCGAGGGCATCGATACCTACGACAGAAACATTTCGTACAACCCCTTCAATCTCGCAGAATAACAATGTCAAAAGAAAGAGAACGCGGGCAGCTCAGCGCCCTCGGCAACGCAACTGAATACACCTGGGAGTATGCTCCCAACCTTCTTGAGACTTTCGATAACCTTCATCAGGACAACGACTACTGGGTAAGGTTCAACTGCCCCGAGTTTACTTCGCTCTGCCCGATCACCGGCCAGCCCGATTTCGCGGAAATCCGAATCTCGTATATTCCGGACGTCAAGATGGTAGAGAGCAAGAGCCTTAAGCTGTACCTTTTCAGCTTCCGTAACCACGGCGATTTCCACGAAGACTGCGTCAACAAGATCATGAAAGACCTGATCAAATTGATGGATCCCAAGTATATCGAGGTAACCGGCCTGTTCACCCCTCGCGGAGGTATCTCCATCTTCCCTTACGCCAACTATGGCCGTCCGGGGACGAAGTACGAGAAACTCGCCGAGCAGCGTTTCGCTACCCACGAGTAGCCACCTCTCGCCGAAAAAGTGTATCTTTGCCGCCGTAAAACTTTTAAACTATGGCTGAAAATCTGAATATTGGTCTCTGCTGCGACGCTTTCCCGCCGGTAATGGACGGCGTTTCTGTCTGCGTGGAGAATTATGCGTATTGGCTCCAGAAAAAGGTAGGAGGCGTAGGAGTTATTACCCCCAGCGTCCCCTCCGCCGATTATAGCAAGTGTGATTACGAAGTCCTGGGTTATCCCTCGATTCCGGTCCCGTTCCGCCACCCTTACGTCACCGGAATGGCCGAGATGGACCCGGTCTACCTGAGCCGGCTGCTCCAGCGTCAGTTCAAGCTGGTCCATGCCCACTGCCCGTTCAGCTCGGGCAAGGCGGCGCTTCGTATCGCGAAGGTCCAGAATATCCCTATCGTAGCTACCTTCCACTCCAAGTATCGCGACGACTTCAAGCGCGTTATTAAGAGCGGGCTCGTGGTCGATGAGATCATTAAAACAATCGTTGCCTTCTATCAGCAGGTAGACGAAGTCTGGGTTCCTCAGGAATCAGTAAAGGAAGTAATCTACGACTATGGCTTCAAAGGCGACGTTGAGGTTGTAGACAACGGAAGCGACCTCGTTGCCGATTACTCAGACGAGTATTTTGCTAGCGTCCGTGATGAACTTGGAGTCGGAAGGGATGAATTCGTCCTTCTTTTCGTTGGCCAGCATATATGGGAGAAAGGAACCCGCTTCATAATCGATACCCTCGAAAAGATCAAGGACCTGCCCTTCAGGATGTTCTTCGTCGGGACCGGCTACGCTGCCGGCGATATGAAGAGAATGGTCCATGAAAAAGGCCTCGACGACAAGACCACCTTCGTGGGAGTCCTCACCGACCGCGCCCAGATAAAGAAATACTACGCAGTGGCAGACCTGTTCCTATTCCCGTCGCTCTACGACAACGCTCCGCTCGTTGTCCGTGAGGCCGCCGCTCTCCACACTCCTGCCGTGATGGTCAAAGACTCTACAGCCAGCACCATCCTTCAGGATGGATTCAATGGCTTCCTAATCGAAAACAGCATCGAGTCCTTTGAGAATACACTGAGAGGCCTCGCTGCAGACCGCGACCATATCCGCCGCGCCGGCATCGAAGCCTCACACACTATCGTTCGCAGTTGGGAAAATGTCGTAGATGAGGTTCTCACCCGCTACCGCGACCTGATTGCCCGCAAGAAATTGTTCTAAACCAAAGGTTGCGTCAGAACCGTTGACTGTATCGCAGAGTAAGAGTGGGGGTGTATAACCCCTCGGGCCAACTATGTCGATAGATTGATCCTTCTTCTCTTGTTATTTCGACGTTATGAACAATGCTATGCTGAATCAGGCATCCTATGGCCAGTGCGCGTTTTTTGTTAATGTTCCAACCAATTTGTGGCTCAATGAATAGCCCGCTGTAGGCCGTGTCTTTTAAATCACCGGGCAGTAATCCTTGGATGTATAAACCGATTAGTCCGATTGCATATCCAGCATCCACATTTGTGAAAAAATAGCCTGTACTATAACCCAAGCGGACGAATAGTGGAACATCAAAATCCATACAGTAATTTTTCTTAGTCGCGGATCCATTTGTGGTGGTATACTGAAAACAAGGAAGGGCTATGCGCCATCCAATTCCAGCTCCAGCGTTAAAGTCCGCCCCGAGATCGTATTGAAGGACAAGAGTGGTGCCCACAGAGGTTAGGGGTCCCTTACCTAATCCATATCCCAAATTATATTCTATGGAATAAGATAAGCGACTCTGGGCATATAGTGCCCCACACAACATACATAATATAATTATACATGCGGACTTCCTCATAATGTGGATCGTTGTGACTTATTTCAGATTATACATAGTGTGAAATACACAGTGGAGCGTCTCTTCCCGGTATGGGACAGGAGCAAGAGGATCTGCAAGTTTGTTATTTATCCACTGAAGATACATAACCACCTTTACTGGAATAGTGATTTCAAAATTTACCCTTTCTTCTACCACTTTATGCGTCTCTGTCGGGATACTAAATATTATAGAATGACCAAGAATACATCCATAGTCGATCGGTATCTCCATCAAAGGGTCTATGAAGTTTTTACCATTATTAAGGCCCGCTAGATTACTGTTGGGCAGCACTGGCTTTTTTGTCCCATTCGTTGGATAATAATTCTGGCAATATGGGGCGAGATTCTCACCTGCCGGATGACCTGCGAATGGCTTATCGGCGACGAGAGTCATACCTCCGCAGTATAGAATGGTAACCACATCCGGGGCGGAATAGCTTTCTTCCGGATTATGTAACAAATAATTCTGATCGTTATAAGCCTTTTTGATTAAAGCTTCATTCTCTCCGAACGAGGAGAATAATTCCTCTGACGGAATACACCGAGGGTGCGTGGAATATGTTCGACTATCGTCTATTTCACAATTTGACAAGTCGAGTAAGAGAGCGAACTTATATCTTCCGTCACAGGTCAACTGGTAGCCACTTCTTTCGTGAAGGGTAGAGATCAACTCAGTGCTGGAGAGACATTCCCCAGGGATAAAGTAAGAAACAGAGGGGTACTCCGGGGTTGCCGCCCCAAAATGCATCTTACACGAGCTGATGGCGCATAAGGCTGCTGCCATTAGCGCCCACAAACAATATTTTTTAATTAACTGATAAGACTTTTTCATAACAAAAGGATTATTAAATAGCTATTCCAAGGTGGAGGCCAAAGGTGGTTCCAAGGCTAAGGCCGACGAAGGCGTTGGACTTGCCCCAAAGGCTGAAGGCGATACCTGGTTGCCACGCGAACCACCAGGACCATGTGTTGGCCACATCCGGGCCATCGACCCCGGGGACATACCAGTTGCTTAATTGATAGAGATATCTGCCGCCGCAGGCGAGATCGCTGTACAGGAATATTCCCTGTCTATGGCCGAGCGGGACGTAATGTCGATGATAAAGATAGGCCGTCATACACTGGCCGGTAGGGCGCTCCTGAGGCTCAGGCCCGAAGATAAGAAACGCCTGTCCCCAGCCGCCTCCTATTCCGAATACTTTATTGGGGCTGGTGCGTATACCGGCTGTAAGGTCGATGGATCCTTGAAGAAACAACACATTAGTCCTCAGGGAGAATTCCGGCCTCCATTGTTTGCGTCCTTCGGAGGAGAAATGGTACTTCACACTGCTGAAATAGTCGTCCAACAAGAATACCGGCTGATCGAAATCCAGTTTGGCACCAACGATGGCGGTGGTGTCTGAACTTTGTGCGCCGGCGTACACGCAACTTGCAATTGAAATCAGTATGAGAAATATGCGTTTCATTGATCTATCGTTTTTCAAACATATGGTGAAGTTCATTGAGCGATGCGCTTCCTTCGAGATAAATGATGGTTATTGCTTCTGCTCCCGCAGTTTGCTTCAGCTGATAGCATAGGTAACGGTTAACTCTCCTAAAAGGTTGCAACTCCACCATAGCGTAAATAAGACGATCTCCGTCATATTCCGTTTCAGCCGAGACAGCATTATCAACATCCAGTTCGATTATCCCCGCAATCTTAGTAGCGGTGACTTCGTCAACCTGGACCTTAATACTGTGGAAATAACTCAGCTTATATGTTGACATGCTCTCACCGCGCACCTCAGTCTCTATCATCCTATTTGAGGGCACTACCTTACCGCGGAATACGGCATTGCAATTCAGCCCCCTCTGCGCAAACGCGGAGAAAGAGAATAGAATGAGAACTGCTAAGCAAGCCAACTTTTTCATCTTAGTAACTAGTTAGCCGATTTACCAAAGAAATCAGAGAGGGAAGACTCTACGGAATTCATTATGGCTCCGTCGTCATTAATTTTTTCCCCATAGTAATAACTGACACATATGTCTTTCTCCTGCATCAGCCGAGCGTCTCGTATATTAAGGCCTATAATAGCCACCAGGACGGCACATGCGACAACTGTGGCAAATGAGTATGCTCGGATAGTGCGCACTCTTTTGGCTTCTCTCTCTCTTCCGATGGACAAGTAGCCCATGACACCGCGTATTTCATCGAATTCCGGGTCGGTGGTGGAAGCGACGTATTGGGACAGCTCCCGCTCCTCTCCGGGTGTGGTCTCGGCCTCCCAATATCGAAGCATCAATTTCAGGTATTTTTCTTTATCAGTCATCTTTAAGTGCTTTTCTTAGTGTTTTGCGGGCCCGGGAGAGTTGCATCCTCACAGCCGGAGCTTCCATCTTCAGTTCTTTTGCTATCTCCTCGAGTGTTCTGCCGCCGTATTCTTTTTCTTCAAGTATATATCGTTGGATATCAGTAAGTTCAGAATGTATCCTTTGCCTCACTTCTTCAAAAGCCAGTTCCCGGTATTTGGTATCTGGAGTATCGTCGGGATAATCGGCAGATAAAGGGAGCCTACGTTTTTTTCTTCGCTCATTAAGGCTCGCATTTCTCGTAGCGCGAGATATCAACGCCTCTGCTTCTTTTTCTGACCGTATCGGATACTGCTTCTGCCATAGGCGTACAAAGACATCCTGGAGGATGTCCTCGGCATCGTCGTAGTCCGAGAGCATCCGGCCGTAAATCCGTTTAAGCCGAATCCGGATCCGGATAAACGCATTCGTCAATAAGTCCGCCATTGATGCAGCAAAAACAATATGATAGGTAAGAATCTACCTATATAACACGGGAAATGTAAAAACGTAACTCTACCTCAACCACTTTTCCGGGTCCTGGGGATCGGTGGATTTCCAGAGCTGGAAGTGGAGCTGGGTCTCTCCGGAGATGGTATCGACGGTGCCGAGGATGTCTCCTACCTTTACTTTGTCTCCGGTACCTACGCGGACATCGCGCAGCTTACAGTAGAAGGTATAATAGTCTCCGTGCTGGACAAGCACGCACTGATTGTATCCCGGCATTACCGCTACATTCTTTACAGTACCGGCAAAGACCGCTTTGACCGGTTCTCCGGCTGCGGTAGCTATGTTGCAGCCGTTGTTGAAGGGCAGCTGGACGTTGGTGTAGACGGGATGATTGTGCTGGCCGAACTGACCTACTACAGTGCCCTGAACCGGCCATGGGAGTTTGCCCTTGTTGCCGGCGAACTCGTTTGAAAGTTTCACGTCGGCAGGGTTCTTGGGACTGCTCTTGCCGGTAGTCGTACCTTTCTTTGAGGAGCTCTTTGCGCCCCCGGCCTGTTTCTGGACAAATTCCCTGATGGATTTGTTGAGCGCTTCCGCTTCTTTCTGCTTTCTTGCGAGCTGCTTCTGGAAGTCGGCCTTGTTGCGTTTGAGCTTGTCTACCATCGCCTTTTCGCTCTTCTCATCTGCCCTGAGGATCTTCAACTCGTCCGAACGGGCTTTGAGCAGCGACAGCTCTTCAGTGTGAAGAGAGTCGAGGACTTCCATCTGCCTTTCCAGGTGGGCTTTCTGGTCCCTGATCTCGCGGGCCTGGGCGCGCATATCCTCGGACACGCTGTGGAGATAGTTGTAACGCCGAAGTATCTGGCCGAAATCTTTTCCGGAGAAGATGTAGGTAAGCCACATTTTCGTGTCCCGGTTAGTGTAAGCCTTACGGATAAGGAGTTCGTAGGCATCCAACATCATTTCGTAACGCTCGGAGGCTTTCGAAATGTCTTTTTTCTTCTGGCCGATACGCTTGTTGGTTGAATCGATCTGTTTCCCAAGCTCTGCCGTCAGTTCCTTTCCGGCATCAATCTTCTTACGTGTGAGGGTAAGCTGGGCAAGAGCGTCAGAACTTTTCGCTTCATTGGCCTTGATTTGCCTGTCGAGGTCGGCTATCTCGTTCTGGACTTTGGAGAGCTTTTTCTGCATGCCGGCCTTGGTCTCTCCGAAAGCGGGAGACGCAAGAGTCAACATCAAGGCTATTAGGCAGAACAGGCGTTTCATTTCTGGCGGGATTTCGCTTCGTAAAGGGATTTGTAATACAGAGCCAGCTCTTTCTCTCCGAGAGCCTCCAACACCATCGAATAGTGTCTGAGGACCGCCTCGTCTTCCTTGCCTCCATAGATGATGGCCCTCTTGAACCAGGTCTTGGCTTCGGCCGGGCGCTTAAGAAGGTAAAGGATATAGCCGTATGTATCAAGGTAGCTTACATTGTCCGGTTCGCCCTCGACCGTCTTGCGGCTCATCTTCTCCGCTTTCGAGAGATTGCGCTTTTCCAGCGACAGGAAGTAAGCGTAATTGTTGAGGGTCATAAGGTTGTCCGGCTCTGCTTTCAGAGCTTTTTCATAAGTACTGAAGGCCTTTGTCTTTCGCCCTATCCGGTAAAGGCAGTCGGCCTTGATACAGAGCAGTTCGACGCGGTTTTCGGGTTTGGTAAACCGTTTCAGCGCCTCGTCGCAGGCGGCGATGACGTCTTTGTCCGTCTTCTCGCGCATTATGATGCTGATCCAGAGCGAGGTCGCAAAGAAATTATCAGGGTTCGAGTCCTTCCACTGCTTGAAATAGCCGATACCCTTTTCCTTCTGCTCGGTCGAATAGAACCAGCGGCCTGCAGATACCAGCGAACACGAGTCTGTAGGGTAAGTCTGGACGAAGGTGTCCATTATCCCGTCGATTTGTTTGTGCCAGACCCGGTAGGTTGGGCCGTCCAGTCGCTCGACCACCTTCTGAAGGTAGTTGCCCTTGATGTTCACATCCAGGGAGTTGGCCCTTACAAAAGACTCCACGGTCGAGAAGTATCCCAGATAATTACCTGTCTTATAACACAGCTCTGCCTTCCCATACATTGCCGGAGCATAGTCTTCATCTGCCGCAATAGCCTCTTCGAAATAGCGCAGCGCCAGCGAATCGTTCCGCTCGACCACCCATTCGTGTTCGGCAAGCTTCGTCAGAATATAAGGCGAACGGTACTTGCGAGGGAAGAGCCGGGCCATCTGAAGGTGGAGCGAATCGGCGCTTTCCGCCAGCCCCATATAGGTGTAGGCCGTATAGAGCTGTTCGTAGTAGTCGCTGTTGCGGGGGTCGAGCCCTATCGCACGCTCGAAATCGGCCGCCGCTTCCGTGAACTGATTCTGCCCGAGCAAACACAGCCCATGGTAGTACAGAAGCGCATCGTCCGTGCTGTCTGCAGCCATCATCGGCTCCAGGGCCTCCAGCGCAGCCTCATAATAGCCGTCCGCTACCATCGCGGCGATGTCTGACACGTCGGTGGCGAAAGGCTCATACGGGCCCGGCGGGTCCAGGATTTCCTGGGCGCGAAGACCGAGAGAAAACGCGAGCGCCGCGAGGGCGGCTATAAGGGTTCTGCGAAGCATGTCCCACAAAAATACGATAAAATGCTTACTTTTGTATAGAAGTAATTTCGATGCGCATGCAACTTTTTAAGAGTAAGTCGCATCTTAATACGTGGTTGGAAGACGCAAAGTCCGGCGACCGTCGGGCCCAGAAAGCGATCTACGACATGCTGGCGGACAAAATGTTCGCCGTTTGTCTGCGCTATATGGGAGACCGCGACAGCGCTCAGGACGTGCTGCAAGACGGTTTTGTTACCCTCTTCAGTAAGTTGGACACCTACCTGGGCGAAGGCTCTTTCGAGGGCTGGGCCCGCAAGATCTTTGTAAACACTGCGCTGATGTCCCTGCGAAAACACGACGTTTTGAAGCAGAGCGACGACGTAGACGAGGCGCGCGGCATAATAGCCGACACCCCTTCAGCTACGGCTCAGATAGGGTACAAGGAGTTGCTCAAGATGGTAGCCGCCCTGCCTCCCGGCCTGAGAACCGTATTCAACATGTATGTGATAGAGGGCTACTCACACAAAGAAATAGGTGAGGCCCTCGGTATCTCGGAAGTTACGTCCCGCTCGCAGCTGCAAAGAGCCAGGGTGACGCTGCAGAAAAAGATCAAAGAACAGTATTAAGATGCGAAAAGACACAAATAAAGATCTCGACCTCCTCTTCAAGGAGGGTCTTGAAGACGCCGCGGTGAAAGCACCGCGCGGCGCCTGGAAGGCTGTGTCGGCGCGTCTGGACTCAGCGGCTCCGGCCGCCGCAGCCGCACCCAGGCGGTCATGGCTACTCTGGGGCGCGCCTGCGTTTGCGTTTGCAATGGCGGCTCTTGCCGCTGTCTTCTTTGTAGGCAATACCGAAAAAACTATCATACAATCAGGCGAAGAACTCATCACCGTCGCCCCTCAGCCGTCAGGCCCGGTCGCTCAGGTGGAAGAGAGCAGCGTAGCTG
>Ga0247611_10005030_pt1 | contig 17927 bp, 9 predicted proteins | sample 177DNAGHGhighgp2_FD_192422 | JGI IMG/M metagenome (GOLD analysis project Ga0247611, IMG submission 192422) | Sheep rumen microbial communities from Palmerston North, Manawatu-Wanganui, New Zealand - 1770 DNA GHGhigh gp2 | ecosystem: Host-associated > Mammals > Digestive system > Stomach > Rumen ... | reverse complement strand
TGATAGTGAATATAATGGAAAGACAAAATATACAACAACATCAGATCCATGGTTAACAGCATGAAAGTGTAGTACATGAACACCAAAAGGATTTACATACTCATGAACACCAAGAACATTTACATGGTCATGTGAAAATGATTGAGAAACAGTAGATGGATGTATAGCATATCAACAATGGTGTGGTGATGGAAAGAAAAATGGAACAGAAGAATGTGATCCAAATGATACTTCAAAAGAAGGATGGGGAGATAAAACATGTAATGCTTCTTGTAAGTTAGAAACAGTACACGAGTCTCCAGTATGTGATAGTGAATATAATGGAAAGACAAAATATACAACAACATCAGATCCATGGTTAACAGCATGAAAGTGTAGTACATGAACACCAAAAGGATTTACATATTCATGAACACCAAGAACATTTACATGGTCATGTGAGAATGATTGAGAAACAGTAGATGGATGTGTAGCATATCAACAATGGTGTGGTGATGGAAAAAAGAATGGAACAGAGGCATGTGATCCAAACGATACTACAAAAGAAGGATGGGGAAATCAAAATTGTAATGCTTCTTGTCAATTAGAAGACTTTCCTCCAGAACCAGTAGAACCAAAATGTGATAGTGAATATAATGGAAAGACAAAATATACAGCAACATCAGATCCATGGTTAACAGCATGAAAATGTAATCCATGAACAGCAACAGAATTTACATATTCATGATCACCAAGAATATTTACATGGTCATGTGTAAATGATTGAATTACTGTTCAAGGATGTACTGCATATCAAGAATGGTGTGGTGATGGAAAGAAGAATGGAACAGAAGAATGTGATCCAAATGATACTTCAAAGGAAGGATGGGGAAATAAAAACTGTAGTGCTTCATGTACTTTAACAGATATTCCTGCTACAAAGTATTATGATCTTGCTTTAACTAAGTATATTTCTGGAACACAAACAACATATAATCCAGGAGATTCTATTACATTTACTATTACAGTATACAATCAAGGAGATTATGATGCAACAAATATTGAAGTAACAGAATATATTCCAACTGGATTAAAATTAGATGATCCACATTGGGTTAAGGATGGAAATAAAGCAACATATTTCATTAATAATGATACAATTAAACCAGGAGAGAAGAAAGATATTGAATTAAAGATGGTGATTGATTCTGATTTTACTGGTAAAAAGATTCTTAATAAAGCTGAAATTAGTAAAGATAATTCAGATGACTATAATACAACAGATAAGGATTCAATCCCTGATCAAGATTCTGAAGATGATTGTATTGTAGGAGAAGATAATCACTATATTAATTGAGATTGAAAATTAGGAAGAGCTACAGGTGATTGTAAAGCATCTACAGATGAAGATGATCACGATGTAGTACCAATCACAATTAAACAACCAGAACCAGATAATCCTCCATATATTGAAAAGGATTTGCAAGGAGATAAAGAACATCTTTATCAAGTTGGAGAATTGGTAGCATTTAAGATGCCTTTTGGAAATACTGGAGATAAGAAAATTATAGATGTATCTATTAAAGATATTCTTCCATTAAATCTTGAATATGTTGAAAGTTCAATTTATGGAGTAACTAATTCAACACATTGAACATATATGAGTTGAAAACAAACAGTTCTAGAATATTCAGGATTTGATTTGGCTCCTGGTCAAACAGGATACTTATTAATGACAGGTAGAGTTTTATCAACTGATCCTGAAAACAGAGTTAACTGGGTAGGTATTTATTGAGGAGGTAAGTTATTTGATTATGATACTGAACCATATAAAATTGGAAGAGGTATTAAAATCGAAAAGGCAGTAGATAAGACTAATATTAAAGTTTGAGAAGAAGTAACATATACAATTACTATTTCTGCTCTTAGAGGAGAATATACATGAGCTAAAGTTACAGATATTCTTCCTAGATGAATTGCTTATGTTGATGGAACATGGAAGATTGATGGAGCTACAACAACAGTAAATGTAACTTCTTTTGGAACAGGAATGTCAGGAGATCAAAGTACATTGATTTGGAATATTGAATTCCCTAATAAACTTAGTGGAGAAAAAGAAACTAAAGATAGTTTTAAGATTGTATTCAAGGCTAAGTTAGTAGAAAATGTTCAAAATATTTATACTAATGTAGCATGTATTAATACTCCAGAAGAACCAGAAAGATGTGATTGAAAAATCGATATTACTGGAGATGAAAAAATGACAATTAAGAAATATGTAAGTAAAGATTCTGATTGGAAGAAAGACTGATCATATAATGATGATAAAGTTACTTTGGATACAAAGACTGATGAAAGAAATGTATTCTTTAAGATTATTGTAAAAGATGCAACAGCAAAGTTTACAGGATTTAAAGTAACAGATTCATTAGATAATAGTAAGTATAAATTATTGGATACAGATACTTTTGCATTAGCGGATAATGCATTTACTGGAGTTATGACAAAAGGAAGTGAAAATACATGAAGTTTCACATATGAGATTACTCCAAAGGTAACTCAGAATGGAAATAATACTGATCTTGAATGGAATGTTGTAATGACTTCTGGTTCTGTATTTATGACTGGAGATGAATTAAAGATTATCTTCAAAGCATATAAAGTAAGAGATGATGAAGATACCAATACAGCATATGTATATTATCCAAAATCAGATGGAACAACTGGTTCAGCTAATGATCCAGCAAAAGTAAACAGAACTTGTCTTACTAATTGTGGATGAGGAAGTGGAGGATGAGGTTGAGGATGAGGAGGTTCAAGCTGTTGAGATTGAAAGCAAAATTGACTTGAAGCTTGTGATCTATGAAAGTCATGATGAGTAGTTAAGGATTGAGTTCTTTTCTCAAATCAACCAACGAGAAATAATAATACTCATTATAATTGATGGACTTGTACAAAGCATTGTACATTGGAGAAAGATAGCGAATTATTAAGTTGTATGAACCTTAAGCATGGAAATATTTCAATTATGAAATGAGAGATGTTGCCATTCTATTGGAATATGGAATGATGGTTAGGAATTCATGATGAGAAAGAAAAACAGAATTATTTGAAAGAGAATTTCTTTGTCTCTACATGAAACACTTGTACAAAAGATAATCTTAATCATATTGATTTGAGAACATTAGAGTGTGATTTTGCTATTCGATGACCTAATAATAAAGTGTCTTCTAAAACATTAGATAATCCTGTTTATACTTTCTCTGCACCTTGTGTTTGAATAAATGATTGGGTAGATAGTAAGAATAATGTATATCCAGTGATTGAGTCATTTATCGCACAGAACCAAAATTGATGGTTCGGATGAAGTATGTTAAATTGAGAAGATCTTAAGAAAAATGTTTTTGCAACATTGGATAACTGGAATGATTATCCTGAATTGTTGCCTGTCTCATCAAAGCTTTTGATTAAATCATTTGGAGAGTGAACAAAAGATATTGCTTGAGCTAAGAATATAGTATCAAAACCTATTACTGAATATTGAGAATATAAAGTTCAATTATTAACTACAAAGTATAAGACTTGTATAGAAGAGGGGACATGATATGTTTTGTCTCAATATGCAGAAATGCCTTTGTGATGTTCTGAGAACTTAACAGTAACAGATCCATATATAGTACAAAAGAGTGTGTATGGATTAGTAAGTAATGAAAATTCATTAAGAAATTATAAACTCTTGAATGGAAATTCTTTGTTTAATTCTACTTTTTCAGCAAGCGATATAAAATCATCTGATTATGCTGTTCCTGAAGGAATGAAGGCCACTTTTGATAAGTTCCTTGCAAAATATAATAAGTTAGCTAAATCTTCAGCTTGATTACCAAAAGGAGTTAGAAAAGTTCCATGAAAGTCTGTATATATTGTGGATGGAGAAGAACCAATTAAGTTGAGAGATCTTTGAATTGCTTCAACAAATATTCCATTTACTTTGATTGCAAGTCAATGAGCTGAAATTATTATAGACTTTAGTCTTTCTTCAAATGCTATGATAATGACTAAATGATTTATTAGATTTGATGAAGGATGTAATTGAAGCGCAGATTATTGACATGCATGACAATTTGTAAAGTGAATTTTCTATGCAGAGGCTTGATTTGATGCAAAGAAAGTGAGAAATACAAATCTTTATAGCCCAGAATGGTGTAATTATTACAATGTTCATATTAAATGAGTTGCAATTTGAGATCTTACTCGTTTGAAAAATAATAGAAGATCTGAATTATATACTTGGTTTAATGCTGATTCTGCAAAAGTAACTGAAGCAAAGAAAAATATTGTAATTAACGGTGCATCTGTTCTTATTGAATACAATCCTGATCTTGATGGTCAATTGCCTCCAGGTGCAGAAGAATTCAATAAAGCACTTGATGTATATAGAAGTTAATTTATATCATAAATACTAAGTTAAAGTGAGTAGAAATACTCACTTTTTCTTTATAAATAATCTTGCATTTTTTATTAACTTTTACATACTTCTCCTTAGAAAAATAGTTTTTACCTTATATAAATCTTATCTTTTTTAATGCTCCAGATATTGGGAATATTTCTTTTTTCTCAAGTGGCATATCATTTGATTATCACTTTTTTTTGATATTGATTAGCATTAGGAGATCAGACAACAATCGCTCTTATAAGGGATGGATTATGGATAGGAATAACAGTTCTGATTTATTTGTTGGGGATGAAATATTGGAAAGAGTATTTTAAATATTGGTGGAAAATCCTTTGAGCTTTTGTATTGCTTCTTATTTTTTGAGTAGGGATTTCTTATTTTCTTTTTGATAAATCGTTTTCAGATATTCTTATCGGTGTAAAATATGGTTTCTGGTGGATGATTATTTTACTTATGGCAGCAGGAATCGGTTATTTCCTTCAGAAGAAATGAAAAACATTAGATAAATTTACTAAATGGGTGAAATATTCATTAGTTGCTATTGTTATTCTTTGATGGATATGGCAGTGATTGAAGTTGTTAGTGCCAGATGTTTTCTTTTCTTTTGGTTATTGAAGATTAGATGATTTCCATTATTGAGAGAATCCTCCTATTTATTATTTAACTTGATATGAGGGAACTTTAAGATGGCAATGACTTTTCTCATGACCAAATAATTATTGATATTTCTTGGTATTATTTTTTCCTCTTATTTGGTATTTCTTTCCTATTAAAAAACTTTCTGAGATAAAGAAATGGGATAGAAAGGATTATCTTAACTTTTTAGTTGTTGCTTTATGGATATTTACTATATTGGCGACACTTTCTAGAGCTGCAATTGTTGGATTAGTTCTATGTTTGTTTTTTATTTTCTATCCGTATCTTAAGAAGCATAAGAAGTGTGCTTTATGGATAGGAGTGATATTAGTGCTTTTATTGATAGGTGTTTCTTGTTGGAAATGGGATTCAACGGTTCAACATATTCAGGCAAAATTAGATTGAGTTATACAGGTAGTGAATAAACCATTAGGATATTGATTAGGAAGCTCATGACCTGCAGTACATCATAGCTGAGATTTTCTTCCTGAGAATTATTTCCTTCAATTGATGTTAGATATTTGAACATTAGGATTTATTCTTTGGTGTTTCGTTATGCTCTTTTGGATTTATAAAGAAAAAGTACTTCGTAAGGATCTTATAAATCAGAATCTTTGAAATAAAGAAGTTTATCATATTTTTATAGCACTTCAGAAATGATTAGTTGCATTATTTATTATGTGATTATTTCTTCATGTTTTTGAAGATAGCATGGTAAATTATCTTTTCTTTGTAATTTATGGAATTTCTCTATGATATTTGAGTGCTTTAACGCGTAAGAGTGAGAAATGATAAAAAAATGATTAAAAAAGCTAGATAGTTTCGTTGCAAAAATAGCAATTTATATTATTTATGTTTATCAATGAACTATTTCCCCAGATAAGTGAATATTGTCGATGTTTTTTAAGGGGAAGATATGTGCACATGAGCCTCATTGTAGTGAATATTGAGTAAGAGTGTTAAAAAGATATGGCTTTTTTAATTGAATGCCAATGATATTAGATAGAGTTTTACATTGTTTACCAAGCAACAGAAAAATGTATGATCCAGATCATTATCGTGTAGTGTTTTTCTCTTCTGCAGAGATAGGAACTCCTTTTTTAGAGGAGTTAGTGAATGATAAAAGGTTTGAAGTAGTAGGGGTAGTTACACAAGAAGATAAACCAGTAGGAAGAGGACTAAAACTTACACCTAATGTTATTAAAACTAAAGCATTAGAGCTTTGAATAGCATTAGATGATATTTATACTCCTAATAATATTAATCCTGAGAAATCTCAAGAAGGAGAGGATTTTTATGAATGGTTACAGCAAAAGGCACCTGATTATTGTGTAGTTATTGCATATTGAAAAATATTGCCTCAATCTATTCTTGATGTTCCGATTTTTGGGTCTATTAATGTACATGGATCACTTTTACCAAAATATCGTTGAGCAAGTCCACTTCAATCTGTTTTTCTTAACAAAGATCAGGAGAGTTGATTGAGTATTATGCGTATGGATGCATGAATGGATTCATGAGCAATTATTGATAAATTAGCATTCAAAATCCCTTTTGAATGGACAGTAAAAGATTTGATAGAACGTTTAATGCAAATAGGGCCAGATTTTCTTGATGATGTTCTTTGGATGTATGCAAAGAATGAGATTCAGGCAGTTCCACAAAAAGAAACAGCAGCAACTTATTGTAAAAAGATAATTAAACAAGATTGAGAGATTAATCCTATGAGAGATGAAATAATCGATATTTATTCAAAATATCGTGCATATGCGATATGGCCAAAAGTTTGGTTTATGCATAAAGATAAGAAAGTAGTTGTAGAAAAACTTGTTTTGGATGAGGTTTGATATATGAGTTTACAACATGCTCCGTTATGGGATGAAAAATATGAATTAAATCCTTGTATAAAAGAGTTGATACTCAAACCAGAATGAAAGAATTGAATAGACTTTAAGAGTTTTAAGAACTGATATTTAAAATAACACAAAAGAGCGATTCGGGAAACCGGCCGCTCTTTTTCTGGCATCAAATACTTAAAAATCCTCGTTTTACTTCCTCTGCATTTTTGGGGATGAGTTGCACTCATTCATATATCAAAATGGGAAAATATCCGTAATTTGATGCAGGTATAGTAATTATTTTTCGTTGAAAAATCAAGCTAAAATTTTATAAGTAAAGGGCAAAAGTATTAAAGAATAGTTAATAAATAAGTATATATCAGTTTTTCTTTTAAGCGTGTTTATGTTGTAATTTTTATGTATTTACCTATTCTTTTGCGAGTAGTCTGTTTTATTGGAACTTTGAGATGAGAGGAATAGTAAAGAGTAAACCTTTTGTAAAAAAAATAAGAAGACAAAAGAAAATTTCTTCTTGATTCTCATTTTATCGTTCTTGAAGAAGATGACAGGATCATCAATCTCCAATATCTTTGTTTTTAAAGAAGTGGTGATTATTGGTTTTTGCGACATTTCTTCTTTTTATTCTATGATTATTTTTATTAAAAGGAACTTGGTATAATCCAGTTTATTTAATAAAAACAATTGAATATACTCAGGAAACTAAGAGTAAATATTGAAATACCGAACTTTTTGTACTTTCTTCAAAGTTTTTGAGAGGAAAATATTATAATGCTTTAAGAGTTTGATGAGAGTCTCAATTAGTTGATTGGGTAAGAACAGAGTATCCATTTGTTCGTTCTGCTGATATTAATTTCTTAGGAGATCAAAAAATTAGTGTTGATTTTGATTTCTATGAACCAGAGTTCTTGGTGAAAATATGAGAAAAAAGATATTGAGTATGGTGAGAAAATGTCAGTGATGAACTTGATGTTAATTGGTCTTTATGAAAGGATGCTTTTGTTGTAGATACTCCTGCTTATGCTGCTTCTGCTCCTAGTATTGCATGATTCTTCTATGAGATTTGATATGATTGGTATAAGGATAATCTTCCTTTGATTCAGGAAGCTTTCCCTCGTATGACACGTTTTGTTTATTTAGTTGGATCTCAGAATTTCATTGTTTTTGAGGATGGAAAGATGATATATCTGTATAAAGATAATGTATTACATCAGATAGATAAATTGCAGAAACTTCAGAAGTATTATGAAGAGTATAAAAATTTAGCAACTGTTGATTTGTGAAGTTTGACTCAGGATAAGGTAATTGTTTGATGGTGATAATTCTTTAGTTGATTAGTAATTATGCATAGAGAAGATTTCCCTTTGTTAGTTAATCATCCAGATATTGTTTATTTGGATAATGCTGCAACAACCCAGAAACCAGCATATGTTATTGATGGGGTTGCAGATTTTTTGAGAAACGAATATTCAAACATCCATAGAGGATTATATCCACTTTCTGAACAATCAGAATGTCATTTTTATGATAGTAAAAAACTTGTTTGAGAGCTTGTAAATGTGTGATATAAGCAGGTGGTTTATACTTCTAATGCAACAGATTCTGTAAATATTTTGGTTCAATCGTTAGTTAATTCTAATAAGCTTAATCCTTGAGATACTGTTTTGTTAGGAATTTGGGATCATCATGCTAATCTTTTGCCATGGCTTTCTTATGCAAAGCATTTTGGTTATAAGGTAAAATATTTTTATCTTAAAGAGGATTATACTGTTGATTATGAAGATTTTCAAAAGCAATATACCGATGATGTGAAAGTGGTTGCATGTTGAGAAGTTTCTAATGTAACATGAGCAATTTGTGATGTAAAGAAGATTAAATCATTGTTACGTGATGATACTTTTTTTGTTGTAGATGCTTCTCAGGCTATTCCTAATATGCCGGTAGATTTTCAAGATATTTGATGTGATGCTCTAGTTTTTACTGGTCATAAGATGATGGCTTATACTTGAATAGGAGTATTGGTTTTAAAAGAGGAATGGGTTAAAGAATTGACTCCTATGAATGTTGGTTGAGGAACAGTAAAAGATGTTTCAAGAGATAGCTATTTACTTAAATGAAATGTTTGAAAGTTTGAAGCATGAACTCCAGATATTATTTGAGCTGTTTCTTTAGAAAAGGCTTTGGAATACATCAAAACTTTATGAGAGGATTGAAGTTTATTAGGAGGTATGGAAGTAATCTGGGAACACGAGAAAAAATTGATGGAATATATTCGTTCAAAGTTTGCTAAATTAGAAGGACAAGTTACTGTGTATTGACCTCAAGAAGCGGAGAAGGTTGCGTTATTCTCTTTTGTTGTTAATTGAAATACTAATTTTAATCAAGTGTGAGAATTCTTCGCTGATAAAAATGTTTGTATCCGTTGTTGAGGACATTGTGCTTATCCTCTTCATAAATATCTCAATATTTGAGGTACTTGTAGGATGAGTGCGTATTTGTACAATGATGAAAAAGACGTTGATTACTTCTTTGAAGTCTTGGATGAATTGTTAAAATCTTCATAAAATACATTGTATCATAAATTGCAAATATGTGAAGTCCTTTTCGCTTATTTTTTTTCGAAAAGATGTGAAAATTTTGCGAATTGAGTATACTTATAGATAAGTTTTATAACAAAAATATATATGAAAAAAAATATTTGGTCTCAATTATGATATGTTTTTTGAGGGGTTATTTTCTTCCTTCGAGTTGCTTTTCTTATTTTACATTTGAAAGGTTTAGATCAGAAATTTTTTCAATATCTTCAAAGAGAAACTGTTGCTAATCAAAAGCAAGAAGAGCTTCTTTTAGAACAAGAAAAACTTCTTGAAGAAGAGAAATTACTTGCTCAGAAAGAAGCAGAAAGACAAGCAAAGCAAGAAGCTGAGGAAGAGAGAATTAAACAACAAGAAGCACAATTAGCTTTAAATCAGGAAATGCTTTCTTGATTTTTACAACAACAAGAAGAAAGTATTACTACTGGAATGTTGGATTCATTATCAAATATTAAAGAAAAAATTGAGGTACTAGAACAACTTTATGCACAGGATCCAACTATTGATAATGTTGAAATGTTATTAAATGCTTATGTACTTTGAAATCAGTACGATAAGGCTAGAAAAGTTTATGCTAAATTAGATACTATATGGAGAAGTCAATTACCTCAAACATTAGATTTTGAGATTTTAATTAATGCTTTTTCTTTAACTTCAGATGAGGAGTATAGAAACCTTAAAAAGTTGTTACAAGAAAAATATAAAAACCATCTTTTTACTGATTGAGAAAAAGATTATTATGATTCAGTATTTTTATTAATAGATGGTGATTATGAGGCTGCTGAGAAAAAATTAGAGAGTTTAAAAAATACAAAATATAGTAATTATGTTGATTCTATAAATGCAGCGTTTACTCAGTATGAATCATTAAAAGATGTTCCTGAGTATTATAGGGATGGATTAGTTGCATATCAACTTATGAATAATTGATTCCTTGTTTGAGCAAAGAAGATTGCTGTTGATTTAGTTAATAAATATCCAAAATATATTTTACCTTACCAAATATTGGCGAATGTTGATTTTACTTTAGGAAAATGGACATCAGCTTCTCAATATTTTCTTAAGCTTTTGGAGTTAGATTATCAAGAAAAGAATCTTTATAATTATCATTTGGGAGTATGTTATTATAATCTTTGAAGATATTCTGATGCGGTTCTTTATTTAGCACAGATAACAGATCCTAGTATTTTGTTAGATTCAGATAGATATCTTGTATTAAGTTATATTGCTTTAGGAGAAGAGGATAGAATCTTTGCATGATGGCAAAGATTACTTGGATATCCTTCAGTTAAGGCAACAGATTTCTATTCATTCTTTGAGGAGGCTTTATGGAAACCTTATCGTTTATGAAAGAAATCTTCATATCTTGTTAAGAATGGAAAATTAGTACAAGCGTATTTTACTATGTGTCCAAAAAAACTTAAATGAAATGATGCTTTAATTTGTGTATATGGACAATTAGGATTGGCAGCTAATCAGAAAAAATTCTCAGATATTGAGTTACAGGTATCACGTTTTGCTAGAAAGTTTCCTAAATCTCATTTATTCCAATTATTAGGAGATATTCAATTAAGTAAATGAGAAACAGCAAAAGCTTCTGATTCATTTATGAGAGCTTTGGATTTAGCAAAACAAGGTAATGAAAAAGCTTATCTAAGAAATAGAATATTGGAAATTAATGAATTAGAGTAATTTATAATCACATTTTTCTTGCGAAATAATCTTCTTTCTTTTCGAATGTAATCTTTAAGATGATAGGTCATCCTAGTTTTTTGCTTAATTCTTCCTCAATCAATTTTTTATTTTCAGCGTTGTTAATAAGCATCTCTGCTATTTTTGAGATAACTATTACTTCTACTTCATTATTTTCAATTTTTTCGATAAGTGTCTGATCCTTTAGATTAGATTGAACTGTTGGTTTTCCAAGGTTGGCAATAACGTCTTGCCAGATTTCTGGATATTTTTCTTCTGCTATTTTTCATTCAGATGTTGTAGGTTTTTCTGGTTTAGTTTCTGGCTCTGACTTAGGTTCTTCTGGAACTTTTTCTTCTTTTGGTTCTTCTTTGATTTCTACCTTTTCAGGTTCTGGTTTAGCTTCTTCTTTTTTCTCTACTTTTTCTACTGGTTTTTCAACAACAGTTGTTTTTTTAGGTTTTTCTGTTGGAGTAATGGCTCCTTGTTTTTCTAATCGTTTATTTACAGCAACTTTATATGCGAGAACTGGTGAAGGGAACCATTTTATTGTATAAGAAATATCAGAAAAAATATCAGAACAACTTATCAAGAAGTCTGTATCTTCTAAAAGATGTTCATCGATATATCCGATAATCTGTTTAGTGAATTGTGTGAAATCAATTCAATGGTCGTTAATTTTATCTAATTGCTTGAATATTTCTTCTCTATCATATGTTTTTATTGTTGAGAGGAGTTCTTTTATTGTTGCTTCTCCTACAACTCATAGGAATCCTGAAACATTTTCTTCATTAAGATTTCAGAGAATGCTTACTTGATCAACATATTTTATAGCGTCTCTTACGCATCCTTCAGAAATATTTGCAATAATATCTAATGCTTCCTTTGTATATTGCAGATTCTCTTTTTTGCAGATTTCTTCTAGATGTTGAACCATTATCTCATTTGGAACTTTTTTGTAATTGAAAACTTGGCAACGAGAGATAATAGTTTCAAGTACTTTGTGGATATCTGTTGTTGCTAGTATGAAAGCAATATCACTTTTAGGTTCTTCTATTGTTTTTAAGAGAGCATTAAATGCACCTTTACTAAGCATATGAACCTCATCGATAACATAGATTTTTTTCTTTAGTGCTGTTGGTGGGTAGATTATTTTATCAACAATTTCTTCTCTAATATTATCAACTCAAGTATGTGATGCAGCATCTATTTCAACATAATCGATTGTAGATCAATCGTTAATCATTTTACAATTAGCACATTCGTTACAAGGATTTCCATCTTGTAGGTTTAGACAGTTTAATCCTTTTGCGATAAGTCTTGCTGAAGAAGTTTTTCCTGTTCCTCTTGGTCAAAACAAAAGATAGTTATGATGAACAGTATCTCTTGCTTTCATTTGTGCTTTGAGGATATTTATGATATGCTCTTGTCCAATCATTTCATCAAAAGTTTTTGGACGATACTTGTTTGCAAGACTCATGTTTAAAAAAATGATATAAACAATACATTTATGTTAAATTTTCGTTTCGTGTTTTCAAAGGTTTTTAGAATTTCTTTTTCCAATCTTCTAAAATTCTATTAAGATAGACAATATTATGAAGTCATACTAGAGCTCATCACAATGTTTCTTTTTCTCTGATAAGATGACAAAGATAAGCTTTAGAGAAATTTGAACAAGTATAACAATCACAATTCTCTGTTAGTGGAGAGTAATCTGTTCTGTATCATGAATTTGTTATTTTAATATTTCATTTATCTGAAAAAGCGATACCGTGTCTTCCTAATCTTGTTGCAGTTACACAGTCAAACATATCAATTCCATGTTCAATTCCATAAAGAAGATCTTCAGGTGTTCCTACTCCCATAAGGTATCTTGGTTTGTCGTTTGGTAATAATGGAGCAGTATGTGCAACAACTTGTTGGATAAGTTCTTTTGATTCTCATACACTTACTCAACCAATAGCAATTCCATCTCGAGCAAATTGGCTTAGATAATTAGCAGATTCTGTTCTTAAATCGAGATATGTTCATCATTGTACGATAGGGAATAATACTCATCTTGCTTGGTCATATTTTTTTCAGAAATGGTCAAACGCTCTTTTTGCCCAGCGGTGAGTCATAGAAATGTGTTTTTCTATCGTTTTTTTATCTGATCAAGCAGGAGAACAAACATCAAGTACCATCATAATATCTGATCAGAACTCACATTGAGTGTCTACTACATTTTCTGGTGTGAAAATATGTTTTGAACCATCGTATGGAGAAGTAAATTTTACTCCTTCTTCTGAAAGTTTCATTCAAACTTTATGTGAATGTTTTTCATCATTGAATTTTTGGTTTGCTAATCCAAGTGAAAAAACTTGGAATCCTCAAGAATCAGTTAGAATTAGTCAATTTTTTCGGTTCTCAAAATTATGGATTCCTCATGCATCATGGATAATTTTACTTCCTGGCCTTAGATAAAGATGGAAAGTATTAGCGAGGATTAGCTTTATTGGTTCAATATTTTTTCAAATATATTTTGGGTCTTGTAGGATATCAAGAATCAATCCTTTAATTGTAGCTTTTGTTCAAACAGGCATAAAAACAGGAGTTTTTAAGGTAACTCCATTTAATGTTATTTCTCAGATTCTAGCATCTCATTTTTGCTTAAGTATTTTGAAGTCTAATTTTCACATGATATATTTTAATAGATGAATTGTTTAGTAGTATGCTGATTCCCTATTTGAATTCAATCTTTTTTAAAGGGAAAAGCTTGTAGAGGACTACAAGCTTTATTGCCATTTAGAGTCTTTGGAGATAATCCCCAAAGTGGAGAAAATAATCATAAATACGAGGGTTGGGTAGTAGTACCACGGCATTCCCTCGTGGTCTTGGATGGTATACCATCTCTCCTGTTTTTCTTCTTTTTTATTCATATCATTTTGTCTTTTAGTGTCCGGTAATTAGATACTCATTTTTCTATTAAATGTCAAGACTTTATTGATTAATTATCCTAGTATTTTTTATTTTTATCACTACATATATTTAGTTTTACATTATTTCTATGTAATGGAATATTTAATCTTTTTAGTTATAGCCCTTATTGTTGCGATAGGGGGACTTTTCCTTTTCAAAAAATGTAATATTTTGGATAAACCGTGAAGTGATCTTAAGAATACTAGGAAACCTGTTCCAACGTTACAATGAATTTTTGTGATATTAGCTTTTATGTTATGAGTAGGAGTAGTATTTCCATCTTATTACTCTTCACCATTATTTTTGTGATTACTTATTCCATGATTATTGATTTGAGTTGTAGAGCTAATTGAAGAGTTAAGTTATTTGTGAAAATTTCCTAAAGTTCCTCCAATATTAAGATTATGTGTTCATCTTATTGCAGCTTTTTTGGCTGTTTGGATTTGAGGAATTTGAAATCAAGAATTAGTGATTTGAGATTCAGTATATGCAATTCCTAATTGGTTATTCGCAATAGCTTTCATGATATGGACAATGTTTTGTATTAATGCAATTAACTGGTTCGATTGAATCTATGCGCAATGAAGTTGAGTTTCAGCAATAGGTTTTTTGACAATCTATTTGTTGATTAAATTTGTTGTGTTTAAGAGCTATGATTCTTTCACTAATTATGAAGTATTGGTAATGGTACAGAACCTTTCATTATTCTTGTTTATTATTAGTCTTATTTATACCTTTATTGAGTATAAACCACTTGGTTTGGTGAGAGATGTAGGAATTATGTTTTTTGGTTTTTCTATAGCATATTTATCTGTTGCATGAGGTGCTAAAATATGAACATTAGTTGTTGCATTATCTTTAGCTATCTTTGATGCAATATGGGTCGGATTATATAGAATCTTTATTCTTAAAAAGAATCCACTTAATTGAGATTATACCCATTTTCATCATAGATTAATGTGACTTTGATTTACAAGATGAGAGACAAGAGCGTTCATTTGGATATGGTCAGTAATGATGATGATATTGATGCTCTTACAGTGATCAAATAGGTTTAGTAAAATTGTTATTTTTGTAATGATGGCCTGCTTATTCTTCTGAATTAATGGATATCTGTTCTTGTATAAAAAGCTGCCATGTTGATTACAAATAAAAAAGGAGAGGTAATGTTATAAAACTAGTCTTATGGACTAGTTTTTTTTAATGAAGAATTTCTTTTTATTGTTATAGTGTATTTTTGCTAAAAATAGTATGAGTATAATTTGGGATAAAGTGTAAATAATACCTCTTATTCCAGATAAAAAAAATAGTATGATTTTTCTCTTGATTTTTATAAAAAATACAATATCTTGTGGTCATCAACAAAAACAAACACAAAATATTGTGTCTAAAGTAACTTCTTATTTTTTTTATAATCTAAGTTCCCTTATACCAATGGCAATTAAAAAAGTTATAAAAAGAAACGGATCTGAAGCAGTTTATGATCCAGAAAAGATTCGCGTTGCTATTCAAAAAGCAAATCATGAAGTACCAGAAGATGATCAAGCAAGTGATTTCCTTATTTCAGAAATTATTAGATCATTGGAACTTGCTAAAAAATGAACAGTACCTATTGAAGAGATTCAAGACTTCATAGAGATGCAACTTATTAAAATGAATAAGGCTAAATTAGCTAAGAAGTATATTATTTATCGTTATCAAAGAGCATTAGTAAGAAAGTCTAATACTACAGATGATTCTATTCTTACTTTGATTCACAATGATAATAAAGAAGTAGGACAAGAGAATTCAAATAAAGATGCTTCTATCGCTTCAACTCAAAGGGATCTTATCGCATGAGAAGTTTCAAAAGATTTGACTCGTAGAATGCTATTACCAGATGATATTAGAGAAGCTCATGATGAAGGAGTTCTTCACTTTCACGATATGGACTACTTTATTCAACCAATCTTCAACTGTTGTTTGGTAAATATTAAAGATATGTTTGAGAATGGAACAGTAATGAATGGTAAATTAGTTGAAACTCCAAAGAGTTTCCAAGTAGCTTGTACTGTTATGACTCAAATTATTGCATCAGTTGCTTCTTCTCAATATGGAGGACAATCAGTAAATATTAAACATTTAGGAAAATATCTTTATGCTACAAAGCAAAAGTATTTGAAAAAATATAAGGAATCTTGTCCTGAATTAAGTGATGAAGAAATTCAAAAGATTGTTGATATTAGAGTAAAAGATGAATTGGCTTCATGAGTACAAACAATCCAATATCAAATCAATACTTTGATGACTACTAATGGACAATCTCCATTTGTAACATTGTTCTTGGAACTTGATGAGAAAGATGAATATATTCAAGAAACTGCTGAGATTATTGAAGAAATCTTTAAGCAAAGATTACAAGGAATTAAGAATGAAGTTTGAGTATATGTTACACCAGCTTTCCCTAAATTAGTATATGTATTGGATGAATGTAATATTTTGAAGGGAGGAAAATATGATTATCTTACAAAATTAGCAGTTAAATGTTCAGCTAAGAGAATGTATCCTGACTATATCTCTGCTAAGAAAATGAGAGAAATTGAATGTGGAAATGTATTTGCTCCTATGGGATGTAGATCATTCTTAGCTCCATGGAAAGATGAAAATTGAGAATATAAATTTGAAGGAAGATTTAATCAATGAGTTGTAACAATCAACCTTCCTCAAATCTGAATTCTTGCTAATCATAGTGAAGAGAAATACTTCAAATTACTTGATGAGAGATTGGAGTTATGTCGTAAAGCATTAATGTGTAGACATGAAAGATTAAAAGGAACAGTATCTGATATTAGTCCAATTCACTGGCAATATTGAGCTATTGCTAGATTAAAGAAAGGAGAGAAAATTGATAAATATCTTTATGGATGATATTCAACTATTTCTCTAGGATATATTGGATTATATGAATCATCTATTTTGATAACATGAGAACCTCATACAACAGAGAAGTGACAAGCATTTGCTCTTAAAGTAATGAGAACATTAAAAGCTGCTGTTACAAAATGGAAGGAAGAATCAGGAATTGGATTCGCTCTATATGGAACTCCTGCTGAATCACTTTGTTATCGTTTTGCTAAAATCGATAAGAAAAAGTTTGGAGAAATCAAAGATGTTACAGATAAATGATATTATACTAACTCATATCATGTAGATGTAAGAGAACATATTGATGCTTTGAGTAAATTAGCATTTGAAGCTCAATTCCAAAGTATTTCTACATGAGGAGCTATCTCATATATTGAGATGCCTAATATGCAGAAGAATCTTCCTGCTCTAGAATCACTTGTTCAATTCATGTATGATAATATCATGTATGCTGAGTTTAATACTAAGTCTGATTATTGTCATTGTTGTGGATTTGATGGAGAAATTATTGTTAATGAAGATAATGAGTGGGAATGTCCTCAATGTCACAATAAGAATCAAAGAAAAATGAATGTAACTCGTAGAACTTGCTGATATCTAGGTGAAAACTTCTGGAATGCAGGAAAAACAAAAGAAATCTCAAAAAGAGTTTTACATGTGTCATAATATTATTGGATAAGTTATGTATTATTGAACAGTAAAGAAAATGGACACTGCTAATGGACCCTGATTAAGGGTCTCTCTTTTTGTTAGCGGATGTCCCCATGAATGTCCTTGATGTTTTAATGCTGTAGCTTGGAATTTTAAGTATGGACAGGAATATACTCAAGAAGTAATTGATGAAATATTAGAAGA
>Ga0247611_10005029_pt1 | contig 17928 bp, 14 predicted proteins | sample 177DNAGHGhighgp2_FD_192422 | JGI IMG/M metagenome (GOLD analysis project Ga0247611, IMG submission 192422) | Sheep rumen microbial communities from Palmerston North, Manawatu-Wanganui, New Zealand - 1770 DNA GHGhigh gp2 | ecosystem: Host-associated > Mammals > Digestive system > Stomach > Rumen... | reverse complement strand
ATGACCCCAAGCGAATATAAAGCCCAAAACGACTGACAAAGCATCCCCTGTCAGTCGTTTTTGCTGTTTTGTCAGTCTTTCTTTCTAATTTGTCACTACTTTTGCGACATTAAGTATCCAAAGCTATAAGCAAACGAGTATGAGAAATATATATGTATTCATTAAAAACCATGCGTATGAAAACAACTAAAACGTTATGCCTCGCGGTGATGGCTGTTATAGTCATCGGTTTTGTGACCGCTTGTTCTTCATCAAGCGATGACATGCCCGAACCAGATTTAAAGCCGGGCGAAAAAGTGACTGACTTTAAGCCAGTAGTACAATATGACAAGACGAAACTATTCCAGAGTGACCTCGACGCCTTTGTCACCTATGCTATCAGTATTCACTCTTTCCGTGTTTATTGGTGGGCAGTTTTGTCTAAAGGCTTTGAGACTGGTGAACCCTTCTGCTCTGATTGGGAATATATCAACAGTGTTGACGGATCCATTATGTCATGGTATGCCTATGATGTCATCGACGAGGTGGTAGAGAACGCTGAAGCGTATGAACAGGCCATGAACAACCTCCAGAAGTCTGGCATATTGCCCGACCCCACCTTTAAAACCCGAGGGTGGATAGCCGATGGTCTGAACTTCATCTATAACTGTCGAAATACGCAGGTGATGGGCCGCAAGTCGGTGATGGCCGTCTTGCAAAACTCACCCATGGGTACTGACACAAGGAAACTCAAGGAACTGTACGACATGCTTCCAGCAAATTTGCGAAGTGGCTATACGAAATATGAGGACTTCTGGCATGACTTCAGTAAGGGCAGGCTCGATTCAAAGGCAAACCAAATATTCTTGAACCTTTATACATACGATCATCTGGACTTTGGTGAAAAAGCCCGCATCTTGGGCATCACACCCGGCGGCAACATCACTGCCGCAGGAGCGAAACTGATTGAGTCGGGCGCGAACCTCGTCATTGATGCCAGTCCTTTCAGCACGCAGATCGGCTATGGCAAGGATCTATACGGAGCCATTAATGCTACTTCCGACCTTGTTACCAAAGGCGATGTAAAGGGATTTCTACAGATGGCTGCCAGCAATGCCAACAACTACGGTCCTATGATCTACAACGGTCTTAAATTCAAAGTTTGGGAAGGTTATGACCTCTTCGATCCTAATGAATGGGATCTGGCTTTGGCACAAGAGGCTTTTGCAAGTATCATCAACGACGCCATCTTCTCAGACACGTTTTATGAAGCCGTTAACAAAGGTGATGGAGAGAATCTCATACCCAACCTCGTTACAAGCATCGATGAGAATGGCAAAGAGGTGCTACTCGTTTGCATGGTTGACGAATCAACGGGGCGTATCACTGTAGGGTTCAGTATGGACAAGGATGGCAATATCACGATGAATCCAAAAACGCCTGGAACGAAACAGGTTACAGTGGTAGGACGTAATGGTAAGCGTAAAACCACAACCATTGTCGTACCCAAAGACGAGAAGACAGTTTTGACTGTGGATCTCGAAGACAATGAAACGTTGTTAGAGGAACGTCCTAATGATGGCTATATCAAGATGGATCGTGAAACCATAGGTGACGAGGGGTCTGGTGGCTATTACAAGGCCATGATACTGACTAATTACCTTTATTATTCTTGTAAGACGGAAGACGACTGGATTTCACCCTCCATCGCCACTGATGTGAACCAACTCAATGTCCGTCTGTCCCGTAACGATACGGGTAAGGAACGAAGTGGGAAGGTGACCGTCTGTGCTACCGACTCTAAGGGTGAGGTTCTGGCCTCTACTGTTCTCCGTGTCGTACAGATCCTGCCTCCACCCACTGAATATTGGGTCAGCGCCTCGCCATCAACACTCGCCTTCGATGCCAAGGGTGGCAAGTTGGAGTCGGTCATAGACCATTCTTATGCCTTCAACCAGATTGGCCTCGACTATAGCGACCAGTTGGAAGGATGGGCAAAGATATCGTGGAAGGAGACTGCCTCCGGCTGGAACATCGTTGTCGACGCCAGTGAGAACATGACTGGGCAAGAGCGCTCGGGTACCATTACCGTCTATGCTGCTGCCAACAAAGATGCCTTAAGCGACGCCATCAACAATGGTAAGATCGATCCCGATCTAGTGGCTTCTACCACCATCCTCGTCAAGCAGGCTGCTAACAAAGAGCCAGAGCAGCAGGAATCGGCTTATGAACTTGTGGGTGGAGGCATCAATATGTACTATGCGGTCGTCTGGCGTTCAGAAATAGAATTTAAGGTTGGCGACGATGGCGTGACCATCACCCCGAATGGTAAGGGAGCCAAGGTACAAATACAACAATCTGGTGAAGATACGGGTAGGAACGCAGAATGGGAATATACCTTATCCTTTGATGTTGACGATCTGAGCCTCTACGATAGCAAACAGGCTAAGATCAGCAACTTCAAGTATGATTTTAAAAAAGATGGAAAGGGGTATGATTATTATGGAAACCATGTAGATTGGGAAAAGAGTGAAACCTTGATGACGTCAAATGCTCCTATGCAGCAGACCGCTTATGGCAATTGGCGGTTCGAATCTCAGGATCTTTCTTATTACAGTCTATCGATCACTCATTTCGACAAATATAGGACGGATCCATACTCGAGTTATACTGAGCATACTGATAAAAGTGAAACGAGCGAGATGACAGATGGAAGTAATGTTACCATCTGGCTGACCATCAAGAAGAAGTGACACCTCATGGATATGAGATACCACATATGGGAGCGGGCAGCGACATCCGCTCCCTTCTTTTGATTCAGTAGGTTTCTCATCCACCATCTGACTTCTCTTATCAAAATATTAAACTATATCCCTCAAAATTTGGTGGATTTACTTTTTATTCGTAACTTTGCAGTCGACTAAACAAACGTGATATGGCAACGACACGACCGAACTTCTGGCTGGCTATCCTGCTGTTCCTGCTTCCGACTGCGGCAAGAGGGGGAACGGCCGATACCATCCCTTCAGGCTGTCCGATAGTCAAAGTGGAAGTAGAGCAGTTGCCAGACCTGAATATTGCGCGAGCCGGACATCAGGTGTTCTGTGTCAACGGCGAGTATGTCGTGGCTGGTGGCCATACCGACGGTTTTGTCCCTACCCCGACGGCAGAATACTTCAAGGACGGTGAATGGCACGTGATGCAGATGACCTACAGTCACGACGTGGGCTTCTCGGCCAGACTGAAATCAGGGAAGGTGCTGATAGCAGGAGGCTGCGAACAGCCTTCAGGCATCGGACAGACCTTCAATGCCGAACTTTACGACCCTGAGACCCACTCTTTCAGAGGTTTCGGCATCCTGCAGCGTAAACGCACCTGGGCATCGGCGCTCGAACTCGACAGCGGAGAGGTGGTCATCGCCGGCAACTGGTATCATAACGACGGCATCGAGATGTTCTACGAGGCACAGAGTGCCAAGGGCGACCATCAGTACAGGCAGAGTTTCACCTATATCAGAGATGTGGCCACACAACGTTCTAGCCCAATTATCATACGCATCGCCAAAGACGATGCTCTGATCTTCGGGCCTTATGGCATTAGGGGCGATACGGTGAGAACAGCCTATGCCTATCGTCTGAAGGGCGACTCCGTTCATATTCCCCTGTTTGAGACCTGGCTGCCGATAAGTGCTGGCTGCCGCCAGATTGATGCCAGTTTTATCGGCGACGAGGCAAAGGGTGACTTCACTTATCTGGTGCCAGTAAAAGACAGTACAGGACAAGTGGCGATTGCCCGCTTCAGCGGTACTGAGGCCAGTCTGCTGCCAACAGCCTGCACCATTCCGATGACGAACAAGGGCGACAGCATCATCTATTGCAATATCACAGCCGACCGCCAATCAGGGCGGGCTTACCTCTTCGGTCTCAGCAAGCATTTCCAGACGCAGCAGGACAACACCTATAACTACATCCTCTGCATCGACTATGCGCATGCTTCAGATAAAGGTGTCCCCATGAAACTCTACTATACCGACCCGCTGGAGATGATGCCCGACTTCAGCCCAATACTGACACCAGAAGGCCATCTGCTGATAGCCGGCGGACTGAGAAACGGCAGCAACTTCACCCCAGCCAAGAATGTCTATTTGCTGCATGTGGGCCAACCTGAGGCCGTCGAAGCCCGCTCTGCCGGCAGATGGTGGATTTGGGCAGGTCTGGCTTTAGCGGGACTTTGTATCGTAGGCATCATTATGATGCTTCGTCGCAGGAAATCATGCGATACTACTATGGAATGTGCTCCTGTATCCGATGAGCCTGCCAACGAACTGATGTCCCTTATCAACGAGTTGATGGACAAAGAGAAGCCCTACCTGAACAGCGAACTGAAGGTCTCCGACATTGCTGATGCCTTCCATCTCCACCGCAACGACATCTCCGCCTGCATCAACTCGCAGATGGGATGCACTTTCGCCCAATACATCAACCGTTACCGCATCGAGTATGCCAAAGAACTGATGCGGCGGCAGCCCGACAAAAAGATATCCTCCATCTGGATGGAGTCAGGCTTCGGCAGCGAGCAGACCTTTTTCAAAACCTTCCGCTCGGCCACTGGCCTCTCACCAAAAGAGTGGTATTTACAGGAAAACGACTAACGATTTGCAAAACGTTAGTCGTTTTTTGCATTATGAGAGTCTTTTACCACTGATTATTCCTATTTTTGCAACATATTAATCAACAAAATAGAATTAAACATGTATTCATTAAAAACTATGTGTATGAAAAAAACTAAGACGCTATGCCTCGCGGCTATTGCCGCCTTGGCAATGACTTTCTATCCGCAGTCTGTGCAGGCACAGGACGAAGTGGATGAGTTTGGAATCTTCGACCACGTGTCGGCAGGTCTGGTTATCGGTACGACGGGTATCGGCATCGACGTGTCAGCCCCCATCACCGAGTATGTGCAGGTACGGGCTGGCTACAACTTCTTCCCCACCTTCAAATACAAGGAGGATGTGGACTACAGGGCAAAGGGCAAGAAAGAGAGAGGAAAGACGGAGGCAGAAGGAAAGAGCCATTTCAGCACCGGTCATCTGCTGTTTGACGTGTACCCCTTCCCCCAGTACTCTTTCCACGCCACTGCAGGATTCTACTTTGGCACCGATGAAGTAGCCACCCTCGAGAACCTCATCCCCGTGAAGGACTTTGAACCTGGCGAAGGTATCGTGATCGGCGACTACATCGTCGGTTTCGACCAGAACGGTTTTGCCCACGGCTCCATCAAGGTCAACAAGTTCAGGCCTTACGTCGGCATCGGTTTCGGCCGTTCCGTTCCCCGCAAGCGCTTCGGCGTCAGCGGCGACCTTGGCGTACAGTTCTGGGGCAAGCCCAAAGTGTATGAGAAGCAGACAGGTATGGATCTGGAAGTGACGAAGGACGACCTGGGCAGCGAGAGCAACAAATATTACGACGTCATCGCGAAGTTCCCCGTCTTCCCCGTGCTGACCATCCGTCTTACTTATAGAATCTTTTAATTTTTGACTGTTATGAAAAAAATATATATGATGATGGCCATTGCGGCCACAGTCCTGTTCACCGCGACGGCTTGTGGCGGCGACGACGACAAAGATACGCCTGGTGGCGACAAGGGTACCGATGTGCAACTCAACGGCCCCACCTACAAAGACGCTGCCAGCATCCTGAACATCACCGACAACAACGCCGACGGCATCAAGCAGTTCCGCATGATGGAGAGTGGTGCCTATATGATCACCCGTGATGGTAATGCCGCCACGACCCGTGCCGACGGAGTTCCCGTCTATGAGTTCGGCAAGTACACATACAGTAGCGGCCAGTACAAGTTCGACAACGGCATGACCATCTCTTACGAGTCGTCAGGACAGAACTGTGATGTCAGCATCACTTGGAAGAACGGCACCACCATCAAGACCACCGGCACACTTGATCCAGGACTGCCCGTGACTGCCGGCCTCCAGACCGACAACCTCTGCAGCCGTGCATGGACCATCGAGAAAGTGATTGCCAAGGGCACCTTCGAAGGAGTGACACTGGGCAAGGAGTTCAAGGGTCCCATTGACCTGGCAAAAGTCAAGGCTTGGTATGAGGAGAACTATGGAACGCTGAAGGATCAGTTCGATGCCAACACCATTATCGAGGGCATCTACTTCGACTCCAAGGGCCTGTTCGCCATCAATTACCAGAACCGCAATGACGACATTGGCGTGTGGCGTTGGCAACAGATGAACACAGGTAAACTGGTCTACACCTGGAACGATAAGATGCGTGCCATCTCGCTGTTCACGGGCAATGCATCGGTAACCTTTGAGAAGAATCCTGACACGCTGAAACTGACACTCAGCGGCAACGTGAATGGTACAGACCTCGAGTTCTTGTTCATATTACACTAATGCTATATTACAATAGACTAACGATTCCTTAAATACATATAATAGGCAGGCATTTTCACACGATGACCGCATAAAAATGTCAATTGCATGCACTTAGAGGCGTGCAATTGATATTTTTATGCAAAAAGACGAAAGAAAATGGTGGTTTGTCGGATATTTGCAGTATCTTTGCAGCCAATTATAAATAAGGTATAGGAAATGAAGTTATTCGACGTATATCCGCTCTTCGACGTGAACATCGTCAAGGGCAAAGGCTGTAAAGTGTGGGATGAAAAGGGTCAGGAGTACCTGGACCTCTATGGCGGACATGCCGTGATCAGCATCGGCCACGCCCATCCTCACTATATCGAGAAAGTGACGGAGCAACTCAACAAGATAGGATTCTATTCCAACTCGGTCATCAACAAACTGCAAGTGGAGTTGGCTGAGCGGCTAGGCAAGATCTCTGGCTACGACGACTACCAGTTGTTCCTCATCAATAGCGGTGCCGAGGCCAACGAGAATGCCCTGAAACTGGCATCGTTTACTAACGGCAGGACACGGGTGCTTTCTGCCGAGAAAGCCTTCCACGGAAGGACCTCGCTGGCTGTAGAGGTGACGAACAACCCCAAGATCATCGCCCCCATCAACGCCAACGGTCACGTGACCTATCTGCCACTGAACGACCTGCCCGCCTGGGAGGCCGAACTGGCCAAGGGCGACGTCTGTGCCGTCATCCTGGAGTGCATCCAGGGCGTGGGCGGCATCAAACTCGCTACGGAGGAGTTCGCACAAGGGCTGGCTGCTGCCTGCAAGAAGTACGGCACCATCCTGATCTGCGACGAGATCCAGTGCGGTTACGGACGAAGCGGAAAGTTCTTCGCCCACCAGTGGCTTGGCATAAGGCCTGACATCATCACCGTAGCCAAGGGCATCGCCAACGGGTTCCCCATGGGCGGCGTGCTGATCAGTCCGGAGTTTAAGCCTGTCTACGGACAACTGGGCACCACCTTCGGCGGCAACCACCTGGCCTGTGCCGCAGCCCTGGCCGTGCTCGACGTGTTCGAAGAGGAGAATCTGGTGGAGAATGCCAATGCCGTAGGCTCCTACCTGATAGAGCAACTGAAGGAACTCCAGAAGACAGAGCAGCATATCGTCGAAGTGCGTGGTCGTGGTCTGATGATTGGCATCGACCTTGACATCCCACATAAGGATGTGCGCCAGCCGCTGATCTACGAGCAGCACTGCTTCACGGGCTGCGCCGGCACCAACATCCTACGCCTGCTGCCGCCACTCTGTCTGACGAAGCAGGATGCAGACGATTTCATTATGAGGATGAAAGAGTACTTGAATGAATTCTGTTTACAGTTGACGGCTTACAGTTTACAGATGATATGACTGGAGGCCGAAACAACCGCATAGGTAATCAACTGTAAACCGTAAACTGTAAACAAAATAAGAATATGAAAATAGCAGTAATAGGAGCAGGCGCGATGGGCGGCGCCACTGTGGAAGGCCTCATCAAGGGCCAGCAGTTCAAGAATGAAGACATCACCGTGAGCGACCCTTCGCAGGCCGTGGTTGAGAAATTCTCGAAGATGGGGGTCAGCGTGACGACGGACAATAAGTTGGCTGCCGATACTGCCGACATCGTGTGTGTCGTAGTGAAACCCTGGCTCGTTGAGCGTGTGCTGAAGGACATTAAGCCCGAACTCGATCCTAAACGACAGATCCTGATCGTGATTGCCGCAGGCGTATCGTCGGCGAGCATCAAGGGCTGGCTGGGTGAGCAGTGCCCGCCGCTTTTCCTCGTGATTCCGAATATCGCCATCGCAGAGATGGCGTCAATGACATTCATCGTCCCTATCGGAGCATCAGAGAGTCATATCAAGACGGTTGTCAGCATCTTCGACGAGATGGGCAATACGCTGATTACGGATGAGCAGCATCTGGCAGCAGGAACGACGCTGGCCTCTTGTGGCATCGCCTATGCCATGCGGTATATCCGTGCAGCAGCCGAAGGTGGTGTGGAGCTGGGCTTCAAGGCCGACGACGCGAAGGCCATCGTGATGCAGACGATGAAGGGTGCCGTGGAACTGCTCGAGGCCAGCGGCCTGCATCCTGAGGCAGCCATCGATCTGGTGACGACCCCTGGCGGCGTGACCATCAAGGGCCTCAACGAGATGGAGCACGCAGGCTTCACCTCCGCCGTGATTAGAGGGCTGAAGGCAGGAGCGAAATAAAGAAATTGTTTACAGTTGACGGTTTACAGTTTACAGATGATATGACTGGAGGCCGAAACACCCGCACAGGTAATCAACTGTAAACTGTAAACAGTAAACAGTAAACAAAAAAAGATATGGACGAACAACTGAAACAGATAGGCGAGCGCCTGAAGGGACTGCGTGATGTACTCGACATTCCCGTGAGTGAGATGGCTGAGACCATCGGCATCAGTGCCGAAAAGTATGAGAAGATAGAGGCCGGCGAGTTGGATATTACCATCTCCAACCTCATGAAGATTGCCCATAAGTATGGGGTCTCGACAGAAGAACTGATCTTTGCTGAGGCGCCCCACATGAAGTCGTACTTTGTAACTCGTAAGGGCCAGGGCATGAGCATTGAGCGTACGAAGGCTTACAAGTACCAGAGCCTCGTGGGCGGTTTCGTGAACCACAAGGCCGATGTATTTATCGTCACCGTCGAGCCGAAGCCCGGCGCTCATACCATCTATAAGAACTCACACCCCGGACAGGAATTCAACCTTGTGCTCGAAGGCAAGATGGAACTGTATATTGGCGGCAAGACCATAATCCTGGAGGAGGGTGACAGCATCTATTTCGACTCCACGAAGCCCCACGGCATGCTGGCCGTTGGCGACAAGGCCGTGAAGTTCTTAGCATTTACGGTTGAGTAATAATATATGGTTTATAGTTTAAAGTTTATAGTTTATAGATGAATACCTGGCAAGCCCGTAAATCTCTGGAGACTATAGAACTAATCAACTATAAACTTTAAACAATAAACTATAAACAAAATATAAATATGGTAGAAAGATTTTTAAAGCAGACAAAGTTCACGTCTGTAGAGGATTACAATAAGAACCTGGAGTTCATCATCCCCGAAGGTTTCAACTTCGCATACGATGTGATGGACGCCTGGGCAGCAGAGGCTCCCGAGAAGTTGGCCATCCTGTGGACTAACGATCAAGGCGACGAGATCCGTACCACCTATGGTGAACTGAAGGAACAGACAGACCAGGCCGCCTCGTATCTGACAACGCTAGGCATCGGCAAGAACGACCCTGTGATGCTCATCCTGAAGCGCCGTTACGAGTGGTGGGTAGTCATGCTCGCCCTGCATAAGATAGGCGCCATCGTCATCCCTGCCACCCACATGCTGACAAAGCACGACATCGTCTATCGCAACACCCGTGCCTCAGTGAAGGCCATCATCTGCGTCGACGATCCCTACGTCACAGAGCAGATACGGTTGGCTATGCCTGAGAGTCCGACGGTGGACACACTGATCGCCATCACCGATCACGGTAAGCCCATCCCCGAGGGATTCCATGACTGGCAGAGTGAGTGGAAGAAGGCTCCTGCATTCGTCCGTCCCAAACACGTCAACGACAACTCCGACACCATGCTGATGTACTTTACATCAGGAACGAGCGGTGAGCCGAAGATGGTGGCTCACGACTATCTCTACGCCATGGGGCATCTGACAACGGGTGTATTCTGGCACAATCTGCATGAAGGCTCCCTCCACCTGACCGTTGCTGACACTGGTTGGGGCAAGGCCGTGTGGGGCAAGTTCTATGGCCAGTGGTTTGCCGGAGCCACGGTGTTCGTCTTCGACCATGAGAAGTTCAATGCCGACACGTTGTTGCGGCAGATAGAGAAATACAAGGTGACCAGTTTCTGTGCTCCTCCCACCATCTACCGTTTCATGATCCGCGAAGACCTGTCGAACTACGATCTCAGCAGTCTGGAGTACTGCACCACAGCCGGTGAGGCTCTTAATCCCGCCGTATTCGACAAATTCTATGAGAAGACGGGCATCAAGATGATGGAAGGTTTCGGACAGACAGAGACCACGATGACCCTCGGCACCTTCCCCTGGATGGAGCCGAAGCCCGGAAGCATGGGTATCCCCAATGCCCAATACAACATCGACCTGCTGCGTGCCGACGGTACCAGTTGTGAGGATGGTGAGAAGGGTGAGATCGTTGTCCGTGTCGGTGACCGCAAGCCCATCGGACTCTTCAAGGAGTACTACCGTGATGAGGAGCTGACCCGTGAGGCCTGGCACGACGGCATCTACCATACTGGCGACATGGCCTGGAGAGACGAAGACGGCTACTACTGGTTCGAGGGTCGTATCGACGACGTCATCAAGAGTTCTGGCTACCGCATCGGTCCGTTCGAGGTGGAGAGTGCCCTGATGACACATCCTGCTGTCGTGGAATGCGCCATCACCGGTGTGCCCGACGATATCCGCGGTATGGTAGTCAAGGCTACCGTCGTCCTCGGCAAGGAGTGGAAGGACAAGGCCGGCGACGACCTCATCAAGGAACTGCAGCAACACGTCAAGAAAGAGACGGCACCCTATAAGTACCCCCGCATCATCGAGTTCGTCGACGAACTGCCGAAGACCATCAGCGGCAAGATCCGCCGTGTGGAAATCCGCAAGAAAGATGCCGAAAAGTAATCCTTCATAGACATCATTATTTTGGCTGCGCACAACGAACTTGGCAAGTGGGGAGAGAATATAGCCGTTGCCTTCCTGGAAGAGAAGGGCTATAGGATTCTTGAACGCGACTGGAAGTCAGGGCACCACGATTTGGATATTGTGGCCCTGGATGGCAACACCCTTGTCATCGTCGAGGTGAAGACACGCCGCAACCGATTGTTTGGCGACCCGGAGGAAGCCATTGACTACAAGAAGCGGCGAAGCCTGGCATCAGCCATCAACCACTATGTGAAACTCCACTCATGCCGTTGCGACATACGTTTCGATATAATCAGTATAGTCGGCATGATAGGCACAGAACCGCAGATTGACCATATCACAGATGTAGCATTGATATAGTGGAAAGTGGAAAGAGGAATGTAGAAAGAGGAAAGTGAAATGAACAGAATCGTTATAAAGGTTGGTTCCAATGTCCTGACACGCTCAGACGGCAAATTGGACGTAACACGGATGTCGTCACTGGTAGACCAGATTGCCTGGCTCCGCAAACAGGATATAGAAGTGATCCTTGTATCATCCGGTGCCGTGGCCTGTGGACGCCGTGAACTGAAAGTAGACCACTCTCTCGACTCCGTGGAGCAACGACAACTCTACTCGGCACTAGGCCAGGTGAAACTCATAGGTCTCTATTACGACCTGTTCCGCGAATTCCATATCCACGTCGGTCAGGTGCTGACGATGAAGGAGAACTTCCAACCAGGCGAACAGTACGAGAATCAGCGAGCCTGCATGAAGGTGATGCTGGAAAACAGCGTGCTGCCCATCGTCAACGAGAATGACACTGTGAGCGTCACCGAACTAATGTTCACGGATAACGATGAACTCTCCGGTCTCATTGCTCAGATGATGGAAGCCGACACCCTTATCCTCCTATCGAACATTGACGGTGTCTATACCGGTCATCCTGATGATCCCAAGTCTGAGATTATCCGCTCTGTAGCCCCTGGCACAGACCTCAGCCAGTATATCAAGGCAGAGAAGAGTGCCTTCGGACGTGGCGGCATGCACTCCAAGTACACCACCGCTGCCAAGGTTTCCCAAGACGGAATCAGGGTGATTATTGCCAATGGCGAACGGGAGGACATTCTCATCGACCTCATCGAACATCCGGAAGATACGCCACATACTGTGTTCTTACCAAAGGAAGAAGAACCGGCTTATTAAAAACAATAAAAGAATGTCAATATGGAACTAAAAGCGACATTTGAGAAAGTTAAGCGAGCCAGCAAGAGTCTGGCTTTGCTGAGCGACGAGCAGCGTAACGAGATTCTACAGGCTGTCGCTGATACAATCATAACAAATCAGGAGAGAATCCTGAAGGCGAATGCCGAGGATCTGGCCAAGATGTCGAAAGAGAATCCTCTCTACGACCGTCTGCAACTGACAGGCAGTCGTCTGGAAGGTATCGCCTCCGACATGCGTAATGTCGCCACCCTCCCCTCCCCCCTTGGACATATCACCAAGCAGAAGACCCTTCCCAACGGCCTGCGGCTCTGCCGAGTCTCTGTACCTTTCGGTGTGATTGGTATGATATATGAGGCCCGTCCCAATGTGACTTTCGACGTTTTCTCCCTCTGTTTCAAGAGCGGCAATGCCTGTGTGCTGAAAGGTGGTAAGGATGCCGACTGCTCAAATCGTGAGGAGGTGGCGCTGATTCATGAGGTCCTGGAGAAATACGGTGTCAGCCCGGATGTCGTCGCGCTGCTGCCTGCCACCCACGAGGCTACGGGTGAGATGCTCAATGCCGTGGGATATGTAGACCTCTGTATTCCCCGTGGTGGAAGGAATCTCATCGACTTTGTCCGCGATACCGCCCGCATCCCCGTCATTGAGACGGGTGCCGGTGTCGTCAACACCTACTTCGACAAGGATGGTGACCTGGAGATGGGCAAGGCAATCATCAACAATGCCAAGACCCGTCGTGTGTCTGTCTGCAATGCCCTCGACTGTCTCATCATCCATGAGAACCGCCTTGGCGACCTGTCGGCACTCTGCGAAAAGATGGCTGAGAAGCAGGTGACTATCTATGCTGACGACAAAGCCTATGCTGCCCTCGACGGAAAATATCCATACCTGGAACATGCCACACCTGACAGTTTTGGTACAGAGTTCATGGATTACAAACTCGCTATCAAGACGGTTTCCTCTCTTGACGAGGCCTTAGACCATATCGATGCCAATGGTTCTGGTCATAGCGAATCCATCATCACCATGAATGAAGCCACTGCTAGGAAATTCCAGGCACATGTCGATGCTGCCTGCATCTATTGGAACGCCCCCACCTCGTTTACCGACGGTGCGCAGTTCGGCCTCGGGGCAGAGATTGGCATCTCCACCCAGAAACTCGGTCCCCGTGGTCCGATGGCTTTGGAAGAGATCTGCACCTATAAGTGGCTCATCGAAGGCGAAGGACAAACAAGACCATAATTTTACGTTTACAGTTGACGGTTTACAGTTTACAGATGATATGACTGCAGACCGAAACAACCTCATAGGTAATCAACTGTAAACCGTAAACTGTAAACTGTAAACAATAAAAATATATGAAATCATTCATCAACGTACAGGATATCGGCCCACTGGACAAGGCGATGGCCGAGGCATTTGAGATTAAGAACGACCGTTACAAATATCAGCACCTGGGCAAGAACAAGACCCTGATGATGATCTTCTTCAACAACTCGTTGCGTACCCGTCTGTCGACACAGAAGGCAGCCATGAACCTGGGCATGAATGTCATCGTGCTCGACGTGAATGCCGGAGCCTGGAAGTTGGAGACGGAGCGCGGCGTCATCATGGACGGTGACAAGAGCGAGCATCTGCTGGAAGCCATCCCCGTGATGGGATGCTACTGCGACCTTATCGGCGTGCGCTCCTTCGCCGGACTCACCGACCGTGAGTATGACTATGCCGAGACGGTGCTGAACCAGTTTATCAAATACTCCGGCCGTCCCGTCTTCGCCATGGAGACTGCCACGGTGCATCCCTTGCAGGCCTTCGCCGACCTCATCACCATCGAGGAGAGTTGGGGACGTCGAGTGTGCAGCGGTACCTCCACTGCAAGACCCAAGGTAGTGCTGACCTGGGCGCCTCACTGCCGTGCCCTGCCACAGGCTGTGCCCAACAGTTTTGCCCAGTGGATGAACGCCGCAGAGGATATAGACCTCGTCATCACTCATCCGGAAGGCTATGAACTCGATCCGAAGTTCGTAGGCAACGCCGTTGTGGAGTACGACCAGCGGAAAGCCTTCGAAGGTGCCGACTTCATCTACGCCAAGAACTGGAGCAATCCCGGTGTCACCAACCCTGCCGACTACGGCAAGATCACCTGCGAGGACCGCTCATGGACGGTAGACACGGAGCACATGTCGTGGACAAACAACGGTAAATTCATGCACTGCCTGCCTGTCCGCCGCAACCTCATCGTTACCGACGATGTCATCGAGTCGCCCAACAGCCTCGTCATCCCCGAGGCTGCTAATCGTGAGATCAGTTGTTCTGTTGTAATTAAGAGAATGCTTGAGGCACTATAAACAGGTCTTATTGGCCCTTTGAACTTGTTGCATTGCGCAACTGTTCATACGCCTCAATCTTCTTGAGATAGTGTTCACGGAAATCCAGCCAATGATAATAGGGGGCTATGTCTGTCGGAATAGGCAGCGTAGCCTCTCTTTCATTAAGTAGCACTTTGAAGAGCACGTCCTCATCATGGATATCTCGCCGGTAGAAGATGAACTGCAGGTTCGCCCCCATGGGGAACACCTTGGATGCCCACCACCCCTTTTCTTCCAGCTCTTCAAGACGATCCGTTTCCAGGTCAAAGCCGTTGATGCCAATCAGGCACACCAGCGGCAGCAAGACTGTCTCATGACCGAACCGCAGTTGCACGCCAGGACGTTCTAACTTCATGCAACTGTCAGCATCGTTGATTATCTGCCGCAGCAGATAGCGCTGGGTGTAAGGCTGTTTACCTCCGTTCAGCAGACAGGGGCCATGCATGATATACCACCAGACGTTCTCCCACTGCCAGAGCCGATATATCTCGTGGTCGGTAAAGAGGTTGGTGATATAGGTATCTTTATATAAATGTGTATTCATCTGGAAGAGTCCCATCTTGATCAAGTAGTAGTTAAGCCAGATGTCATTGACCACGCCGCGGACGGAATCAGGGTTGACGAAGAGCAACTTCATCAACCGTTCGTTGTGCTTCCGGCCCTCTATAAAGTCATCATAGGCTTTCGTGGCTTCTGCTGTCATCGCATTCTTACGCAGCAACGTGTCTTGATGGTTCATATACCACATATCTTCCTGAGAAGCCCTCATCGTGATATATAACTGAGGGTTTTTGCTGGCCATGACATGAAGCGCCGAACCCATTGAGAGGATACAGCGGGGCACAACAGTACTGCGGGCATCGACATGGGCATCGCCATCGAACACCTCCGGGAACCGCTCCATCATACGCTGGGCAATACCACGATGCTGCCGTTGGCCGAAACTGGTCAGGTCGCCCCAATGTTTGTCGGTATCAGCAAAGATAGCCTGCATGTTCCTCAGCACCCGTTTCCCAGTCACGGAGAGAGCATTCAAACTGTCGGCACGACAGAGCATATTATACGGGACATCGAAGGCCCGCCGATTCTCTACATAGCGAGATCCGTGACGGCCATAATGGGAAATATAGAAAGGTTCCCTTCCTTCCGGTGCCGGTGTCAGACGGGGTAAGGCTGTATCAGGATAGATGCTATAGTTACTGGCAGCGAAGTTCTGGCTTTCAATAATGATGGAGAGGGCCGACTGCGCCGATAAAGGTGAAAGGGTGAAAAGGTGAAAAAGTGTAACACCTGTCACCAACACTCTCAACCACAACAATCCTGACAAACTATTCTTCATTTCACCTTTTCCATGTAATATGTCTTAAAAACGCTCAGCCGATAATACGGCGCATGGTCTGATGGCAGGGGGAGCGATGCCTCCCGCTCATTCAGCAGTACCTTGATCCACACATCCTCGTCATCTGCATCCTTACGATAGAGGATCCACTGCAGGTTGGCACCTGCCGGACAGATATAATCGGCCACCCTACCCCTTTCCTCAAGCGTCGCAAGACTATCAATCTCCGAACCATAGCCATTGATATCGAGCAGGCATACCAGCGGGAAAAAACTGGTCTTGTCGGCAATATGGAAGACAGCCGTCTGCCTGAAGGTCTTAGCCGTATCCGTACAGTGTATCAGATATTGCAAGAGCCGATGCTGTAGAGCGCCGCCATTAGGATCTGTGAGACAGGATTCAAGGTTCTGCCGGTTCAGGAATTCCGAGTAGGCCTCGGTAGCATTATGATAGACACGGATGCCGCAGACTCTGGAAATCTGGATCATCATCTGCTCCATCGACAGCAGGCTACGGGTGTCCCTGAGGCTGCGCGCCCCGATGTGGTTGGCATCCTTGTTAATCACCTCAGGGAATCGTTCTGCCATCCTCCAAGCGATCTCCCGCATCCTGCGTGCGCCTTCTTCGGTCAGTTCCGGACAAGACTCACCATGACAACCATAATGGATGATAGCAAACGGGTGCTTGCCTTCGGGAGCCGGTGTCAGCGGCTTCCTGTCAGATGACTCTTTCAGCCAGGCAGCCACACGGTCTGCGATATTCTTACGGATAAAGGGGTGGTAGAACCGCAGTTCATAGTTATGATAGTTGCCAGGGATGCCTATCACGGGCAACACCTCTTGATTCTTGAATCCACTGACCACCAGCAGTCGGTGCTCCGGATCACAGGCCACACGGAGCGTGTCGGGTTTCGGCCGTTCCAAGGGCCGGTCATATACAAACGTGGCACCGACGCTGTCCGTCCGCCAATTCACAGGATTGATACACAACTGATTCTCTCCGCTGACAGACGCCAGTGCGCACTCTGGCGAGGCCACCGAGTTGAAGCAAATCATCACACCCGTATCCGTCGCTCCCTTTGCCGGTCTGATATGGGGAATCTCATATAAGTCTTTTTCAGTTACAGCGTAGCCGATGACATACGAGGCAACCATCCGCTGGGCGATACTGTCGGGCATTTCCTTCAGCAGCGCAATCACGGCGGCGGCACCTTGACTATAGCCCGCCAGCACGAAGGGACGCCCATGGTTGAAGTGTTTCAGATAGTATTGCCAACTCCGCCTCACATCGTCGATGGCGAGTGGCAATCTCTTCTGGAACTGGTTTTCCCCCTCTCCCAGTGAGTTCATCGACACCTGCCGGTAGTAAGGTGAGTAATAGTTCAAATTGCCAGTATAGAAGGTGTCTACTGCCGCCATCTCCATAAGCATCTGTGACCGCTGCAGTGAATCGCGTGTATTGGCGAAATGACAGATGTCGCTGTCCTCCATGTGGTCACCCGTCTCTGTAGAGATGACATAGAAGATGTCTGCCACCCCCTGCTGGTCGTTAACATACCACTGCGAGGCATCGTCATAATCCGGTGCCTGAGGCACGACATCCTGGACCGGCGAGGCTATGGGACCATGGGGATAAAAGGGCACGGCCCATCCCATGGCCACGACGCCAAAGAGTAAACCTAATACCGTTTTTAGTCTCTTCATCATCGAAATCGATAATAAATTTGCCTGCAAAGATACAAATTCCAGTCGAAACATGCAAGTAAATCGCAAAACTTTGTGTAATTTTGCAGGCAAATCAACATGACTCTGTATGCTATCGTTCGAATGTGACTACAACAACGGCGCCTGTCAGCAGGTGTTGGACCATTTAGTGAGATACAACAATGCGAGGCCGAC
>Ga0247611_10005028_pt1 | contig 17928 bp, 8 predicted proteins | sample 177DNAGHGhighgp2_FD_192422 | JGI IMG/M metagenome (GOLD analysis project Ga0247611, IMG submission 192422) | Sheep rumen microbial communities from Palmerston North, Manawatu-Wanganui, New Zealand - 1770 DNA GHGhigh gp2 | ecosystem: Host-associated > Mammals > Digestive system > Stomach > Rumen ... | reverse complement strand
AATATCTGATGAGGAACTGGAAGAAATCAGGCTCTCAACTGAAAAGTTGGTTGAAATTACTCTTGATGATTTTGACAAAGCCTGTGCAATAATTGATTCGATTTATGAACAATTTCATGGCATATTAAGTCAAGAGCAAATTGAATCTTTGATTATTAGTGAACTGAGGACAAGAAATCTATACAGCTAACTGTAATTACAATATGGAGAAAATGACAGACTATCTCAAGAAATGGCGCGAGGTAATGCCGTCATGGTTGGCAAACTATCGTCCGGGTGACCATGTTGAGTTTAGCGATTTCATGGGAGGCCGGATTGGCTATTACCCAGGGAGTTTTTTTGACGGATGCTTAATCAAGACGGCAAACAAAGCGCACTGCTTACACGCTTTTCTATATGTTGATTATGGGGTTACTCGTGAAGAAGTTGAGGAAGAGTTGGGTAAGGAGAATGCTCTTTTGGGATATCACTCGATTGGGCGTGTAGAGTGGCCCTTTAAGGACATTATGCCCCATGGATTTTTTCATATACCCTCTGAGTATACACCAATGATCAATAAAAGATTGATGCTTGTGGAGGAAGGCGTGAAACCGTTTTGCATTATGGAGGCATATGAACGAGATAATGACAGGGACGATACTTGGGGATCCGAACGCCTGGCACTTGCCTATCTTTTCGCTGACGGCATTACCGCCTTTTATGAGTTGTTCGTTAATCAATACAACAAGGCCCCATGGTTATTTTTACTCCAGGATCACGGTCTAGGGGGCAATTACAACAAATTTGGAAAAGGTGGAATTCTTGACAAGATTATCCAGCGATACGGGATATTTCCGACCTTCGTAATTGGTGATGTTCGCAGTACCCATATTTGGGACGGTTACCAGCCAGTTGTTGGTGTCAATGCGGTCTCGGGAGGCATGCACAAGAATCCAAGGATACTTTATAAATGCGATAGTGCAGTTCATGACGATGACAAAGGAGGATTTACAACTGCGGTTTGACGAGTACAACCGTATGTATTTTGATGGAAAACTTAAGCGTGCCAAGCTGGGGTTTCTTAGCAAAGGCATTAAAACTATTGTTGGCATATTTGAATTTGAAATAGACAATAACCGACGTGTTAAAGATCCATCCATTAAGGTAAGCAAGAGAATCGATTGGGACGCAGAAAAACTGAAAAGCGTATTATTGCATGAAATGGCACACTTATCAGTAACGCAAAAATATAGAAAAAACAAAAAACATGGCATAGCATTTATCAAAGAGTGCAAACGTATTGAAAGCCAATATGACGTAAAAGTGTGGCATAGTTGGATGAGAAAAGGATATATAGATAAACAGGAGAGCATCTTTTCCCTCCCATTTATATTATGCTACCATATCGCGTCGATACTCAAATTCAGGATAATTCAAAAAATCATTTGACGGTAAATGCAAAGAACGTTATATGTATGACTGAATATTACTATATTTGTCAACCAATAATTGTTTTGCTTATGAATAGCTACAGAAATATCAATCGCGATGTGATGCCTTTCTCCTTCACGGCTTTGAGCAGAGCCAGCTCTTCTTCGTTGGTCAGAAATTGTGTTCGGTCAATTTCTGCCAGCAATTCATCTCTTTGTTCGTTTGTCATTTCTTTTGTCACTCTTTAATTTATTGAGTCGTCTTTCGATCCGCTCTTTTAACCTTTCCATATATTTATATTGACTGCCTTTCTTGAAACGTTCCTTGTCAAAGGCCGTGTAGAAATCCATACCGGCCATCAACTTTTCAAATGTCTGATTATAGTGTTGCTCAACTTCTTCGTTGGTATGTTTATCATCAATTTGATAACGGCGCAAGGCGTAGAATAGTCGGCCGGTTTTTTCTTTAAAGCGGAGCATATTGCTCCTTCTCAAACGCATTTTCCCAGTGCGGCACATCTCATAGCCGAGAAAACCGATATAGCGGTTACTGTCGCCTTCTCCATCACCCCACAGAAACGGATGGTGTGACTTGATCTTCCAGAAATGGTCTGTTGTCACATTTGGATTTTCGGAGTTTTTAGCATCGGAAACCCGCTCAAAATCGTGGAAGTACAATCCATGTTTTGTCAAAGATTCAGTGTATGCAGCCATTAGTTGACTGCATCTCTCGCGGTCAGTGTGCATCAGTATTATGTCATCACAATACCGCACAAAGAGGCAATCCTTGTCCTGTTGACTGACAATCACTTGGTCAACATCGTTAAGCACCACATTGGCAACAAGCAATGACAATGCTCCTCCTTGTGGCACACCTCGCTGACGCTGTTCTTGTTCGTTTAGTTCCATGATCTCATCAACCCATCCTATGCGGTAGGTGTTTTTGTTGTCGTGGTCATGCAGCTTCTTACGAACTTTGTGGAATAATTTAGGTGATGAATCAGCCTCAATCAGTACGTTAGTATAGAAATTGTAACTGTCAAGATATGCCGTTATCACTTTCATTACTTGGTCTTTCCCCTCATCGTTCAAGCGTGTTTTGTCGAGGATGCGATCAAAGCACTCAATCACGGTAGAGTGTGGAATGATATCATAGAATTTTTTGATGTCACAGTCGGCGACGTAGATATTTTCTGAGTCGTGTTCTTTGAGATAATTCTTAATCAATATAATGCCATCATTGAAATTGGGTACATGATGTTCTTCTCCCAGAAAATTGCGGGCGGGACGATAGGACAGAATATTCTCGTGCAGATGTTTGTCCAATAAACGCGTCAAGTAACGGCTGGTGAGGGATAAGATGATTTTGTCCTCAAGTCGCCCATATACTGACAGGGGCCGACAGGTCACCTCAAGCGTCTTGTCCGGCAGCACCCGCTTACTCTTCAGAATCGGCATCAATTGGGGCGACCCCAACTTGAGGTTATCGCCAGTTAATTGCGCTCTGATATGCTCGATAAATGCGTCCAATTCATCAAGATAAATCCGCGGATTAGCGCTTCGATTCTTACGGTCGCGGTCAATTGTCAACAGCAATGCTTTCTCCGCGTTTTTACTTGTGTCCACCGCTCCGTTGTCCAGCTTGACACGTTTGGCTGGCCTAACCCACATGCGCCTAGGGGGCATTATTCTGCTCAGTATCTTACGCGTTGACAACACATTAATATCGCACTCACGATCAAGATGCTTCTTTTCGTCATTACGATTACGCCTCCTGCACTTGGCCCGTTCCTTGACGAGCAAGCTGGTTAGCACTTTTTGTGTAGCAAAATCAAGAAGGGTTTTCATTATCTTTATCGGGAAATAATTAAAATTGAAAAGGCAGCTGGAGGATAGCGGAAATGATGTTTAACATGCATCCCGTCAAGACGGGGATGGAGATACAGTGTACAGCCTAGGCTCTCACCATAAAGGATCATCTCCCACCTAAGGCATGACTCAATGTTAAGTTTTAATAATCGATTTCTGCCCACATCATGATGGACAAACATCTTGGCCGCTATGAAACCTCCAGATGCCTATATTATCGTTGTATATGCAACAAAAGTAGTAAAAACACTTGTTATGACAAAAAGAATTCTCGTTTTTATTCAATTCTTAGTATTTCTTTATCTTTAAGAGATTATGGCAACATCGCGAAAAAAAGTTATCTTTGCAAAAATATACTTAGAATTAACAAAATTGATTTATCTCATGAGTATAACCAAGAATGATTTTGCTGCCAAGGTAAGGAGAAAAATTGCTGGCTGGTACGACAACGAGGAATACGAGAAAAAGGCGATTGACCGGATTGTTCGTCAACGAGAGCAGATTATTTCTCTTTTAGAAAAAGTGCGACTTTGTGATACGTCAAAATTGCTTGAATACCTTGACAAAAGTGGCTTTTACTATCGTCCATCTTCAGCTGATCGTCATCACAATTTCCCAGGAGGGTTGGCAGAGCATTCTCTGGGCGTATTCAGGATTATGGAGGAATGGAACTCAATGTCTGCTGATGAGCGACTCATGAGTGAACTCTATAATTGGCTTATTACTAAAGGGGGACCTTTTGCTTGTGACATTTTAAACGAGAAGATGAATTATGATGAAATGTTTATTACCGCTCTTTGTCATGACCTTTGCAAAGCTAAGCATTATTATTTTGAAGGAAGAAGAATCAAAGCTCACAACTCTGATCCCGAACCCCGCAGAATGCATTCAGGCTTATCAGTTAAGCGCCTCAAGGAGAATGATATAAATACTCTCGGAGTTTTGCAAGCTGTTAATACTCATATGCGTTTGTATAGACCCCCGAGAAACGAAGCAGAAGCAAAAAGACAGGAAATATCACGAAAATCCATACTTGCCATTGCGGTTTGGGTAGCGGACAAATTGGATGCAAGCAGACATCCCTCAGGACGACGCCACCGTAATTTATGAAATGTCTTTTGAAATATTATAATTTTGCGCCACCAAAACTGTAACAGTCTGCTCCGTTTTGCTGTAACAGTCTCCCCCGTTTTTTAAATTTTAATCTTTGTCTGGCGGCCATCAGGCATCAAAACAAAGCGGTTATCATTCGTCTTTTCAGAGTATGATAACCGCTTATACTATTCAATTAATTCCTATTATGGTTGCTCTTACTTAAGGCTAACTGTATAAAGAATTTGATTCGTATCGTCTGATTTTATTGGAATATCTGATGATACATCAGTGTTGTCGGCTCTGAAGTAAACATGCTGACGACGAGTTTCGGCTGTATTAATAAACCAACCATTAGCTATTCCACCATGAGGTTTCAAAGTTAAAGTTGTACCATTAACAAGATCTTTAATAACCAAGCTACGCCAATGCGGTAAGGCCTTGCGTGGTTGTGGATCTATTGTGTGATTATTCCACTGCACATTTTCCCAAAGATCTTCAATCATGTCTTTACAATCATCATGGGATTGCAAAGCATCAGTTATCCTACGATATGAATCTGTATAAGAAAAACCATTACTGTCATAATACTCTTCATTTACAAGAATAAACTTAGAATTCATTATATCGCAATTCGTTTTACTTATAAAAGCATCAATAAACTGAATTACCATGATTGCACCTAATTGATTCTTTAAATGTTCATCCATATAGCGGAACTCTAACTTGTGGCCTCGTGCATTAGTGATAAACTGTTCAATTTGATGACTACCATCTAATTGGATAAGCAAATCAAGTAAGTCTTTTGACGAATCTAATTGAGTATTTGGAGCAATCAGAAACTCATTGTAGTTACTGATGATAGGGGTGAATTGGTTAACTGCCAGCTTGTCTGTTTGAACTGCATATATCGTTCCGCTAGCCCAAAGTCCGTCAAAGTTGACTGTAGCAAGTTCGTCTGTCACATATAACCAACCATTCACATAAGCCAACGGATAGATCCCATTGTCAACTCTACTTGTCAATCCAAACTTAGCCCAATCTTCAGGATGCTTTATCATATCAGAGGCTTCAGCAGGTATAATTCCTGGATTACCACAGAATGCTAGTTCAATCTTCTCGTTGCCGTTAAGACGGAAAGAGTTGCGTGTGCCCTTCCATGACGGGACGGTCGCATTCTGTAATTCATAGTTCCAGTTATTGATATTTGGTTGTACAAATAGTGTAGCATCAATCACACTAGCCAGGGCATTTTTAATGTCAACAAGAGAAGCTCTTGTCGCACCAGGATATACTGCAGTTATGGCCGCAGGCACTAGCGTTCTAGAATTAAACTCCTCAAGTAACCATTCGTAAGTTCCCAGAATATTAATCTTCTCTATATAACGCATTGTCATGCGAGAGAACATGGAATCAATACTTTTGCGTCCAGTGATAATGTCCCAAAGGCGATGACAGCAGCGACCCAGCATCAATTTCCACATATTTGCATCCAACTTGGAAGAATAGCCAGCTCCCCCCTTAGCTGTGTCATAGATGCAAAGAGATTTATGACCTCTATTGAGGGTAGTAATCAAGAAGTCAATATCTTGTCGTTGGCAAGGAATCTCCATAGCCAGTTCTTCACACACGAGCAGTCCCAAGGTAGTAAGAATGGCTTCATCATTTGGTTGTGTTCCAAAAGTGGTTCTAGCGCCATTTACCCAATGATATGTCTTGAGTATGCTGAAATTGGTTTGGATGGAACCGCCTATTAACATATTACGATTCAGGTGCTGAATATTGAATCTATCTTTTTGGTCTCTTTGAAGATTCTGGTGCTCATAAACCGTATTGTATGTATTAGGATCATTTGGATCAATTGGTATATTGCGGTTTTTCGGAATCTTTTTTACATGATACATTAAATCATACAGATAAGGATTATCGCCAGGCCTTTCATCTTGAGTTTCTGCAGCACTGCGGCCACATCCATTTTCTGTGCAGACACAGAATCCATGTCCAATACCATTATTCGTATAAATGATTTGTGTTGTTGCCTGGGGTGCCTCTGTATCATATTCACAAAGAGTAGTAAGGCTATTAAAATGCAGTCCATTGGTCCCAACCAAATAAGCATCAACATGAGCCAAACTCCTATCCTTGTCTATCATGCGACTGGTTTCACGTTCAACGAGGAAAGAAGTGGGTTCTATCATATTATGGCTAATGACATCAGTGGAACCGCACGATGGACAAGAACCGCCGCCTTGTCCCATCCAAACATAATTGCAGTCGCGACATTGGTGAACAAAACGGAAGGCTTTGCTTCTATCCCAATCAACTCCAGCCACCACAAAACTTTTACCATCTATTGTTACAGATTGACCTGGAGCGTATTCAGACAAGGCAATGACCAAATCGCGGGAGGGATTATCATAATCATATTGACGATTTCCGTCATGAATTCTTAATGATACAATATTAACAGGCATGTTTGCATTGGGTGTGAACTGATGTGTGCTACAGTATTCAAGCATATTCTCAGAAAGTATGCTCGTAAAGTCATAGTTGAGACGTTTCTCATACTTTGTCAAATTTCCATGGTTAAAAGCGAGAGCATTTGGTGCTACTGTCTTTTGTTGAATAGCTTGCAGTTCAGAAGCAATCGAATTGAACAATTCATGTAAAGCCTCTAATGTCGCAGAGATTAGTGAGAAATTATTTGCACTAGAAAGGGCTGTGTTGTTCTTAAACCTATCAAGATCTGACCAAATTTCGGTATCGGTGTGACTGAGATTCATCAACCAAGTTTCAAATAGTTCATAAAGAGAATTATAATGGAAATTAGGCACATATGCATTAGGATAAATTACAGTATTTCCATTCATCAATTCCTTCCAGTAATTACTCCTGTTGGGTATATCATAAGCAGGATCTATGAAGAAATCAAGTATCCAATAATTCTTAATGCTGCGATGAGCAATAGGATTCTGGGGTGAGAGAAGGAATTCTCTTAATAAGTAACTATTAATATGTCTTTGAACTACCTGAGGGCTGTTTAAATTGGCAGTTGGGGTCATGACTCCACGTTCAAGCATATTTTGTCTTGGATTGTCCATGACCGCAATACCCACAGCATCTGAATTGCAAACGGTCACGCAAGTGCTTTTGTTTTGGAACGCTCGACCCGAACGGCCTGCACGTTGCTTATAGTTTGCTGGATGAGGAGGCACGTTGGACATGGACACGATCTCCAGTTCACCGATATCCACACCCATCTCCATTGTCGTGGAGCAAGCAAGTATATTGATATCATGATCCTTGAAATCCTCAATTCTAGCTTTTGTCAGTTCTCGACCTACTTGTGCGGTATGTTCATATTGAATAAAGATAGGTCTTTTTGTGTATATGTCCTCTATTTTGCGGCACATCAAATAGTTTACTTTATGATCCTTGTAGTAATCATTTATAACATTCGCAGTGCATGGATAAGGTGGATTCCAAGATCCAATCAGTCTTGGTTGATTTCCGAATTTACAAAATTCACTTTGATAGGGAGAGTACCCCATGAATGTAGTATCAAGAATTGCTTTGACATTTATATCCTCATAAGCATCGCCCATCAAACAGAATGACAACTTATCTAAATTGAGACGGAAGTTGCTACGCCGTGCATCAGTATCGGGTGCATCATAATGCCAATCTGGGTTATTATCTCCATAAGCCTTGTAATAAGTTTGACCTTTCTCAACAAGACCGACACGTTCGAGTTCATCCCAAAAGGCCTTACATACTCTATCAACTACGGCGGGAAGACCAGGACTAAGCGTGGTTAATTGATTAAGCGAATCACAATTGAATAGACGCCAAAGCAACTTCTTGTGCACACCTTCAGTTTGCCAGGGATAGATAATTGAACGACGTTTATCGTATTCCGTTTTCAGATTGCGACAATTATCTATATCCAGAGTGTCCCAATCATTTCCTGCTGCAGATTTATAGAAAAGCCCTCCATTTGTTCTCACATGGAAATCTAAGTAAATTTTCAAAAGGTTTTTCCAATGCTCATTTGTCAACGGCGCGAAGCCTCGTATATTAAGTTCGTCATTGAGTGCCTTTACTTCATCAATTTGATCAATAGGGTTTAGTTTGTTCAAATCGGCATAATCAACCTTGAAGATGCCATAACTCTCCGGTGAAAAACCATTCTTTGAGCGGCTTTTCATTACATTATAAAGTGCACCAAGTACATAACGCCTTTTAAATTCAGACTTCAAAGAGCCTGTGGCAGTATCCCAATCCTTTTCTTTTGCGAAGCACGCTGCCAGTTTATCACAATCCGAATCACTGAACAAGAGTTCAAGCGCACGCTGCCAAGTTATTTGTATTGTAACATTGTTCCTAGCAGCTATCTGTTGAATTGCAATATTGTTATTATCATCAATGGCATCTTGCAAAAGATCCATTTCGCTTGTTAAGTGATTTCTTTCGTCTCTATCGCGATTGTTTTCGGCCTGGTCGCGTCTATGACTTAATTTATCATAAATTAATTGATGATTATTTAAATAGCTTAGCAAAACGCTTATCACCCAATGGCGTTCGGTTTCAAGGTTCTGCTCCAGACTGTTTTCAGCAGCGCCACGACGGCTGTCTGTGAAACTAATCAATTGTCGGCCTCCAAAGGGGTGTGAACCATCATTCTCTTTTGCTTCCATGAGAAGTGTTGGCATGATGACTTTGAGCGTGCTTGCCGTTGTGACATTGAAAGGTTTAATGTTCTCGTCGCCACAACATGGGCAAGTTTGGTCAAGTGCAAGAAGAACTTGGCCTCTTGTATTGTTAAGGCCTTGTAGTTGATTATTTGCACCAATATCACATGGAATCACATTTGCCGGAGGTATTAGGTTGTGATCGCTGTCTATTGCCACGTAACCCATAGGATACCAAGAGCGAAAATAAGCGTAATTCATACCAGACGGCTGATAACCAACCCCTAACATCAAACAACCGCAGTCGGCACAACGATAAACTCTCATATATCGTGTATCCAACTGATAGGTGCTATTATCAAGAGGAATGTCTGTTCTTAAATTAAATATATGATTTGCATTCAAGGCATCTTCCATGTTGGCATAGAGACCATTAGTTAATGCCTCTGCAAAGAAATGGACCTTAACTTTCAAACCACCTTCACAAAGTCGATCTAGCTCCTTTAATCGGGATGTAGTGTCAGACTCATAAGGAATTAACTCATCAAGATAAAGGTAATCATTAGTAGCAAGTTTAGCTAGTAAGCAGGATTTATCGACCGGATTATTAGTATTCGCTAAACTTAAAGATGGTATTGACCTTTTGCCCTTGATGATATCAATAAGGCCACGGTCTTGTCCAGTTACTCCTGAAATGAAATCCATGAGTTTATCATCGGAATCACCAACAGTTGCTGAAGATGTTGCAAAATGAATGTTGTTTGCTGACGCTATGCCAAATGCCTTTAGTACACGCCTAATCAACATGGCTAATTCATCTGCCCCAGCTCCACTATAGGTGTGTGTCTCATCAATGACAAACCAAGAGAGAAGACCTTGGGATGCGTGAATAATTGGTTCATCTGCCTTGCGGAGTAACATATACTCGAGCATTGTTGGATTTGTCAAAATGATGTCTGGGATTCTACCTCTGGAAACCCAACCATTGCCGTTTGCAACATCCCATCTTTTCCCTCTTATCTGTTCACGATAGACAACTTCGTGGGGAAGAGCATTTGCAATAACGTTTGGATCATAATCATCTTCTGGAGTAGTACCATTATAAACCGCAAAAGTCAAATTTGCACCAGACCTTTCAATCATTTCGCTGAGTTTGCTTTTCTGATCCTCCATGAGCGCATTGAGGGGGTAGAGGAAAATTGCTTTAAGTCCTGATTGGTTGTTGGCAATATCGGTAATCAAAGGCGCCATGAACGATTCTGTTTTACCAGATCCAGTCCCTGTGGTAATTACCATTGATTTGTAGGAGCTGCCATTACCTATCAAGCTATCCCATGCTTTAACCTGATGCTGGTAAGGAAGGAATTTAAGCATTTCAGAACGGATAATTCTTGTATAGTCGGTTCCCCCTGCATAGATGGGTTTAGCACTCTGCCATGGAGACATGCTCTCGACAATAATACTATCACTTACTGTTTTGTCAATGATGCTTTCAATTTGATCCCTGTAGTCTTTGTCAATAGTGCGACATTTGGGTTCCCATTTTTCAAGTAAAGAGCGTTTGATTTCCTCCTTAGTCTGCTCAAAAAGATGCACAAAGCTGAGGGTCTGCTTCTGAGAAACATTGAGGATTTGCATCACTAAAAGGGCAAAGTGAGTGCGCTCAAATTCATTAGCCATATTTGAGATGAGATAACCTTTTCTCATGCCTGTAACATAACGTATGATGTCAATGCTATCGTGGTCAAGAAGTCTGGTCTTTAATGCATATTCGCCTAAAATGGCAGCTGTGGTTTTGTTCTTAAAATCACTCTGACTAAATAAATATAGCCCAAAACCATAAGCAGAAGCATAGCCATTCTGTGAAGATTGAATCTTCTGATATGCGACATTATAAATGTCATTAAATCCATTTTCTTTTAAGTATAACAATGCTCCACATTCGGCCATGGGCTCCTCTATCTCTCGCAAATAATGCACGCCTGAGATTCCTGCTTCTTTATCAAAAAAGGCATGGAACATTTCATGAATGTAGACATAGGCCAAAACATTATCCACATTTACGCCATTATCGTTAGCATAACGAGTAATATTATTAATGAGAAGATGTATTGTTTTATCGGTTGGGCAATAAAAGCCCAAAGGAAATTCGGCAACAACAAATGTCCCATTTTCAATCCGGTTGATGAGGTCGTCAATATCGTTGATGAGTCCATTTAATTCATCATAGCCGATGCCAGCAATTTGGTCTAGGGGATGTTCTGCTGGTGCATCCCCATTATCATCTTCAGCATCAAATATTGTATAGGGTGGCTCTAAACCTTGAGGAACCTGAATGTCGGGATTGATATTGTTATCGGCTTGGTAATTGAGTTGCTGAGCCCTTTCGTCTTGGATTGTATTGACTTGTCTTGACACAATTTCTCTTTGGTGTCTTAAATCCGATAACAAACCTTCATAATGGGTCTCGCCAGAGATGCCCCATTGCACGTCTTGACCATCAATCAAGACCCCTTGTAAGAACTCATTGTGAAGTTGAGCGGGATTAAACACCAAGTCTTCAATCAGCGAAAGGCTATGTCTTTCTACATTGAGCAACAATTGTTGTTGTTCAGTTGTCAAACTGTCTTTTGGAAAATGGTTGAAACACATAATTATATTGATTTACTGGTTTACTAATCTGTTATATATGTCAATAAGTCGTTTATCGTTCGCATCGTTGATTTTCCTCCTTGTTATAGACCAATCAAACAAGAACTCAACAGCGAAACGTTTAAGACCTTCTATATTTGGTTTGGACTGTTTTTTATTACAGAAATCTACATATCCTTTCAGGAATTGATATACGTTATCTTTAAATCTCATACCATCTGTAGCAAATCTGGCAGGTTTGTCTCCCCAAGCTTTTCTCCATGCCATACTCAGTAAAATATCTGAGAATGCGAAATAGAGATGATGATCGCAGGCCATTTCAAATTGCTTGTAAGCAATGTCTTTTGTGTATGTCTTATCATCTTGAAAGCTCTGTATCTTTTGTTGTCTTGCAGCAAGTTTCTGTTCATGTGTTAATTGTCTGTCATTTAAACTGATAAAGAAAGGTGCATAATATTTGTTCGGAGGAGTTGGTTGATTCTTTAATGACTGGAATAAAAGGCTATCTGTCTGTACTCCTCGCTTCAGCTGATCAAGAGTTTCAATTGATACTTCTTTAACTTCTGCTTTATCATCAAGGCTAAGAACATAAAACCGTCCATCATTTAATGGCACATCTTTAGTGATTTTGTCTGTATATGCATGAAGGTTATAACCACTGATTTGGGCTCCTATTTTTCCAGCGATATCTGCGGGATTAACAGATTTCGCTGTATTTGTCAATTTGTTAAATAACTTCTCATACAAATTAGGATGTTTATCAAGAGTATACTTCCGCCCTCCTTCTATATCAGTCACATGATAATGATCGGCATAGGCAATAATTGCTTTGGAATCCTGAGGCAATAAATCTCCGTATAGCTCTATGTATGCTTCAAAACAAGGGTTATATATTGAAAAGTATACTTTGTCGTCAATATTAAATTTGAATTCTTTTTTATTATCAGATTCTTTGACACTAAAGTTCCCGTTGTTATTGGCATTAAGCCCATCCATGCTCATTAATAGATTTATGTGTGACGGCTTGATGAGCCCGTTATTCCTATCAAGTTCTATTGTCGCTTTTTCTGCAATTACATAGCAATTAACTTGAGTGGAGTATCCTCTTGATGTCAGACGGAAAACATAAAGTCCTTGCGCCAGGTTCTCGCTCGTCTTATATTCTGCCCAATCTTGCTTATCAAATTTTCGGTATTCAACATGTTTATCTTTCAATTCAGCATCTTTTTCACAGCTATAAACGCTAAATTCTATTCCTTTTGGGTTTACCAAGTAAGCAGTATCTTCATTTCCATTAATTACACATCGAACACTGCCGTCACTATGGACACTATCCATAGTAATGGCCGTACAATTCGCCGTTAATTGATGAATACACGATTTTTGGGGAATTGCATATATCTGTCCCTTCGTATTATAAAACGTAACGCATCTATGTTTGTTCAGGTCTTCAAAATTGGCGCTTGATTGAAAATAGGCCCACCCAAGTTCATCATTCAGATCATATATCTTAACTCCATTATCATGGTAAGGTACGTATCTTAATTTGCTAAAGATGATACCAGCCAGTTCAAATGAATAACGTCCTTTTTCTGAAGTCCAAAAAGATTGTTGCACGTTATTGTCATTGGTGTAAAACCTAAGATAACCTTCTTTGAATGCGGGTTGAATGGCATTGGCTATCTCTTTTCCTGCTTTTGTTGCCGGATCAAGAATTGAAATGTTATACTTCGAGCCGGAAAGAAAAACAGCAGTGACATCTTCAATCTCTTTTGCTTCCAACTCGTGCTGTCGTTCAAACACACTGGGAATAAAATCCCCATTGATACATCGGGTATAGAAGAATTCTTTAATAATCCTAGAATCTTCTTTAATTCGAAGATTAAAGCTTGGACGACTCTCCTCAACACCCCAATTTTTTAGCCTATTCTCAGTGATGGCATAATGACGTTCGCCATTTTGTTCAGGCCGGAAATAAATCTTTGGGTATAAATAACAATTTGTTACGTCCTTGCCTTCAGTATCATATTCAGTCCAAAGATTAAACGTCAAGCGAAATTTCTTTTTCTCTGCATTGCGTTTTTTTATAATTTCTACAAAGCGTTTGAAATCATCTTTGGAAATATCATTTTCTGCCCAGACTGACCATATACACTCCCTGTAGGCATTGATATAATTGTAAATGCTATGTCTTTGAGAATAAGAATGTGAAATGGAAATTGTATGCTGAATCTGTTCTAGATATCGTTCTCCTTGAATAAAATCAGATGTGTCTTCTTGATTTGTTAAAATAGAAACGGCTTTAACTAACGTGTTTGAATCTGGGTTCTTTATGCCATTAACCACATAATGTACTGGCAGGCCACCCTCAACATACAACGTATATAGATGAGATCCATTTTTTGTTTTAGAATATGATTTGATACCAAGTTTATTGCATATTTTGACGTAATTATCGAATTGATTATTGGGTGATTCAACCAGTTGATGGAATGGGCTATTGTTTCCATCATATTCTCGCTTATAGAACTCTCCAATGTAAAGAGAAAGCAACTTGGCTGTCGCCTCAAACATATTGTCGTGGGTCGGGATTCTATTATTCTTAACACAATTCTTAATGGCGCAATACTCGTCATTTGTCAAGAGCCATTGCCATGTATATGCATCTTTGGATCTTCGGTTTTTGTCTTTTCTTTGTAATTGATTATATAGGCTGATAAAAGGTTCGTTGTCAGCATTATCATGTTTCTTGTGGGAAGTCTTCTGCTCTTTCTTTACCGGTAACGAATCATTTTTGTTGAGTATACACAGTTCTTCTTGAGTATTCAAGTCTTGACTGTTTGTTTCCTCTGATTCCATGTGTTGACCTGCTTCAAAATTGGAATGGAAAGAACTTGCAGGTTTGCCGCAAATTATAGTTCGTGAAGCATAGACGTTGAATGTTTGATTATTAAATGACAAGAATCCTTCTTCAGATACATCAGCAATGACTTTCAAGCCAAGTGAGATAAGAGACTGTTTTTTGTTGCTTATAGGTAGGTCTAACAAATTACGATAGATATATCGAGCACATTCTTGAAAATCAAGTTCAATTATCTTAGATTTATTCTTGCCTTTAAATAAACTGCTTTTAAGGGAGGAAACATAGCTAATCATCGATTTCCAATCCTTTATATCACATTTCGAGAACTGAAGCATGAAACCACCGATTAATGCCAAAGCAGCATCCACCGTCATTGAACAATGGCATGCATTAATGGCAATAATCTTTTGTAAATCCCCACGTAGTGTGTTAATATCATTATTCATAGCGGATTTTTCTAGTATTTGAAAATTTTACAAAATTACTAAAAATCCGCCAAAATATGGACATTATTCCCGATGAATTATTAACAGAATTCATCAGTTGTTTCTATTATATGGGGGTGTATCCATATGTGCCAGCCAGGCGCAGTTAATAGACTAACTGGGTGTCGCTATCGCCTGGGGGTGTTAACGGGAGTCCACGGCCTTCCACGCCGGTTATGGGTATGAAGCCTTTCTCTAGCGGATTGACATACTCAGCGAGGCCATAGAAGTAGTGACCTTGGCGGCATTCATCAAGGGCGAGTTTGAACCACTCCACATACTCACGGTCGCTACCATGGGCGTTAAGGGCGAGGCGTGGATATTCCTTGATGATTCTCTCGGCGTTCTCACGCGGGGTCATGCCGCTATCGTCCCATGGCAGAGTGCAGTCGGGGGTATATAGTGCCTGGTCGTCCCCGCGCTGCTCGTTGAAGAATACACCGCACCCTTTCCACGTGTTTTTCTTTATCGTGAGCCAGCAGCGGTAACACATGCCGTTGGGGCTGATGTACGGGCACACCCTGAACAGCTCGTAGCCCATCCGGTGCAGCTCAGCTACCGTCTCATAGTACCTGACGAACCGGGCGTGCATGTCTTGTTTTTGCATGCTCCTCTTTCAACCGTTGGCGCACGTCCATGAGGGTAAAGCCGAGTAGGTTCTTACCGCGCCATTTCCTCGGATCAAGAGCATCGGGGTTAAACTCATCAAGGCCGATTCCCCATATAGTATCCTTGGGACTCACCTCAACTAATATCTTGTTCCCGGTGCTCATCAAGAATTCTCTCAGGTGCGGATTTTGAGAGAACTTGGCTTCGTTTCCTTTGAACACCACATCATAACGCTCTCCTTCCCAAATAGCGCCGTCAAAGCCCGTTACTTTGCGTCCCAGTTTCTTGATGGTCATCTGATCCGTTTCACGCATTATCTGCTCGCGTATGGACTCGTCGTTGAAAATACGCGCCTTCTTAGCCATCATGAACTGCTCTGCGCAATTGTAGGTCAGTCCGTCAACGGTAAACGAGCAAGGATACCACTGACTGAGACACGCCTTGTTCACGCCATCACCCTTGTTGGTATGGCCCCAGAAGAAAACGAAGTCTTCTTTGGTGTACTTCTTGTCAGTCGCAGTTAGATGTAAAATGTTATGTCTCATGATTCAATGCTATGGTTGATTGTTAGTGAGCTCCCCTTCAATATGCTAAGCAATGATGAGACAACTCTTTCCTTTTCGTTGCTCTCGTTTGTCCTCAATCTCAATAAAGGCAAGCCATACACCTCGAGTATATGGTTTTTCATCAAGTCGCGCTGGTGTTGGTCGGTTTCTTCATTGTGATATGAGTAGCCATCTGTCTCAATGGCCATAACCGGCTTTTTAGTGACATGATTAATGATCAGGAAGTCAAGGTGTGTGCTGTAATGGGAAATATACTTGCGCTCATCATCATTAAGAAGTGACCAGTCTCTGATTACATTACGCACTGGGGTATGACACAGGATACCGAGATGGTTAAAATCCGGATATTCTGCAAGAATGTTCTCGAGCAATGAATAGGTGAGGTTCTCGGAATCATATTCTGATATATTACCGTGCTCTGCCAGAAACGCCATTCTCTCATTGGTGTAATGGCTGTAGAGATAGTCGAATATCGAACTTATCTTGCTATCGGTAACAGACAGGTTGTGATAAGCGATGTAGTCAATTAAATCACTTATGTTACCCTTTCGCTCTTGCTCATTGCCCGACACAACGAGGCAAAAACGTTTCTTTGCTCGTGAGATAGCGACATTGATCAGGTTGGCATCATCACTGAATTCTGATATTTGGTCATTTACTGTACTCAGGATTATAGTATCTTTCTCACGACCCTGGTACTTGTGTATCGTCGATGCTTCGATGTCTGGTAGTTGGCGGTTCAGCTCGTTTACCTGGCTGTTATACGGCGTAATAATTCCCACATCCTCCCCGGGGGCAAGTCGCGGCAGCACCTCGTTCTTAAGCACATCTATCTCACGCTGGTTATAGTGGTTTCTGATATGATGGCCAGGAACGGTCTTGACGGCCATCATCACATCCGGCTCATCGTGGTCCGCGGTCATGATGAGGAGATTTCCGCCATAGAAACGCTGGTTACAGAAGTTGATGATCGTGGGATGGCATCTATAGTGCTCTCGCAGCAACGTCTGTTCAACATATGGAAGGATTGTGCATACAGATTGCAGGAAACAATAATCGGCGCAGTTATAACCTTGGGCGACACGAAACTCATTGAAGATGCCTTTGTATTTGAGGCCATCCTCTTCGGTCACCACATTGGGCAGCTGCATCGAGTCACCGACTATGACGGCATTTTTAGCGCATGAAAGGGCTAATGCGCCGGTATCGATCGAGACCTGTGATGCTTCATCCATGATGATGTAATCATAGACATGGTCGGGTAATGAAGTCCGAGCTGAGAATGTAGTGCTGAGTACTACAGGATACTGTTCGCTCACATTATCAGCACATCGGTGCAGCGCCTTCACGTCCGCATAGATTATCCTTTGTTCCTTGTGATATTTGCTGTAGAGCGCTTCCTTCAACAAGGATAATGATTGCGCCGTCAAATCTGATGTCAACGCCTCGGCATCGATTGATGACAGTTCTTTTTCGATGCTGGTTATACGTTTGTTTAACACCCGGCCACGTACGATGAGATACAGCGCTTGTAGTTCCAGGATGGTCGTCTGAGCTTTGTCCGGATCGAATGGTGATTGTATGCCCAGAAGAAACTTCCTGGTAAAGTTCAGCCATGCCCACTTGAGCCGGTATTTCAAAGTGCCTTGTGAAACGAAATCCTCACCTTCTGCACGGGCTTGATACTGCTGC
>Ga0247611_10005027_pt1 | contig 17930 bp, 11 predicted proteins | sample 177DNAGHGhighgp2_FD_192422 | JGI IMG/M metagenome (GOLD analysis project Ga0247611, IMG submission 192422) | Sheep rumen microbial communities from Palmerston North, Manawatu-Wanganui, New Zealand - 1770 DNA GHGhigh gp2 | ecosystem: Host-associated > Mammals > Digestive system > Stomach > Rumen... | reverse complement strand
TGATGTCTGAGCTGGGTCGCGAGACCGTCTCGGCCTACGCTGCTGCTAAGGGTGGTCTGAAGATGCTGACACGCAATATTTGTTCGGAATACGGCGAGTACAACATCCAGTGCAACGGCATTGGTCCGGGCTATATCGCTACGCCACAGACAGCTCCGCTACGCGAAAAGCAGCCCGATGGCAGTCGTCATCCGTTCGACTCGTTCATCTGTGCCAAGACACCCGCAGGCCGATGGCTTGACCCTGAAGAACTGGGTGGTCCCGCAGTGTTCCTAGCTTCTCATGCTTCCGATGCTGTCAATGGCCACATTCTCTACGTAGACGGTGGTATCTTGGCATACATCGGCAAGCAGCCAAAGTAAGCTTAAACTAATAGGGCTAGCCAATAAAGACTATGGGTCCAATAGGGTCAATAGGTCTATGTAATCAGAAAAAGGAGCCGCATGGTTCCTTTTTTCATATAAGAGTATTAATAAAAACAAAAAAAAAGCTGCTTTTGTGCTTATTCATTAGAATATCAGTATTTTTGCACAAAGAAAATGAGTTTGAGGAATCTTGATTGGGTCCTCAGCTGTTTTATAGTGAAAGACAATAACTTTTATATTTTTTCATGAAAAAGCAAACTTTAGTTCTTCTGTCAGCAGCCGCACTGGTTCTGACATCATGCTCTGGAAAACTTGGAGCTCTCTCGGCTGACAACTTCAGCGTAACCCCAAATCCCCTTGAAACACAGGCTGGACAGGTGCCTGCCACCATCAACGGAACCTTTCCCATGAAGTACATGAAGAAGAAAGCCGTTGTCACAGTTACACCTGAGCTACGCTGGATGACTACAAATGGTATAAAGTCGACAAAGAGCACTCCCGTTTCGTTCCAAGGCGAGAAGGTACTGGGCAACGACCAGACTATCTCGTATAAGGCTGGTGGCAACTATACCATGAAGGCCAATTTCAACTATCTCCCCGAGATGCACGAAAGCGACCTCTACCTGACTTTCAATGCTAAGGTAGGCAAGAAGAGTGTTGAGATTCCAGCAGTCAAAGTGGCTACAGGCATCATTGCTACTTCTGAACTTTACAAACAGACACTCTCACAGGCCAAGGGTACTATGGCTGAAGATGCTTTCCAGCGCGTTATTGAGCAGAAACAGGAGGCTAACATCCAGTTCCTTATCAATCAGGCTAACCTACGAAAGAGCGAACTTCAGAATAACTCTGTGCAGGAGTTCGTACGCCTGCTCGGTGAGATTGCCAAGGATCAGGAGGGCAAGGTGCTCGATGCTGTTGAAGTATCGGCTTATGCTTCGCCCGATGGTGGCTTTGCACTGAACGAGAAACTCGCTGACAAGCGTGAGAAAGCTACTGAAGACTACTTGAAGAAAGAGATGAAAAAGGTGGGCAGCAACTCGCCCGTTGACTCTAAGTACACGGCTGAGGACTGGGAAGGTTTCCAGGAGCTCGTAGCTGCATCGAACATTCAGGACAAGGACGTCATCCTTCGCGTCCTATCTATGTACAAGGATCCTGAGGAGCGCGAACAGCAGATTAAGAACATCTCATCTGCATTCAAGGAATTAGCTGATGGTATCCTGCCCCAGCTGCGCCGTGCTCGTCTCACAGCCAACTATCAGCTTATCGGCCGCGACGATGATCAGATTAAGGATCAGATTCGCACCGATGCGTCGAAACTGAGCGTTGAGGAATTGCTCTACGGTGCGACTCTCTATGATAACGATACGAAGAGTACTAAGAATGCCTACAAGAAGGCTGTCAACCTCTATCCCAACGATGCACGCGCCTACAACAACCTCGCCACACTGGCCTACGAAAAGGGTAACTACAGCGAGGCAAAACTGTGGGTTGAGAAAGCACTTAAGGTGAACCCCAGCCTTCCTGAGGCTAATGCAAACATGGGTCTTATCCTGCTCCAGACTGGCGACATCAACAATGCTGAGGGCTATATTGCTAAGGGTTCTTCGGCCAATGGCGTGCAAGAAATCATCGGCAATCTGCACCTCGCACAGGGCAAGACAGCGCAGGCCGAGCAGGATTTCGCAGGTGTAAATAGTAACTCTGCTGCACTTGCACAGATTCTGAACAAGAACTATGCTGCTGCCCAGAACACGCTGAATAATATCCAGAACCCTGATGGAACAACCGACTATTTGAAAGCCATCGTTGCTGCACGCACCGGTAATAAGTCGGCCGCAGCCATCGCCCTGCAGTCGGCCACAGCCAAGGACCCCTCACTACGCCAGTATGCTGAGAAGGACCTCGAACTGAAGTAAAAACAACATCAAAATACTGAGACAATAAACTCAGCAACAAAAACGTGCTATACGGAAGCATACGGGCTGAAAAGACAATCCGTATACACCGTATAGCACGTTTTTAATCGCCTTAAATAACTTAACAAGTAGTCACCCCAACGACTAAAAGATGAAATATCCCATTCTCTTCGTATCTCTCTTCACTATTCTACTGTCGGCTTGTACGTCGAATGAAGACACTTTCCGATTGGAAGGCGAATTCCGTAACATGAATCAGGCAGAGTTCTACCTATTCGATGCAGCATCGGGAAAGAAGGATACTATCAGTGTGCAGCGTGGACGGTTCGTCTACGAGACTTCGATTCCCGACACTATGACTATGATGCTTATCTTCCCCAACTATTCCATGCTGCCCGTCTTTGCCAGCAATGGCATCACAGTAACAATGAAGGGCGATGCATCGAATTTGAAGGAAACGAAACTTACTGGTTCGAAGGAGAACGACGAGATGACGGCTTTCAGACTAAAAGCAAACCAGCTAACACCTCCAGAAGTGCGCGAACAGGCCATGCAATATATTTACGACGAGCCAGCATCGCCTGTAAGCTACTACCTGTTACGCCGCTATTTCCTTCAAACCATCGTACCAAATTATCTTGAAGCCCTACGACTTTGTAACATCATGCTTGAGGCTACACCCGACAAAGAACCTATTCGCATACTCCACAATGACCTCTTGAATCTTATCAAGGGGATGGAGGGCATGAATGCCCCACGCTTCGCTGTCCTTGACCGAAAAGACAAGATAGTTAGCACACACGACCTCCGTTCCGAGGTAAACGTAGTTGTGTTATGGGCAACATGGCATTACGATAGCCGCGAACAACTAAAGACACTACGCAAACTATCTAAGAAATATCCAGGACGTTTGGCCGTTATGGGCATAGGTATTGATGCAGACCGCTATGAGTGCAACGATTGGGTGCGACGCGACAGCATCGAGTTCCCACTCATCTGTGATGGAAAGATGTGGAAGACACCTCTTGCCCACCTTTATGGACTCTTTGATATACCTTCCAATACCGTTTTTAACAACAAAGGAACAGTCCTAAAGCGCAACATCCCCACCAAGGAACTGACCCAAGAAATAGAGAAACTTCTCAAATAAGAAAACCAGAAACCAGGAACTTTAAACCTAATAGTTTTAACTTTTGAACATGACACTCAACCTCAACGGCCAACTGCTCGACCTTAGTCACCCCATAGTGATGGGTATCCTCAATGTGACACCTGATTCTTTCTATGCTGATAGTCGTCAGCAGAGCGACGAGGCTATTGCCACTCGTGTGAAGCAGATTGTCGAAGAGGGTGCAACTATCATCGATGTAGGAGCCTGCTCTACCCGTCCAGGATCCACACCTGTCAGCGAAAAAGAAGAGATTAACCGTCTCCGTAACGCTCTGAAAATAGTTACCAAGCAACTCTCTATTCATAATACTCAATTCTCCGTCGACACTTTCCGTCCCGACGTGGCTCGTATGGCTGTAGAGGAGTTCGGAGCGGCCATCATCAACGACGTGAGCGAAGGAGGCGAAGTAATGTTCCGCATGGCTGCCCGCCTCGGTGTAGCTTATGTACTCACATCAAACCAATCTGACCTACGCCAGACCCTCCTTACCTTTGCAAAGAAAAGCCAACAACTGCGTGATTACGGACAGAAAGACCTTCTCCTTGACCCTGGCTTCGGCTTCGGAAAAACAATAGAGGAGAACTTTCGTCTTTTCGCCGACATGGAAAAACTCCTGGTGATGGGGCTACCTCTGCTCGTCGGTATCTCGCGAAAGTCCATGATATACAAAAGTTTCGGCTGCACCCCCGAGGAAGCTCTCAACGGCACTACAGTGCTCAACACAATGGCCCTAATGAAAGGTGCTTCCATCCTGCGCGTCCACGACGTAAAAGCTGCAGTGGAATGTTGCAAGCTCTCACAATTTATAATTCATAATTCATAATGTTTCTCCAATTCGGCATAAAAGACTTCTTCGACATCCTATGGGTGGCTATCATGCTCTACTACGTCTTCAGTTTGATGCGGCGTTCTCGTTCGCTCAATATCTTTGTAGGCATCATGATTTTCATAGCCATCTGGTTCCTCGTATCACAGGTGTTCGAGATGCGACTCCTCGGCACCATCTTCGACAAACTGGTGTCGGTGGGTGTTATCGCACTACTTGTCATTTTCCAGGACGATATTCGTAAGTTCCTTTACAATCTCGGCACCCATAACCGTATGCGCCAGATTCTCCGGTTCTTCTCGCCAAAGCGCGCTGAGAAGAACGACGAAGAAGCGAAGAAACGCGCTGTAATGCCAATCGTAATGGCCTGTATGTCGATGGCCAAAAGCAAAGTGGGTTCGCTTATTGTTATACAGCGTAACTCCAAACTTACTGACATCGTCAGCAGTGGCGATATCGTCAACGCCGACATCAACCAACGCCTCATCGAGAACATCTTTTTCAAGAACTCTCCCCTTCATGACGGTGCCATGGTTATTGCCGACCATCGCATTCTAGCAGCAGGATGCATACTACCTGTGAGCCACAACACCGACATCCCCAAGAGTCTCGGACTGCGCCATCGTGCTGCCCTAGGCATCTCACAGGAGACAGATGCACTAGCTATAGTCACAAGCGAAGAAACGGGCAATATTTCTGTTGCTTTCAACAGCAACTTCCAACTCCATCTTTCACCCGAGGCACTCGAGAGTATTCTTATGGATTACATGTGATGCGATTGGGGACATTAATATGCCTCCTGACAACAAGCCTAATAAACTTATTCTATGAAAAAAATCCTGTTTCTTATTTTCCTCTCGCTCAATGAACTTTCTAATGCAGCAAACCATTCAAAGTCCGCTCTTCCATGGAGTCACGGCCCACTCGTCATTTCTGAAAATCAACGTTTCCTCATGCATAGTGATGGTACGCCCTTCTTCCTACAAGGCGAGACGGCTTGGCTTATGCCCGAACGGCTAAATCGTGAGGAGGTAGTCTTCTACTTGCAGACTTGTCAGCAGGCAGACTATAATATGGTACAGGTTCAAGTGCTAAACGATATTCCCAGCATTAACTGTTATGGTGCTTCCTCTCACCCACTACCCATTGGCGAAGGATTCTCTTTAGGATCTTCCACCTACAATATAGGCAGCAGTTCCCCTAATGTCTCCCCCACTTCCTACTGGGCTCATCTTGATTATATAATCGCCACAGCCGAACATTTCGGAATATACGTAGGCCTTGTCACCGTCTGGGGCTCTCAGCTGAAGATGGGACGCATCGATGAAGAGGGTGCTCGCATTTATGGCGAATTTCTTGCCCACCGCTATGCCAACAGGCCAAACATCATCTGGATCATGGGTGGCGATATTGAAGGAGACCGCAAACCAGAGGTATGGCAGACACTTGCCACAACCATCAAGAACATCGACAATAACCATCTCATGACATTCCATCCACGTGGTCGTCACACTTCGGCACAGTGGTGGGCCAAGGCTGAATGGATAGACTTCCACTGTTTCCAGAGCGGTCATCGCCGCTACGGACAACGTACGGCCAAAGACAAGACCTATCCCATTCCCGACAATACCGAGGAGGACAATTTCCAGTTTGTCGACTCAACCTGGGCATACAAACCTGTCAAACCCGTTATCGACGACGAACCCATCTACGAGGGCATTCCGCAGGGGCTGCACAATGCCGACGAGCCGTTGTGGACGGCCGAACACGTGCGCCGTTATGCCTATTGGAGTGTATTTGCTGGTTCTTGTGGCCACACCTACGGCCACTCTTCCATCATGCAGTTTCAAAAGCCTGGCTATCCCTCAGCTTACTTCAATCGCAAGCTCTGGTACGATGCCCTTCTTGATCCAGGCTTCAATCAGATGAAATACCTCAGCCGCCTCATCCTCACATTCCCATACTTTGAACGTGTTCCTGACCAGTCGCTCGTCCTTGACAACGGCACACACTACGATCGTCTTGCCGCCACTCGTGGCAGCGATTATCTGCTTGTCTACAACTTCACCGCACGCGATATGCGCATTGACCTGACCAAAATCTCCGGTAAGCGCAAAAAAGTATGGTGGATGAATGCCGACGATGGATCATTCCGCTATCTTGGCGAATACGACTCACGCGTCTTCACCTTCCGTCCCCATCATACTGGCGACGGTGTGCTCATCGCCTTCGACAGCGAGAAAACGTATCTGAAAGTTGAGAAATGAGAGTTATGACAAGACTTAAACTGATTGTTTTCCTTTTCTTTTGTATTCTGCTTCCTACTTCTGCCACTATCGAGGTGACAGGGTTGCGGGTCGAGAATATGATCAATCCATTGGGATTGAACACAGCCAAGCCACGTTTCTCGTGGAAGATTATTGCTACGGGAAAACAGCCTGAAAACGACGTGATGCAGACTTCCTATCGCATCATTGTGGCATCATCGATAAAGAAAATTCAGCGACAAGAGGGCGACCTATGGGACTCGGGCGATGTGGAGAGCAGAGAACAACTATGGATAGAATATGAGGGAAAACCACTGCGCAGTGGTCAGCAAGCCTTCTGGAACGTTCTCGTGAAGACAAACAAGGGAAATGCCGACTGGAGTAATAATGATAACACCTTCAGCATCGGACTGCTTGGCGAAAGCCATTGGCGAGGACGCTGGATAGGAATGGATCATTTGCAGGTAGGCCAAAAATCTGATAGCATGGAACACCTGCAGCAAGGCGAACAGATGAACACTAAGTTCTCACGTCTCGCAGCCCGCTACCTACGCAAGGAATACGTGCTGAAAACGAAGGCCGTGAAGCGCGCCACAGCCTATATTGCTGGCCTTGGCCTATATCGTCTTTATATCAATGGTCAGAGCCCACAGCAAGGCGACGAGATGACTCCCATACCATCCGACTATCGCAAAACAATATATTACGATACCTACGACATCACAGCTGCCCTCCAAACAGCCGCCACCGTTTCAGATGCGTCAACTGCCATCATTCATGACACGTCAGAGTCAGGAAAAAAAGTTGCCATCGCCATCATTCTCGGCAACGGCCGATACTTTGCTCCCCGTCAGGACAAGCCCTACAAAAACGCCCTCTTTGGATTGCCTAAATGCCGCCTCAACATCACCATTGAGTACGATGACGGCACTACTGACAGCTGGGCCACTGACGAGAGCTGGCGCATCACGGCCAACGGCCCTATTCGCGCCAATAACGAGTACGACGGTGAGCTATACGATGCGCGCATGGACCTTGGTTCATGGATGCTTCCTGGCTATGACGACTCCTCTTGGCAGCAAGCTGAGCGCACGTCATTGCCAACAGGTACGCCGCGAGGTCGCGTGGCCCCAAACATGCGGGTATGCACGATCCAAAATGATCAAATTGTTAATCGTTCAGAAGACTATATACCGACCATTCGTCGTATCGACTCAACCACTTACATTTTAGACTTCGCCCATAACATGTCAGGCCGCGTGTCCTTTATGCCCTACGGCAACAAGGGAGACACCATTCGCCTGCGCTATGCCGAACTGCTCAATGCCGATGGCACACTCTATACTGCCAATCTAAGAACAGCCCGTACGGAGGATGTCTATATCTGTAACGGGAGCGAGACTAAGCCCTCAGAAAAGTCAAACAAAAAGCAATCACATGAAGGCTGGAACGCTGACCACGCATGGCACGCCACGTTCGTCACCCACGGCTTCCGATACGTTGAAGTGACTGGCATGAAAAATCCACGGCCCGAATGGTTCCGTGCTGAAGATATTCGCGACGATATGGCCATCATAAGCACCTTCGAGTGCAGCGATACCATATTAAACAAGGTGTGGGCGAATGCCCGTCGTGGCATAGCAGCTAACTACAAAGGCATGCCTATCGATTGTCCACAACGTGACGAACGACAGCCGTGGCTTGGCGATCGTACGATAGGCGCACTAGGTGAGTCATATCTCTTCGACAATGAGCGTCTCTATACCAAGTGGATGCGCGACATCGCTGAGTCACAGCGCGAGGATGGTTGCATACCTGACGTAGCTCCTGCATTCTGGAACTACTATACAGACGATGTCACCTGGCCTGCCGCTTTACCCATGATATGCTACATGCTCTACCGACAGTACGGCAACGACGAGGCTATCAACATGTGGATGCCCAACATAAAGCACTGGCTGCAACATATCCTCGACAGATACACTTCAAAGGATGGCCTCATCACCAAAGACAAATACGGCGACTGGTGTGTGCCACCAGAATCGCCTAAGCTCATCCACAGCCAAGACCCTGACCGCAAGACAGATGGTCGCCTTATCGCCACAGCATATACCATTGGCTGCCTGAAGCTGCTGAAAGGATATGAGACTAATGTGGCTAATAGGGCTCATGAGACCAATAAGACAGAAGTCTACGACTCCCTGATAACCTCCCTCACCAAGGCCTTCAATAAAGCTTTTCTCACCGTCAAGAAAGGTTCGAGCCCTCGTCCGAATCACCTCTATTATCCTGACTCTACCTACTATGGAAACAATACTGCCACAGCAAATCTGCTCGCCCTGGCCTTCGACATCGTCCCTGATTCACTTCGTCAGACAATAGCCCGTCAGGTGGTCGAGAATATCATGGTGAAGAACAAGTGTCATGTCTCTACGGGCGTCATAGGCATCTCGTGGCTCATGCGTATGCTCTCGCGAAATGGTTATGGTGACGTGGCCTGGGAACTGGCAACACAGCACAGCTATCCATCATGGGGATACATGGTCGAAAAGGGAGCTACCACTATATGGGAACTATGGAATGGCGACACTGCCAATCCTGCGATGAACTCTGCTAACCACGTCATGCTCCTTGGCGACCTGCTCACCTGGTGCTATGAAGACCTGGCCGGCATCAGGCCCATTACTCATAAGACCTATGAGACCCATAAGACCTATAAGGTCACCTACATCCTTTCACCCGACTTCAGCATCGAGGGCTGCGACTGGGTGCGTTGTTCATACGAGACACCATATGGAAAGCTGGAGAGCAATTGGAAGAAGACACGCGAGAGTCTGGAGTGGGACATCACCGTTCCCTGCAATACCATTGTAGAAGCACAGTTGCCCGACGGCAGCGTGAAGATACTCGGCTCAGGTCACCACACGCTGAAGAACACCATCCCATTCCATCATAATGAGCGGTGTGACGACCCATCGAGGCATAAGTCTATAGAGGCCAATGAGTTCCTCTACACCAAGGCTCCCTTCGCCTCATGTCATGCCTCTACCATAGTCGAAACGCGCAAGGGAACGCTCGTAGCCGCATATTTCGGTGGCACCTACGAGCGCAACCCAGACTGCAATATCTATGTCAACAGAAAGGTGAAAGGCAGCAACATGTGGTTGGCACCCATCCTCGCTGCCGACGGCGATGGTGTGGCCTGTTGGAACCCTGTGCTAGTAGAGATGCCCAAGGGCGAACTCTGGCTCTTCTACAAAGTGGGAACACGTGTAGGCACTTGGACAGGATGGCTCACACGTTCGAAAGACGACGGACGCACGTGGAGTCGCCCAGAGCAACTGCCTGAAGGTTTCCTCGGCCCAGTAAAGAACAAGCCTATCATTCTTCGTAACGCCCAAGGAGATGACGAACTCGTATGCGGTTCGTCGACAGAAGACAGCGGATGGCGCTTCCACGTCGAGATTCTGAATCTCAAAACTAATAAATGGACCTACGTAGGCCCTGTCGAGTCGACCATTGCCGTGAAGACCGACGACAACCAACCCCACCCCATTGACTGCATCCAGCCCTCGCTGCTTCAGCTTGAGGACGGCCGACTGCAGGTACTCATGCGCACCCATAACGCGCGTCTCGCCACCAGCTATAGCAGCGATGGTGGCCACACATGGACACCCGTCACCCTCACGGAGGTGGAGAACAACCAGAGTGGCACCGATGCTGTAACGCTCAGGAAGCCTGTCAAGGTGAGCTTTGAGGCCTATAAGACCTATGAGTCCTATAAGACCAATAGGACCAATAAGCTAGACACTCTCTTGATGCGCCATGCCCTCGTCTACAACAACTTCGCCACTCTGCCTCTGACAAAGAAAGGACCACGAACACCTCTCTCGCTCGCGCTCAGTCCCGATGGCGAGCACTGGTACCACTACCTCACTCTCGAGGACAAGCCTGGTGACTTCTCCTACCCTTCCATCATCGAGGGTCGAGACGGCTCGCTCCACATTGTCTACACCTGGCATCGCAAGCGCATAGGATACAAGAAAATAAACCTTCGGAAGTAATCCGGTTACACCCATGAACAATAAACAGTCCACATCGCCTATTCTTGAACTGCAACGGCAGCAACTGCTCCTCCAGATGGAATATGAGGAGGAGAAGAAGGCTTTCCAACAGAAGGTCGATGCTATCGGCATGCAGAAGCGTATCAGCAGAGGCGATGCCTGGTGGCCCATTCGCTTCGTGCGCAGCTACTATAACTCGCTCAACCAATTCTGCGTCGAGATAACTCGCCAGAGCAGTGGCGACGAGGAGAACGACCGAGACCATAACTTCGAGTTCGGACGGCCAGTGAGCTTCTTCTTGTCAACGGACAATGAACAGTTAACAGTGAAACTAAAGGGCACTGTCAGCTATGTCGACGGCAATCGCATGGTGGTCGCCCTGCCCGACGATGCGCCCATAGGTGACCTGCAGCAGGAGGGTATAGGCATACAGCTGTCGTTCGATGAGACAAGCTATCGCATGATGTTTGATGCCCTCGACCGTACCATGAGGGCGAAGGGCCGTCTGGGCTACCTTCGCGATCTGTTCTACGCCCCTTCGATGCGAGCAGAGACATTCTCGTTCCCTGACCTTCATTTCCCTTACCTCAATGCTCGTCAGGAACATGCTGTAGGCGAGGTGTTACGAGCAAAGGACGTTGCTATAGTTCACGGCCCTCCAGGTACTGGAAAGACGACGACACTCGTAGAGGCCATCTACGAAACGCTACGTCGAGAGAGTCAGGTGCTGGTGTGCGCACAGAGCAACATGGCCGTAGACTGGATTTCAGAAAAACTTGTCGATCGTGGACTGAACGTGCTCCGTCTGGGCAATCCTGTGCGTGTAGACGACAAGATGCTGTCATTCACCTACGAACGACGCTTTGAGTCACATCCCGACTACCCACAACTATGGTCTATACGCAAGGCCATTCGTGAACTGCGCAAAAACCGTCGTCGTGGCGACGATAAGTTCCACCAGAAGCTCGACCGCCTGCGCGACCGTGCCACAGCACTCGAAATAGCCATCAACCAGGAGCTGTTCGGTCAGGCTCGCGTCATCGCTTGCACACTCGTAGGCAGTGGCAATCGACTACTCGACGGCATGAAGTTCGGTACCCTTTTCATCGACGAGGCTGCACAGGCCCTCGAGGCTGCCTGCTGGATACCACTAAGGCGTGCAGGTCGCGTCATCTTCGCTGGCGACCACTGTCAGCTACCACCCACAGTGAAAAGCTATGAGGCCATGAAAGGAGGCCTTGGTATTACACTCATGGAGCGCATTGCCGACAACAAGCCAGAGGTCGTTACGCTGCTCAACACACAGTATCGAATGCACGAGGATATCATGCGTTTCTCGTCCGACTGGTTCTATCACAACCAGGTAGAAGCCCATCCCAGCGTACAGCATCGCAGCATCCTGGATTTAGACCTGCCAATGACGTGGATAAACTGTTCTGATGATGAATGGAAAGAGGAGAGCGGAAAGAATGGTGATAGCAGGTTTAACGCTGCAGAGGCTAGCCTCACTCTCCTTGCCCTTCGTGCCTACTACGAACTGATAGGCAAGGAACGCATCCTGAGCGAGCGACTCGATGTGGGCATCATCTCACCCTATCGCGCCCAAATACAGCTATTGCGTCATCTTATAAAGAAAGAAGAGTTCTTTAAGCCCTTCCGCAGCCTCATAACCGTCAATACAATCGACGGCTTTCAGGGCCAGGAGCGCGACATAATTGTCATCTCCCTAGTAAGAAGCAACGACGAAGGACAGATAGGATTCCTACGTGACCTTCGTCGTATGAATGTAGCCATCACTCGCGCAAGAATGAAGGTGATAATTCTTGGCGACCGCTCCACGCTCTGCCGCCATCCCTTCTACCGCAAACTCTGGGAGTATATCAAGGCTCTGTGATTATTTTCTCATCCGTTCCCTGTCTTGGCACATCCTCTTTTATGCTATTCTTCTGCAAAGGCGGCCGCCTCGGCAGCTGCGATGATATCCTCACGACTCTGCTCAATGGGGTTATGAGTGATGTCGGAAAGATCGAAGTCGTCAGAATCCGGAATATTCTGAGTTCTTTGAGTATTCGTAGTTTTCTGATTACTCCGAGGCATCTCAGAGCTCTCTGAGAACTCGGCATACCATTCCGAGGTGCTGTTTGACTGCGGAACGATAAAATCGGTCTTTTCAGCCTCCAGGTCGGGAGCGATGGCGGTGGGTTCCTCCTCCATCTTCGTGCGCTCGCTCTTGGCGTGGAAGATGGCATCGATGAACTGCGGCTCACGGCGCAGACGCTGCAGCGTCTCTTTCGAGGCGTTCTGCTGGGCCTCCTTCTTCGAGTAGCCATCACCCTTACTGCCTTCTACACCCTCAATGACCACCACGAAACCGAACACTGGCGAACCCTGCTTGTCGAGCTTCTGTTCGAGCATGCGATAATCCATGCGTACACGGTTCTTCTGTGTCCATTCCAGCAGTTTAGACTTGAAGTTCACCTCCTTGTAGGCAACCTTGTCGATATTGACCATCTTGGCAAGAATGCGTTTATTCATGAATCGCATCACGGCCTCATATCCTTGATCCAAGTAGATGGCACCTACTAGGGCCTCAAAAGCATTGCCAGCCATATAGCTATTGTGTGAGCGCGACTGAGTACGGCTCTTGATGAGTTCCGTCAGTCCCATCTCATCAGCCAACTTGCCAAGTGTCTCACGGCTCACCATCTTCGAGCGTGTATTAGTGAGGAAGCCCTCACGCTTGCCAGGGAAGTGCTCGTAGACAATATGTCCTACGGTAGCATCGAGAATGGCATCGCCCAGGAACTCCAGTCGCTCATTGTTCAGCGGTTTGCCCTTGTCGCCCTTCTGTGAGGCACTCTTGTGGGTCAGCGCCGTCTTGTAATAGCTGATGTTCTCAGGGTAAAAGCCCATGATGTCATAGAGAGAAGAAAAAAGCTCCTTCTCCTTGCGGAAAGGGAGCTTTATCTTGGCAATGATATCCTTAAGCCTCATACTTCTTAAATACGACGCAGGCGTTGTGACCGCCGAAACCGAAGGTGTTCGAAAGTCCGGCGCGAACGGTGCGCTTCTGTGCCTTATTGAAGGTGAAGTTCAGGTTATAGTCAATCTCTGGATCCTCGTCGCCCTCTTCATGATTGATAGTGGGGGGAACGATGTCGTTCTTAACGGCGAGTAATGTTGCCATAGCCTCTACGGCACCAGCAGCACCAAGCAGGTGACCAGTCATCGACTTGGTCGACGAGATGTTCAGCTTGAAAGCAGCATCGCCGAAGACTTCCTTGATGGCCTTTGCCTCTGAGATATCGCCTACGTGGGTCGACGTGCCGTGCACATTGATATAGTCGATATCCTCAGGCTGCATACCGGCATCCTCAAGGGCATTCTTCATCACAAGCTTAGCACCCAGTCCTTCAGGGTGTGAAGCGGTGATGTGGTGAGCATCGGCACTCATGCCTGCACCTACCATCTCAGCATAAATCTTAGCACCACGGGCCTTAGCGTGCTCGAGCTCCTCCAGAATCAGACAGCCGGCACCCTCAGCCATGACGAATCCGTCACGCGAAGCACTGAACGGACGGCTGGCCTTCTCAGGCTCGTCGTTGCGAGTCGAAAGAGCGTGCATAGCGTTAAAACCGCCCACACCACTCTCACAAATGGCGGCCTCAGAGCCACCAGCTACGATGGCGTTGGCCTTGCCCAGACGAATCAGGTTAAAGGCATCAGCCAGAGCATTGCTTGACGAGGCGCAAGCCGACGATGTGATATAATTTGGGCCGTGGAAGCCATACATGATAGAAATCTGACCGGCAGCGATGTCGGCAATCATCTTCGGAATGAAGAAGGGATTGAACTTCGGACCATCCTCACGATGAACTCCGTAGTAGGTAATCTCATCCTCAAAGGTCTTGATGCCACCAATGCCTACACCAAAAACTACGCCGATGCGATCCTTATCGACGGTCTCCAGGTCCATGGCCGAATCCTCTACAGCCTGCTTGGCAGCGATGAGTGCCAGCTGGGTGTAACGGTCCATCTTACGGGCCTCCTTGCGGTCAAGGAATTGATTAACGTCGAGGTTTTTCACCTCACAGGCGAACTTGGTCTTGAAGTTGGTGGTATCGAAATGTGTGATGGGGGCAGCTCCGCTGACACCAGCCAACATGTTCTTCCACATCTCATCTGGCGTGTTTCCCAGTGGCGTAACAGCACCCAGTCCTGTCACTACTACTCTTTTCAGTTCCATAAATAAACAGAAAATTTCCCTAAATTATACAAGTTGAGGGTCTGAATGAAAAAATCTCGTTCAGACCCCCAACCCCCTCGTTCGGCTTTGCCGCTTGGCTTGTCCAAGAACTTAGGGGGCTCGTTTTACTTCGAGTTCTCCTCAATATATGCAATAGCATCGGCAACTGTCTGAATCTTCTCAGCCTTGTCGTCGGGAATGCTGATGCCGAACTCCTTCTCGAACTCCATGATGAGCTCAACGGTATCCAGAGAGTCAGCACCCAGATCGTTGGTGAAGCTCGACTCGGGCTTTACAACAGCCTCGTCAACACCCAGTTTATCAACAATAATTGCCTTTACTTTGCTTTCAATTTCTGACATGATAATTTTCTTTTTAATTAGTTAATAATTTGATTCTTATCTTAAAAACGGTGCAAAGTAACGCATTTTCTCCCGAACCCGCAAATTTTTACAAAAAAAACTGCTGTGCACCTGCACAACCCATACTACTTTGTGCAAAAAAAAAATACTTATGCACTTCCTATGGTCAACTATATAGCGGTAATTACAATAGGCGCAAAAATCATTAAAGATACAGCCAAAAAGAACGTAAAAAGGCATAAAAAGTACTTTTTTTATGGGATTATATCAAAAAATCGGGTAAAAATTTCTCATTATTATATAATTACCTTATTTTTGTGCGCGAAAATTAAATTAACAACCCAAATATTTTTTACTAACTAAATTTTTTTCATTATGAGAAAACTTAAATTACTTTTCGCGGCTGCCGCCTTAATATTAGGGTGGAGTAGTGCAATGGCAGAGACGGATTACACTAGTCTTATGTCAAGTGACTGGACTGGCTCTAGTGGCAATTTCGGAGGCGGTAAAGAACGCTATAAAGGAAATGGTGCATATACTGCGGGAAAAATTTTGTATCAAAGTTTCACAGCTCCAGCAACTGGTATTTATGAAATCAAGTTCTATGCGGTAACAAGCTCAACTGCAGAACGTGATGGTGCTATTCCAAAAATATATGGTGAAAATATTGCTCAAGCCTATGCGTCTGCAGGCAGCAACAAGTCAACATTAGGAATGAATGTCATCGCTCAGACGGGTTGTACACTTGTTACAGATGCCAACATTCGTACTTTATCAGTAGAGGCAACTGAAGGCGAAACGATTGAGTATGGTTTGGAGAATATTGCTGAAGGTGGTAACTGGTATACAATCAAGGAACTTTCTGCAAAGATGAAGACTATTGCTGAGATTTTCCAAGCTCAATACGATGAGGCTTATGCTATATGGGAGCATTCTACAGAGAATGAAGCCGGAGCAAGAGCAACATTCAAGACCTATGTTGATGCTTTGAATACGGCTATGAGCGGTACACTTGCAGATGCACAAACAGCTTCTGATAATCTGGCAGCACAGTTGGTTATATACGAGAGTAAGTCTTATCCTGTTAAGGGTTCTGGTGTGAAGTATGATTTCACAAGCAAAATGAATATGGCTATCAATGCATGGACTTGTGCACAAGGTAATGGTCCTGCTCAGTATGGCTTTACTGGTGCGACAGAAACCTATGGAAATACATCAGCTGGTAAGGTAATGTACCAGACAATCAGTGGTTTAGCAAATGGTGAATACGAAATACATTTCTATGCTGTTGCTAATGCTGCTAATGGAGGAGGCGTAGTAGGCACTAAGACTACTGTCTATGCAAATGATCAGGAATTGGAGATAGATGTAATAACACAAAATGGTTGTACACCAAGTGACTATGAGCGCACATTTACTGTTATGGTAACTGATGGCTCGATAGAATATGGTTTTAAAAATACTGTGGCCGCAGGTAACTGGTATCTTTGTAAGAATGTGGCGCTCTACATGACTGGCGCTCCTGACCTGAGCGACTATTATAATGCAATCGCTACAAAACTTGTTACTGCAAATGGTTTGAAGTCATCTCCAATGAAGTCAAATGTGCTCAGTGCACTTCAGGATGCTATCGATGCAACAGAAGGTTATACAGCTATCACTATTATAGGTACTCTTGAGACTTTGAGTAATAATCTTACGACAGCTATCAACGATGCTAATACTTCTGTTAGTAACTATGAGGAAGCTTTGGCAATTCTTAATGCAGCAAGTTCTTTGGATGCAGCTGGTCAGGCTTCTTACGTAGGCAATGAGACAGTTTCAGCTATTCAGACAGCGTACGATGCACGTACTCTTGAAAGTGTTTCTGCAGAGCAGGCTACTGCATGTACAACTGCTTTGATTACTGCCGCAAAGGCTCAGACCACTGATGGTGCCGATATGACATTCGCCATCGTAAACTACAACATCAACGGCAATGCCGACGGATGGACAACCGAGAAGACTGTGAACGGCAATGGCCCAATGTACGGAACGACCGCTTTCGAATATTGGAGCTACACACCCGGAGAAGGTGGTTTCGACTACTACCAGACCATCACAGACCTACCAGCAGGTATCTACACCATTTCTGCAGAGATGTACAATGACCAGGTGCAAAAAGAAGGCGATGTCTTCGCTGCAGCCGCTGGAGTATATGGTACGGCTGGCTCAACCACAGTTTACGGACTGGTAACCGAGCAGGGAACCACGCTGAAAGAGTATACCACTGATGAGATTTTCGTTGCTGATGGTACACTCCGCCTTGGTGTGAAGAACAAGACAACAGCAATGCCTGCACGTTGGTTTGTGGCCGACAACTTCAAACTGACCTACGTTCGTGCTGCCACAGCTGCCGACTATAAAGTTGACCTGCTTGCTGCCATCAATAGTGCTACCGCAGCTCGCAAGGCTGCTAACGAGGGCGAAGGCATATTCCAGATTCCTGCAGCCGCAGGCACAGCTCTGGCTGATGCCATTACAACCGCTCAGGGTGTTTATGACAATGCAGAAGCTACTGTTGAAAACGTTACCAAAGCTGTAACAGCTATAAATGCTGCAAAGACAACCTACGAAGGTGCTACTCTCAATGCTCCTGATGCAGAGAAGAGATATGCAATAGTTCTTGTGTATGCTGGATACGAGTACAACGGAAAGGCTATTACTT
>Ga0247611_10005026_pt1 | contig 17930 bp, 31 predicted proteins | sample 177DNAGHGhighgp2_FD_192422 | JGI IMG/M metagenome (GOLD analysis project Ga0247611, IMG submission 192422) | Sheep rumen microbial communities from Palmerston North, Manawatu-Wanganui, New Zealand - 1770 DNA GHGhigh gp2 | ecosystem: Host-associated > Mammals > Digestive system > Stomach > Rumen... | reverse complement strand
GAATGAAGCATTTGGGAGACTCGGAATCACGCAGGAAGAAATCGCAAATATGAGTAACGAGGAACTCTTTAATTCAACCATTACAGCACTACAGAATGTAGAGAACGAAACAGAACGGACCTATCTCGCAGGGCAGTTATTAGGACGAGGCGCAACAGAATTAGGAGCATTACTGAATACTTCCGCAGAAGATACGCAGGCAATGAAAGACCGGGTGCATGAGCTTGGCGGTGTAATGAGTGATGAGGCGGTAAAAGCTGCTGCCGCATATCAAGATACATTACAGGATTTACAGACGGGATTTGACGGTTTAAAGAGAAATCTTGTAAGTGATTTCCTGCCTGGAATCACAATGGTAATGGATGGATTAACTGCATTTACCACCGGGGATTATGATCTGGGTGCTGAGAAGATTGAAGAGGGAATTGATAATTTTATTCAGTCTGCAATGGATAAGGTACCGAAATTTGCCGAGGTTGGATTTAAAATTATTTCTGCAATTGGCGGGTCTGTGACAGAAAATGCGCCAAAACTTTTACAGATGGGCGCGGACGTGATTATAATGCTAATTAAAGGCCTGAATAGCGAATTGCCTACATTATTACCAATTGCGTTAAATGCGGTGTTAGAAATCATTTCTGCAATTGTTTCCAATGCGCCGATAATTTTAGAAAATTTGCTTTCTTTAATTCAAACAATTGCCGATTTTATTTTGAATGATGGATTGCCAATTTTGATTTCTGCATTGCCGGATATAATTGTTGGAATTGTAGATTTTATTTTAAGCGCCAGCACAATGGTGACAAATGCGGTGATTCAAATTTTGTTCGCTATCATAGAATTAACCCCGGAAATTGTGACCATGCTCGCCGGTGCTTTGCCCCAAATTATTAGCGGCGTGATTGTTTCATTGATGAAAAATGCACCATTATTGAGTCAGGCAATTTTGAAATTAACGATTGCCAGTCTCTTAATAATTCCGGCTGTGATTGCTCAAATTTTATCCCATTTGCCCGAGATTTTTACTGCCATTGTAGAGGGATTCAAAGAGCATTGGCCGGAGATGCAGCAGGCCGGAATGGACGCATTCGAAAGCGCAGTCGATGGAATGATGGACAACCAAGTCCTCATGGACATTGGAATCGCCGTAGCCAAAGTTATTCAAAATGGTCTCGATAAAATAAAATCTTTTGTCACAAATTTCAAAGAAGCCGGCCAGAACATAATGAATGGATTTATTGACGGAATTAAAGAAAAAATTCAGGCCGTAACGGAAGTGATATCCGGCGTGGCGGAAAAGGTCTCCGGTGTATTTAAGGGCGCGCTGAAAATATCGAGTCCATCAAAGCTCTTCGAGGAATACGGGAAATTTGTGGACCTGGGACTCGCCGAAGGAATCGAAGGAAACATGCGAGTGGTTGACGGAGCGATGGGCGGACTTTCCAAAACGGTTTCCGGCGGAATAACCGTGCAGGCAGCAGGAGCAGGCGGCGGCGATTGGATATTTCCGATTTATTTCGGCAACGAATTGCTTGATACGGCAGTTATTAAGGCCATCGATCGGGCAAACTATAAGCAGGGAGGCAGATGATGTTAAGAGATTATCCGGTAAAATTCGATAACAGAGAAATCCCATTTACAAAAACATGGTCGGAAAGCTATAATATAGTTGAGAATGTTGGAATGGCAGAGGATGGATCCGATATCATCCAAATAAAAAAAACAGATAAGCTATCAGTCAACGTTGGAACAAGAGTGGTTGATACATGGATGTTGTTTTTTCAAAACTATGCCAAATCAAGGAATTTGATTCAAGTAAGCATCTACGATCAGGAATTGAATAGATATGTCATACGGAAAATGAGGATGCGAAATTTCAGCAAAGCAAAGGTGGAGAAATCCGAAGATTTAGAGGTAACATTGGGATTGTGGGATGTAGCATTTGATTTGATTGAGACGGAGTGGTGATGTACGCTTATGTTGAAGAGGCAAAACAAAATATTCAGGGATATTCCTTACAGGGCACAGTGGGGGATATCCCCTTTTCGCGTAAAAATGTGGTAGGGAATTTCACCGTATCGAATAAAGCATCGAATCCATCCATTTTCAATTTAGGAAATGCAGCGATTGGACAATTAACCGGGACATTACATGGATTGAATATTGGCAGAAATCTATGGAAAGGAAAATATATTGTTCCGGTTGTTACAATAGGTCAATATCAGATTCCTTATCCATCCAAAAGATATCGAATTGATGAGGCTAAACATACAAATGGAATGGTAAGTTTTACTGCCTATGATGATATGATTCTATTCGATAAGATGGCGAGTGTATCTGTTGGAAGTAGTGGAACACCTTATGATTTTTTATCCCTTGCATGCAGAGAATGTGGTGTTGAATTAGGGATGACGGAGACACAAGTCAGGAATTTTCCAAATGGGACACAACCACTTGTTCTTGAAGAATTGGGGGATATAGAAACATGGAGAGACGTCCTCTATTGGGTAGGAGTAACTTGTGATGCCTTTTCCAGAATCAATCGAGAAGGTAAATTGGAATTAAGATTATTCCATGATACTGTCGATGATACAATTCCGGTAAATGTCAGATATGATGGAGCCTTATATGATGATGATGTAGTCACATATACGGGTATATATGTGAATGTTTCGGAGGAAAAGATTGTAAAATATTATGCAGCGGATCCGGATGATGGATATACACTGACCATTGGATCAAATCCCTTTATGCAGGGAGCAGAGGCATACAGAAAGATTCTTGCGGATAACATGGTAAGTGGATTATCCGGGATAGAATATATATCCGGGAATATCGAGATACCATTCGGCTTTCATTATGATCTTGGAGATGTGCTTTTGTTTCCTGGCGGAAATGGAAGTGCGACAAATAAATTCTGCATCATGGGATATGAATACACGTACAATGGCCGATGCAAATTGATAGGTATTCCGCAGAATAAGAAATCCATGTCGAAATCCGATAAAAATATTCAGGGATTGTTGGATAATGTCAGCAAGAATGAATATATGGATTACGAGCAGAAAAATACACAGAAAATCACGATTGGAAATAATACCGAAGAACGAATCTTGATTGCAAAATTGGCAAGTAATAATACCACGAAAGCTCTGATTCATTTGGAGATAAATCTTGTAAGCAAGGCGATTACAATAACAGATAAAGTTGATGTTGATGTTATCGCTGAACAAGACGAAACAACCGGTGTGATAACTGCAAGTGGAACAGCAGAAGGTAGTGATATTTTCTCTCTTGTATCAAGTAAGACCACAAAAGGAATTGTCCGATATCTTGTTAATTCAGAAGAAGCAGCTTTTAAACCGGTTGAACAATGGCTTGACGGAAATCATGTTTTACACTTGATGTATGTGCTTGGTTTGTACCAAGGTATTACTTTTACATTTGAAGTCTACATGAAGGCGCAAGGTGGAACAATTGAAATACCGAGGGGAGGCTTGTGGTTTTATGGTAGTGGTAGAGGCCTTGTCGGAGATGGTAAGTGGGATGGCAACATTGAGATTCAAGAAGATGCGGAAGATTGGAATCTCATTGAACTCACATTCGAGCCTGCGGTTGATAGCGTGAGAGTAGATACGCAGACGCCGACCAGCATAGTAGTAAGCGATACCGTAACAGACTTTGCTTTGCTTGAATTAACATTCGAGAATGCGGATGATTTGGTATTTGTCAACCTTTATGTAGGAAAATTCGATTTGATAACAGAAGCAGGAGAAGCATTCACGACGGAGGACGGAATCGCCCTTGTAACAGAACACGACTAACAGGAGGATAATATGGCGGAGACAGAAAAAAAATTCAGCGAACTGACCGCGGCGGCAGTATTAACCGACGCAGACATTCTCGCAATTTCACAAATTGACAGCGCAACTGCCAGCCTCATGAGTAAGAGGACAACGCTAATTGCAATCGCAAACAAACTGGCAAGCCTGACGAATTACACAAGCGAACTGACCACACAGGACAAGACGCTGACCGGAGCGATTAACGAATTAAAGCAGTTAATCAGTTTGATTCCACAATTCAGCATTGATGTAGTACAAACATTACCCGTGTCGGATATATCGGAAACCACGATTTACCTTGTGCCGAGTAGCGACCCCGAACAAGGGAACTACTATGAGGAATATATATACGTCAATAATACATGGGAACTTGTCGGAACTACTGCGGTAGATTTAAGCGCATATTACACAAAACTTGAGGTAGACGAATTACTTGCCGCAAAAGCGAATACATCCGACGTTACTGCCGCCCTTGCGTTAAAAGAAGCAAAAGCCGACATGGACGACGACGTGACCGACATAATCGTCGCCTTAACCGACACCCAAACAACCACACCCGGCAACCCCGTCACCTTAACCACGGAGCAATCCGGCGGAGCGAAGTCGGCGGTCGTGACGTTTACACCGAAACAGAGCGGAACGGGCGACCCGTCACCGACGAATATAAGACCGTTTGTTTTGTGGGATAGTTTGAATTTGAACAAATGCGATGAAAATTATGCTCAATTATGGACTATTGATTCCAACTTTGGTGGTACTGTTGATTTTAATCAGCAAATCAATAATGGTAACTTTGCCACAAATAGTGATTGGAGCGCTTATAACAACACGAAAACTACCGTGAGTATCGCTAACGGCATAATGACGATTACGGCATTAAGTGAGGGTGGCGGTTATCAGTACGGCGCAAAACAGAATTTAACAAATAATCCCGTTGTCGGACATAAATATATAATTACGGCAAAAATCAATCCCGACATTGCTGGTACTTATGGATTTGATTTTGCTGGTAATACGGTAGGAAAAATAAAAATGCTTTCAGCGGGTGTATGGAATGATTATGCCGTAGTAATTTCCACAAATAATAATCCAAATATTTGTATCATTGAGCCTACTGTCACGCAGACCACAAATGCAACTATTCAAATTAAGAATGTAATGATTATCGACCTCACTCAAATGTTCGGTAGCACGATAGCCGATTACATTTATTCCCTCGAACAAGCAACGGCTGGAAGTGGAGTAGCATTTTTTCGCAGTATGTACCCTAACGATTATTATCCTTATAATACAGGAACAAGTGAGATGGTAGGTACTAACATCGCAACCGCAACCTTCGACGAACCCGTAGCGGGCGGTAGTTATGATTTTGTGAGTGGAGAAGGTCAATCTAATATGGGTATGGTGGATATGGGAACGTTAAATTGGGTATATAACACAAATTATGCCCACCCATTTTTTACAAGGTCATTTCCCAATTATAACTTTACAAATCAAGGCGAGGCTATGGCATCGCAGTATAAAAAAATATCAAACCGAGCAGCCAATACATTTGGCAATACTGCTGAAGATGGACAATTCTGTTTTGGAACAATAAACTCACAAATATATATCCGTGACGACAGATATACAGATGCGGAAACATTCAAAACAGCAATGTCTGGAGTACAACTTTGCTACGAACTCGCAACTCCTACCGAAATAACACTAACTCCCGAAGATATAGAGTTGCTCAAAGGCTCGAACACAGTATGGAGCGATGCGAACGGCACGGTCACCGTCGGCTATTCAAAACTCCCGAACGGCAACCTCGGGGCGGTGGTTGATTACATTAAGAAACTTGAAGCAAGGGTGAAAGCACTCGAAACATAAAACACAGGAGGAAAACAGAATGGCACCTTTAATTTACGGTCACACATCAATAATTTTAAAGACAAAGCACGGACTCGTCGAAAGATACGAATCAGACAACACTTTCCAGGGAAGCATTATCGCCAAGTTTGTCAAAGATTCAGCAGATTCACCCGATCGGAATATTTACCAGTCCGGAAGCAGTGCCATCGCTGCCCCTTGGAAAGCAATGGCCGGAGGACTTCTTCTTTTCCGTGACGCCATAACGGCAGGATCACAATTCATGCCGGCCGGAAACGTAATGGTTGGAAAAGGAATCGCAGACGTCACTAACGCAACAGTGCCGGCCGAGCTTGGATCATATAACAGTCTCGAATCGTCAGCCTCCGGGAATGCCATCACGCAGGTGTGGGATTTCTCAACGTCCCAGGCCAACGGAGACATCGGGTGCGTCTGCCTTACGTCCAGAGAAGGCGGAATGGTTGGTTATGGAAATAAGAACGGAGCTTATAGCGAAAATCATAAAAGCAACACTCTCGGTTATTTATACAAGCCGAGTGCGCAGACCAACTCCACCGGAGCTCTCGGTTTAATGGCCGATAATGGGAAGAGATACACATTTTCATTTGAAAACGGAGTTCTCACGGCCACAGAATACAGGACCTGCGGAATTTCGAGCGGTTCTGTTTTCGCCGGACTTTCCACGCAATACACACATGACCTAACAGCCGAAACAGCGCTCGTCACTTATTTTGGAAACGTCCTTATCCTTTCGAATTATTGCGGAAACAATATAATTCGCCTATTCCCGGAGGGGAAAACGAACATCGCAGCAGGGGACACTATTTATTATATCGAGTATAACTGCGCAACCCATACAGCGACAGCAAAATCAGTCACGAACGGTTACTCCGCAGCCGTTGATTTATCTGCCGGTTACTCATATAGATATCAGGGCGGATTCACAGCAGACAACCGGCTTATTGTATTTACAAATGCCACACCATACGCACCGATCGTTTTAAATCTTGACGGAACCGTCGAATTCGATGGAACCGCAGCTCTTACGGCCATCGGAGCAACTGGAAACAGAATCGGAACTGTCACGATCGGTCCCGATTTGTATATCATAAGAATATCCATCGGAAGCGACAGCAAGCTCGCAATAATAGACACCGTCAACGACACGATCCGTGTTATTGACGCCGACAACGTAAGAAGCATCGGCGGCGGAAGTTATAGCTGGGGAACCTGGGGAACCTATATGTCAGGCGGATATTACCAGTGCGCACAGTATAAAAATTCCGGTTATCAATCGCCTATCGTACAGCTCCCGATGTATCTCGCAACAATCAATAACCTCGAAACAGCCGTCACAAAAGACGCAAGCAAATCGATGAAAGTAATCTATACATTGACGGAGGTGTAAAATGGAATGGTGGCAGACAACATTAACAGTATTCGCAGGAATCATTACATGCCTTACTCTGTGGGACAAGATTGAATCAAGAGTGAAGGCTGAAAAACAGCCTACGGATGATTTGAGGAGCAGAGTAAGGGCATTAGAAGAACGTGACCTTGAATACAAAACCATTCTCGCCGGGTATGAAGAAAAATTGCAGAGGGATTATGATTCCATCAATGGAATCAAAAAGACCATGAATTTAATGCTGGAGGCACAATGGGTGTTGGTGGATCATGCGCAGAATGGCAACAATACCAAAGAATTGGAGAATGTTTCAACAAAGCTGCATGAGGTGGTTTTTGGAAAGTAGGGGATTCGCCAAACGGTTAAGGCATAGGTTTTTGGTACCTATATTTGCAGGTTCGAATCCTGCATCCCTTGCGCAAATAAAGTGGATTTTGAGCATTTTAAAATGGATTTTTGCAAATTTTAGTCAAAAATGGGCATTAAATCTCAAAATTTGAGATTTTGTGAAATTTTCTTACATAAAAAATTAAAAGGAGGGATGTTCTATGACATGGGATGATTTTAAGCGAAAAATCAGTAGTAGAAAATTTTGGGCATTGCTTGCCGTGTTTATTCCGGCACTACTCGTATTTACGGGCGTAATCAGCACAGAACGGGCGGAGGAATTAAAATACCTTATCGTTTTAGGTGGTGCTTGTGCGGCGTATATGTTTGCCGAATCCGCAGTAGATGTGGCAAGAATAATGAAGGAGGATGTCGTAGATGATAGCGAAACAGACGAAAGTGATAATGACGGCGGCGCAACTGATTGACCGTGCCAAAAGAATGGCAAGTAAGCGCACATTCTACAAGAATAAATACCCGTATAATCTTTGTTATATTCACACAGACGGGCGGATAAGTGCGGATTGCGTGAACCTTTATAAGGCACTTTTTAATGGATACGATGTGACACGACAGGATGCGGGATATTTTCAACGTAATCTATCAAATACCGGGGATTGTACAGAGGCGGAGTTATTGGCACAATGCACGGATATATCACAGGACTTTTCCAAATTGCAGAACGGAGTCCCGGAAGTGCTTTACATGAAAGGACATATCGGCGGATATATCGGCAGTTATTACAAAGATAATCAGTATTACAATGTCGTTGAATGCACTGGTGCATGGGGAGGCGGGATTCTGTTTTCATGGGTAGACTCCGACGGTACACGCAGACGGCATAAAGGCGGTGCTAAAAACGGAAAGTGGACACACCACGGTAAACCTACAAAGTGGGTAAAAATAGATTCGCCACAAGCCGAAATAACGCCCGAAAAACCAAAAGATGATAAAACCCCCACGGAAGATTATTATGTGGTTAAACGGGGCGATATATTGTCCACAATAGCCTCTAAATTCGGCATGACTACGGACGAAATTTTGAAACTGAATCCTCAAATTACAAATCCGAATCTTATTTTGCCCGGCCAAAAGATATATCTCAAAAAAAAAGGACTTGTAAATTCGGAGGAAATATATCATATTGTAAGAAAGGGTCAGGTATTGTCGGGGATAGCAAGGCGCTATAACACCACCATTAAGGCACTAATGGAACTAAACCCAACAATAAAAGACCCGAATTTGATAAAGACAGGGCAAAAGATACGAATTAAGTAGGAGGTCGAAACTATGGATGAAAGAATGATACCTTATTTTTCCCATGAAGGCGACATGGCCCGGATGGAGAGAGCAAACAAAAGACTGTGGATTGTAATATTGGTGCTGATTGCTGTATTACTTGGCACCAATGGAGCATGGATTTATTATGAAAATTCTTTTACTGATGAGGTTACGACAGAAATCGAAGCCGAACAAGAAACATCCGAAGGAAGTAATTATGTGGTAGGTGGTGATTATTATGGCGAGGCAGAAAGTCAAGGTGACGGTAACTAAAAAGAGAGTTCGGAAAACCGGAGGAAACACCGGATATGTAAAGTGTAAGAATTGTGGTGGTGATGGGAGAGTAAGGAAGCGGAAAGCATGAAAGATTATACCAATTCCAGAATGATTGAAGTGATTGAGGAATATATTCATTCCGAAAGAGATAGAAATCTGTTGAAGAGAAGATATATTGATGGCATCACTTATGAGAAGTTAGCAGAGGAATTTGATATATCTGTTGCACAAGTGAAGAGAATTATTTATAGACATGAAATCGTGATATTCCGAAATTTGTAAATTGAACAAAAAATGAGCCGAAAAGGTACTCGTGAATCGGGTGCCTTTTTTGTATGCTTTTTGCATGGAGGGTTTGAAAATGGACAACAACCTTTTATGTAAAAAGTTAATGGAAAGAGAAGATATAAAGGACATTCCTGCTATTACTGTCTTAAAGGTTGCAATTGCGGTCTTGGAGATTATTGATAGTGGCGAATGTTTTTTTGATAAAAAAGAGGTAGATGCATATGTGGATTGAGTATAACCCAAATCCAGCCGCTAGAAGGATTGAGGATTGCGCTGTTCGTGCGATTGCAAAAGCATTGGATATTGATTGGGAGACGGCTTATGCAATGTTGTCGGCGAATGGATATGTAATGAGCGATATGATGCATGCAAACAGCGTTTGGGGAGCATTACTTAGAAGAAATGGATTTTACAGACAAGCGATTCCAAATACTTGTCCGGATTGTTATACGGCAGCAGATTTTGCCCGGGATTATCCAAAAGGTACTTATGTTTTGGGATTTGGAAATCATGTGGCAACAATTGTTGATGGAAATATATATGATTCTTGGGATTCAAGCAACGAGATTCCACAATATTTCTGGTACAGACGAGAGGGATATTAAAGGAGGAAGAAGAAATGGCTTACAATTACAACAATTATCCGTATCAGCCAATGCCTTATGGACAACCACAACAACAGCCAATGCAGATTCAGAATGGCGGCTTTGTTTCCGTAAGGTCCGAAATGGAGGCTAGAAATTATCCGGTAGGATTTGGAAATTCAATAACTTTCAAGGATGAAACGGCGCCATATGTCTATACAAAGACAATGGGATTTTCGCAATTAGACAGACCGGTATTTGAGAAATACAAATTGGTTAAAGAAAACGCACAGGAGCCGATTTTAGAGGAGAAAAACACCGAGGCGGACAATTCTGCTATTGAATCAATAAAAGGCGAAATTGGGCAAATTTGGAAAGAAATAGAGGCACTTAAAAAGGAGGCACATGATGAATCAGGGGTTTAATATGCCAAACAATATAATGGATCTTTTACGGAGAGTAAATATCAATCCTGCCGAGATTCAAGGAATTAAAACACCGGATGAAATGGCACAGTTTTTACTTAACACCGGGCGAGTGAATCAGGCGCAGGTGAATCAGGCAAAACAGATGTGGAATCAGCAATTCATGAGAAGAAATTAAAAGTCGGTGCACAGGCTTTTAATATATGACTCCTCAAATCTGAGGAGCCGACCGACTCATCAAAAATGATGAGCCGCTAACCTTAAAAAAAAATTAAAGGAGGAAACACAAATGGCTTTAACAGATGAAAACAATGGATTTTATATGCCTGTCACTCCGGCTTATTCGGGAAACGGCGGCTTTGGCGGAGGTTTCGGCAACGATTGGGGATTTATTATTCTCTTACTTTTAATCGCCTGCGGCGGCTGGGGATTCGGCGGAGGAATGGGAGGCTTTGGCAACATGGCTCTCGGTTACGATTTCCCTTGGCTGCTTAATGGACAGTCTGGAATTAATGCAAATACCAATGCCGGATTCCAGAACGCATTATTGAATGACAATATTACATCTGTCCGTGATAGCATTGCCGCTTTATCAACGCAGCTTTGCAATTGCTGTGGCGATATGCAGATGGCTCTTGCCAATGGTTTTGCGAATGCTGAAACGGCTGCAAATGCTCGTCAGATGTCTAATATGCAGACCGCTTTTGCAAATCAGACCGCTATGAACGCAGGATTTAATGGCTTACAGAGCCAGCTTGCACAGTGCTGCTGCGATAATCGACTTGCTACTTGCCAGACACAGAACATTGTTCAGAATGAAGGCAACGCGACAAGATTTGCGGATGCAAATAATACCAGGGATATCATAGATGCTACCAATAGGGGCAATCAGATGATCCTTGACAAGCTCTGCCAGCTTGAACTTGACGGCGTAAAGCAGAATTATGAGAACCGCATTGCAGGAATGCAGAATGTGATTGATGGTTTAAGCGCGCAGGTTAACGCTGCCGATAGAAGGGTAGCAATGGGAGAAGAAATTGACGCCCTTTATAACCGACTCAATTCTTGTCCGGTGCCCACAACCCCGGTTTTTGGCAGAACCCCGATTTTTCAGTGTAACCAGAACCAGAACTGTGGATGCGGATGCGGTAACTTTTAAGGAGGTGTGACCTATGGCAGAATATCTTGCTAATGCATTACAGAATGTGGCTTTAAATGGGCCTGTACTGTTTACAGCATCTATTCCTTGTAATGTCGGATGTGTATATCACGAAGATGAAACAGGAATTTTTATTCTAAAAGGTAAGACACCGAATTGTTTTGCCAGGTATCAGTTGACCTTTAATGGAAATATCGCAGTGCCCGAAGGTGGAGAAGTAACCCCGATTTCTTTGGCGATTGCGGTAAATGGTGAGCCGAGGGTAACAAGTCAGGCAATATTTACTCCGCAGGCGGTGGATGAGTTCGGTAATGTTACAAGTACGGCAATCGTAACCGTTCCGAAGGGATGTTGTTTTTCCGCATCCGTGAGGTATGTGGATGCCACAGTAAATGATCCGGCGGTTGATCCGACACCGACCATTGAAGTTCAGAATGCAAATCTGGTTATAACAAGAATCGCATAGGAGGGTAAAAATGGAAGAATTATACAAATTAAAAGAAACTCTCTGCACCGAGCTTGAAGAATATGCAAATAAAGGCAAAATGTCAGCCGGCTCATTATCGACAATTGATTCCCTTGCCCATACAATCAAGAATCTTGATAAAATCATTGAGAAATATGACGAGAGCGAGTATTCCGGTGCAATGGGATATACTAACCGGATGAATTATGGAAGAGGCGACTATTCCAATGAAAGAAATGGAAGAGGCGGTTATTCCAATGAGCGTGATTATTCAATGGCCAGAGGAAGAGGATCCAATGCAAGAAGAGATTCCCGGGGTAGATATTCCGGTGAGGGATATTCCGGACATGATATGGTAATGGAGCTGCGGGAATTGATGGAAGATGCACCGGATGAGCGGACCAGAATGGAATTTGAGAAATTCATCCGCAAGATGGAGCAGATGTAAATGATAACCACGCAGGATTTGAAAGCTGCGATTGCCGAATGTGAGGGTGAGAGAAACCCGAATGCGAATACATGCATGAAGTTGGCGGCTTATTACCAGCTTTTAGACCGAAAAAGTGCGGATCCAATACCGGAGCAGTATTCTTATGAAAACAGGACACCGGAGATTCCATACAGCAATTCTGAATTTTCACAGATCGTTGAGCAGGTTGGCATTGATAAGGCCTTTTCCGTGATTGATGAGTTAATGGAATTGCTTTATGTGGAAAACCGGCCATTGTATGAGAGCGTAATGCGAAAAATTGAATATGGAAATTAACGAAAAGGCGGCTGAAATATGCCGTCTTTTTTTATGCAAATTTTTTTGATAAAATGATAAATTGTTGTTGACTATTGTAGGAAATTGTAGTAATATAATAAATGTAAGGAGACAAAAACACATATAGGAGGAAAAAAGATATGAGAAAGAGTAAGAAAGTTGAAATCTGGATGAAGGTTGGAGAATATGCCCCGGTGATGTTGGAAGTTTGCAGAAATATCGAGATTGCAACCATTAGGATCGAGAGATATCAGCATCAGGATAAGAGAGAAATGGAAGATGGATATGGATTTCCGAATGGGATTCCGGTATATGAATTGAAGGAGGTATGAAACTTGAGAGGAAATAAAATGGATTACGAAGCCTTAAAACGTATGGAGGATTTTGCAAAAGAGATTCTTAGACAGACTCCGGCTATGCAGAAAAAGATGTGGGAAGCCCTCGAGCCTGTTTTGACGGCAGATGAAATTCACGGTCTTAAATGCTATGTCGGACTGTTCCATATGCTTACCGACCAGATATTTTTTGAATCGGTCAAAAAATCTGTTGGAGAACAGCTTTACAACGAACTTCATAAATGAAACCAACCACCCGCCCCGGAGGTTACGAGGGCAGAAAGGGTGGAAAACATGAGATTTTCAAAATACAATAATCCAAATAAGAAGAGGGCAAGGAGAAGACAGACGGAGGAATACAGACAGTTTAAGGCGATTGATGCGGCTATTTCTGCAAAGAAACTCGGGTACAATGTTGACCCGGAAACAATCTACAATTTGGAAAAGCATTTTAAGGAGGAAGCATAAGGAGGATGCCAGGATGATTAAAAGGTTTGTGGAATTATTGAAAAACTTAAAGTTTGGATTTTCCGAGGTTGATGTAACATTGAACGGATTTGAATTTCTGGGAACATTGGCATTGGGAGCAGTAATATGCGCAGCACCATTCATTATTAAGTGGATCCTGCTTGTATTACATTTTGGAGGTGTTTGATATGGTAAATGTGGTTGATTATGTCGGATTCTTTGTTACTTTTTGCGGTGGAGTGATTGTTGGAGTGTTTCTTGGCATGATGATATTTTCTGCTATGTTGGAGCAGGATAAGGAGGATATGAATGACGAATAAATACCTGAAAATGCTGCTTTCCGTACAGACCCAATGTACACATGAATTATTAAAGATACAGGAAGAGGATGAGCTGGTAAGTGTGTTGCACGGATGCATTCACACATGGTCCAAAAAGACCGGATATGATGCATTGGAGATAATGCAATTACTGGTATCGGATGAGAAAATGGTACGTGCGGAAATTGAAAGAAACAGACAAAAACAGATTGCAAGAGGGTGAAAGTTGTAGTATAATAATTGACGGAAAGGAGGTGAGCCGGATGAAAGACAGAATCCTTAAATACCGAAAGGAACATGGATTAAGCCAGGTGGATTTGGCAAAGCTGTGCGGGATTTCTCCCACAACGATTGTCAGAATTGAGAATGGGAAAAAGTGTAATATTATTACCGAGGGTAAAATCAACAAAGTGATCGGAAATGAGTAAACAGGAGGATTTATCATGGAGATGAAAGAAAAGAAGAACATTTTTGAAACGATTTCAGCCGTTATGGGCGAGATCGGAGCAGTTGGCAAGGACAGTAAGAATCAGCAGCAGGGATTTATGTTTCGTGGAATTGATGCGGTAATGAACGCAATCAGTCCGGCATTGATTAAGCATCATTTATTCATTGTGCCGGAGATATTGGAGCAGACCAGAGAAGAGCGGACCAATAGCAAAGGCACTCTGCTGATTTATTCTATCTGCAAGGTTAAATATACATTCTTTGCAGAGGATGGATCCAATATTTCTGCGGTGGTAATCGGAGAGGGAATGGATACCGGTGATAAGGCAACAAATAAGGCAATGAGCATTGCATTTAAGTATGCTTGTTTCCAAGTATTCTGTATTCCGACAGAGGAAATGGTGGATCCTGATGCCGAATGCCACGAGGTGAAACCGAAAGGAAAGGCAGAAAAGAAAGAAGAGCCGAAAGCAGAAAACAAACTTTCCGGCAAAAAGGCATCTGCAAAGCAGATTGAATTGATTAAGACTTTGGTACCGGAGAAAGACTTGCCTGCAATGCTGAAATGGGCAGGTGTAGAAAAGATTGAGGATATGCCGATTGAGGCAGCAAGTATGGTTATTACCGAAAAGACAAAGAAAAAGGAGGATTAAATCATGGATGAGATTAGAGTGGTCGAGGGATGTTTGGCACCGGCATTGGCGGATCAGATTAAGGAATTGGAGATTAAGGTTAAAGAATTAACCGAACTGGAAAAGCAGATTAAAGCAGAGCTGAAAGATGCCATGTCAGAGAATGACATTAAGAAGATTTCCTGCGAGAACGGCTTGGTAATTACTCTTATTCCGGAGACTACACAGGAAAGAATTGACAGTAAGACATTAAAAGAAGAATTGCCGGACATTTACAATGCCTACTGTAAGATTTCTCCCAAATCTGCTTATGTGAAAGTTGAGGTCAAATAATGGAGAGTTGGGAAATCAATGGTAGAACATTAGAATTTTTCCCGGATGAGCATCTTTATTTATGTGATGGCGTTATTGTGCAATCGGTCACGCAGCTTTTAAACAGGAAATTTGGCAAGAAATATGATTCTGTGGATGCCAATACGCTGAAAAAGGCAGCAGACCGAGGCACAATGATTCACAAGGCCATTGAGGATTACTGCAAAGATGGTATTGAATCTGATTTGATGGAGGTTAAGGATTTTGCTTTTCTGCAAAAGTATTATAAATTTGAGGTGGTAGAAAATGAATTACCGATAATCGTTGATTTTGCCGGGGAAACCTATGCAGGCAGATTAGATTTGATTATAAGATTTGAGAATCTAACGAGAAAAAATGAAATCCTTAATGCCGTAGCAGATATTAAAACCACATCCACATTGGATAAGGAATATTTGGGTCATCAATTGAATTTGTACCGGATGGGCATGGAACAATGCTATGACATTGCAATACAAAAACTGTATGGGATCCATTTAAAAAATGGTACAAGAAAAATAGTGGATATACCGATAAGGAGTGAACAATGGTTGGCAAAATCGTTGAATATTCCCGGAGCTTAGATGGAAAGCCGAGAGTGACATTTGAGGTGGATTCCTTTGACGAAATTCGGGGGATGGAAGAAAAGGAGCTGTCCATAGAAATCACCACAAGGCGAAATAAGAGGTCTTTGAATGCCAATGCATATTTTCATGTACTATTAGGCAAAATAGCCGAGAAATTGAAAATATCAAAGCAGAGGGCAAAGAATTTACTACTTGCCAAATACGGCCAGAGAGAAATATTGGAAGATGGACCTTTAATTATTTCCATTGTATCAAATGTGGATATGCTGGAGAGAGAAGATATACATTGTGTACCGGTAGGATATGGCGAGGTAAATGGCAAGGATTTCACCCATTGGGCAGTATTAAAACCGTCACATGAATACGATACAAAGGAAATGGCAGAATTGATTGATGGTACCATAGAGGATGCGAAAGAGCTGGGGATTGAAACACTTGCTCCTGATGAAATTAAAAGAATGGAGGCTGCATGGCATATAAATCAATAATTACTGATGATATGGAGCATTGTTATATCTGCGGTGCACCGGCTTGTAAGACACCACACCATATTTTCAATGCTGCCAATAAGAAGAAATCAGAGAAATATGGTTTAATGCTTCCGATCTGCTTTGAGTGCCATTATAAGATTCACAATGTCCCGGGGAAAATGACCGAAACAAAGAAATTTGGTCAAAGGATGTTTGAGCAGTATTATCCGGAATTAGATTTTTTGAAGATATTCAAGAAGAATTACTTATGAAAAGGAGAATAATATGAATTGTAAAACTTATGAAGTTGATGGATATAAATTAAGGACGGAATTAAAGAGAGTATTTCCTAACAATACGGAAGCGGATATTGCAAGAATGATAGGCTTTGAACCTGGATATTTTCACAACGTGGTCAAACGGAACAAAATCGGCAAAGTTGCCGTATTGTGGTTAGAGGGAAAAGGTATTCCTTTAGAATCCTACTTGCCGACAAAGGAAGAAACGAAAGAAGAATTACCCGAATTAACACCGGCTGAAGAATTAAACAATTTGTGGCAACAGGATATTTTGGCAAAGATTGAAGAAGTTAATGTCAGATTAGAGAATCTTACAAATATCCGATTTGGGAATAATGGTCAGGATTCAGCATTAAGTCTCACGAAGGAAGAACTCATGAATGTAATCTATAAAGCGGTTTATTCCGCCGTGAAGCACGCATGGGAAGAGCCGGAGGAAAAATGAAACAGTATTGCAGATATTGCGTAAATCTCTGTGTGAATAATGTACCATATTGTGACGCAAAAAAAGAATTTCGGTCGGTAAGCAGTTGTAAACACGCGAATAATTGCAAGGATTTTATTCTTTGTGAAGCAGAGCCGGAATATCAAGACGCCTTCGGAGAAACAGCAGGTTACAAGCCAAAAACTCCGAAGGTCCCGAAAGGGAAGGAACTTGACCAAATAAAATTATTTTAAGGAGGAAAACCAATGAAAAATGGATATGTAAAATTAAGCGTTCCCGATTACGACGCTTTGATGATTGGGAACTATACGAAGAGCCAGCAGCTGGCAAGGCAGGATGAAAAGATTTCAGAATTGGAGGAAAAGATTGCAGAACTGCAGGAAGAGCTCGATGAAAAAATCAAGGTAGAGACTGAAATGCGTGAATACATTAAAGCTTTAAAAAAGGCAAAAATGACAGAAGCAGAACGAAAAGAATTGATTCATTTTGAACACGAAATTCACATGAAAGCCGGAAAGGAATACGAGCGGAAACTCCGGGAAAGGATGGCAACAGAACTCGATAAGGCGGCATTTGACAGCAATGAAGGCAGATGCGTCCTACTGACGAAAGCAAAGGACATTGTGTTAAATCAGAAGCTCTTTGATTACGATGAAAAAGGGCGGCCGATATTACAGGAGGAAAAAGCATGACAGGAATAATCATTACAAGTATTATTTGCGGAACATTAATCATTATTTGTTTGATCGGAAAGATTGGAGGGAAAAAGAAATGAGTGTATTAAGGAGCATGGCCAGGGAAAGAGCCAAAAAGAGAATG
>Ga0247611_10005025_pt1 | contig 17932 bp, 15 predicted proteins | sample 177DNAGHGhighgp2_FD_192422 | JGI IMG/M metagenome (GOLD analysis project Ga0247611, IMG submission 192422) | Sheep rumen microbial communities from Palmerston North, Manawatu-Wanganui, New Zealand - 1770 DNA GHGhigh gp2 | ecosystem: Host-associated > Mammals > Digestive system > Stomach > Rumen... | reverse complement strand
GAATCGTTCAATTCCAAAATCAAGAGTTTTAGAGGCTCTGTAAGGGGAGTTGTTGATGAAAAATTCTTCCTTTTCAGGCTCACTAGGATTTATGCCTGCCCCCACTAATTTTCCGCTGAGCCCTTATAATTTTAATGAGTTAACTTAATTTACATATAACATAGTTTCTCGACTACTATTGTATAACAAGCGTTAAATCAGTCTGTTCCCAGATGCTTCTGAAATCATTAGGATATATTTTTCTACCAGTAGTATTTGACCATGTTCCTGACTCATTTCTCGAAGATGTCATATAATAATAGCCACCATAACTGAAATGAGATAATGAAATACTTCCATTACTGTATACCCAGAATGGCCACCAGCCCCAATTCTTTGATGAAAATACCGTTTCTTTTGAGTAAGCTATGCTATTCATCGAAGAGGTATAACAGAAACCATCCATACTATAATTACTCCCAGAAGTTTTTGAATTAATAAACACTTTCATCTCGCTCGTTCTTAAATCAAATAGCATAGTTGCAGTCTGGGCATCATTATCGGCTGAATCCAAATATAAGTTTTCATCCAAAACATAGGTCCTTGCTACATTATTGCGAATAACATCAAGGGACAACCTTGATCTAAAGAAAGTCCAACCATCGGCATTTACATGAGTATCATTCTGATCCAATACTTCTTTAAATAATCTATATCTAACACCATTCACTTCTTCAGATAATAATAGTTTTTTATTATCAGGTTGGATGACGGTGACAGGGAGGAGGATGGTGGTTTGAGTGGCGACGTCGATGACGGTGATGGTGGTAGTGCCTTCGGCAATGCCTGTCAAGGTGATACTCTCGTTCTCCTGGTTGAGGGTGAAGTCCACGATGCCTGTATTGCCGCCAATACTGTAGCTACCATTACCGTTGAGAATCTCAATCGTCACATGCTCACCAATAGAGAGATTCACCGCCCTCTGCGACAGTTTAAATGGGTGCGTCTCGGCGTAAGCCTGCTCACTGCCCTCGGCCAGGGCGAGAACCTCAATATCGGTAAGAGCACGGTTATAGATGCGCACCTCATCCAACACACCGTTAAGAGGATACCAATAGTCGGTCCAAACATTATAAGGAAATGATCCAAAATAGAAGTCATTGTTGTTCATTGACGAAAAGTCAGGCGTTATAGATCTGCGATCAACCAATCTACCATTAACATACATACTTGCCGTTGTCTTGTTATACGTAACTGCCACATGGACCCAATCGTTCAAATAATTACCGTTTATACTACCTGAGTTGAGTTCACTCCATTTGTCAACAAATGAGCCGACACCAAGAACAAAATCCTCATTACTTCCAGAAAAACTCATGTGTGGACCATTTCTATCTATCGATTTAGCAAAAATTGTATGATTTCCCTTGCTGACATAGTCGGCCCAACTATCCATACCTCTCCAGTCGGTAGGTTTAACAAAACATGCAAAAGAGAAGCCGTCAGTAAACTGGAGCGACTCGCTGTTGGGAATGCAAATGTATCCTTTATTGTAATAGCCGCCGAACTGGTAAGCGCCATTTGCCTCACCGTAGGTACCGGTCGTAGGCGTAACGTTGTACAACACGCCATCGTTGCCATGGCCACTCGCATCATGAGCATCACCGTCAAACGGATAATAAGCCACCAAGCCGTCTTCCACGTCCATTTCATGGTTGCCAGTCAGCATATAATCGATCAACCCAGTCACCTCACCAATGGAGATTGACTGGTCGGTGTAAGCAACACTTCCATCAGTAAGGAGGGCATCAATAATCGCGGTTAAATCATGAACATTCACCGTCGCATCACCGTCAGCGTCATAGTAGAGCACCGCGTGACCTTTAAGGTCAAGTATTACCGGATCAACGTCACTGCCGGCCGACACTATCAACTGTGCCGTGTGAGCGCCCGCCCTTGTCGGTATATAACTCAAGAGGCAATTGACGCCACTGTTGGCCTCAGCTGCCGAGACAGATGATCTGGCCAGGAAAAATTGGTCGGCATCCGAACCGCTCAAGGTAAAGGTCACCTCCTGATCCAAGTTATTGCCATAAACCGTGAAGGGCAGGTTGGCCTTTACTCCTCCTTTTAACACCTTACCCGCATTGCCTTTGGGCATGGCCACCGATAACGTCTTGACGGGCTCATCACTATAGCTTCCATTCAAAGGCGTCAGAAAGAGAGCGGCCTGATTTGTCTTGAAATTATAGCTGTCGGGATTGAGCAGATAGCTATAATAATAAACGTCGTTATGCTTTCCACTCCAACCCCAATTCACATGAAAGCGGCCTTCATTGTCATAGCCATCGAGGACGAAAGCATGGCCACCCGCAGCATCATCCGTCCCTCGGTAATAAATAGGCTTGCCGTCATCAATTTCCTCCCGTAGTCTCTGATCCCAACTTCCATCTACCACGTATGTGGATTCTTCATCATCCCTCCATTTTAGTTCTGCAGAATACTGGAAATAGTTCTCCATAGCCGCTTTTGCATAACCAATATGGGAGTAACTTCCACCTCTGCCAGGTGCACCGTAATCCATCTCGACCGCAATACCTACATCACTCATTAACTTTGAAACGGCCCATCCTGATTCACTATCTTTAATCCATTGACCATTATTGTCCAAATACCAAAAAAATATATTACCACCTTCCATGGTTGATCTGTACAGATTCTTCATCTTGCTCCATTGATAAGATGACTTGCTGAAATCGGCACTTAATCTTACTGTTCTTTCCTGTTCTTCATTCGATCCGATGCTTGTAAAGGATTCAACTGTGGATTCGTATGACTTATTTCCAGTGCCAACTTGTGGCCACTTGTAGTAATTCATGATTTGAGCTAATGCAGTAGCTACACAGCCTGTACATGCCTTATGAAAGTAATATATTGGGATTTCATCACCATCAATGGTTGCATAATAATCTAAACCCACACCAAGACTGTCTGGCGCAACGGGACACATCGCATTGTACGGTTGGTATTGGTCCCACTTTGTTTTGATCAGAGCGTCCACACTTCTTGAAAGGGTGATGGGCTGGCGGGGTTTGGCCTCAGGGTGGTCACGGAGGTATTGCAGCTGGCGCTGGTATTCGCTGAACCACCACTTGGCGTTGTCGGGCATAGATTCGTAGTCGAAACTGCCGTTTGTGCTGTAACCCCACACGGGCAATGTTCGGTCATCTCCGGTGACCACAATATAGCCCCCACCATTTCCGCGATTAAACACGTAATAATCAGGCTTGCCTTCGAGGGAATGAGCCTGATAGGCCAACTTGAGTGAAACGTCTTCAGAGGCACAAAACGTTGCCTTACCTCCAGACATAAATGCTTGAGCCATTGACAAAGCACGTTCAGGGGTGACACTGTCAGCCATGGCCAACATCACGGCTAATAAAGCCATGAAAATGGTAATAATTCTTTTCATCATAATACTTAAATCTAATTGTGCGCCATGCGGCACGAGGTTAATTATATAGGAGTCAAAATGACTTTCACTTGTTTAGAGGTTCTGTCTAGGGGCTGATGCATGAAATCATCATATTTTTCACAAAAGTAAAGTAAAAATACAGATTGCACAAAAAAATGGGCATATTTTTCACGATAATACACCAAAACAACAATTTTGTTATCTGTCATACAATGTAATTGTCTTCACAAGAGACTCTGTATCAATCGTTGAATCACATATTCAACAAAAAATGCAAAAGGAAGTCTTTGGCGGTTTTTGTAATCTGGCCTACCAACTCAATACAATATCATGAGAAACCTTGAACCAAATCCACGATCACCTCGCGAGCAATCAACAAACCGGCCGCGGCAGGAACAAATGCGTTACTGCCCGGCTGTTTTTTTCCGTCGACATACACGGGCACATCGGGGTTGAAACGCGGCTCCTCCTCGCTATACACACACTTGAAGTGGTGGATACCCTCGCGGTGCAAGAGCTTGCGCAGCATGCGCGCCAGCGGGTCGATGCGCGTCGCGTCAAAGTCAGCCACCCGAAACGCCATCGGGTCCATCTTGTAGGCCGCACCCATCGAACAAATGTGCGCCACCCCCAAGCGCAAGCAGCGCCGGGCAATCTCCATCTTGGCCGTGATAGTATCAAGGCTGTCCACCACATAGTCAAAGCACGACAGGTCGATTTCATCGGCATTCTCGGGAAGGTAAAACATCTTGTGGGTCGTCACCCGGCACTGCGGATTGATGTCACGCACACGCTCGGCCGCCACATCCACCTTAGCGCGCCCAATGGTGCTGTGAAGCGCAAAAATCTGGCGGTTGATATTCGTCACGCTCACCTCGTCATCATCAATCAAGTCCAGCGCCCCCACCCCACTGCGGGCAAGCGCCTCGACCACATAGCCGCCCACGCCGCCGATGCCGAACACCGCCACGCGGCACCGCGACAAACGCTCCATCGCCTTGTCACCCAACATCAACGCCGTCCTGGCAAACGGATTCTCCTGCTTATTCTCCATCACATTTCATTTTTCTTTGTGCGGCAAAATTACTAAAAACCAAGCCCAAACAACGACACAACACACCCAAAATCACGTTATTTGCAAAAAAACAGCGATTTTTTGCCCCTATTTCAAAAAAAACACTTACCTTTGCACCCGCTATTCGCCCAGATGGCGGAATCGGTAGACGCGTTGGTCTCAAACACCAATGGGGTAACACCCGTGCCGGTTCGACCCCGGCTCTGGGTACGAGTTTAACTCGAAAATAATCGCTAAAGTCTTAGAATTAAAGACTTTAGCGATTTTCTATTTCCCACTTTTCCCCACATTTTCCCCACATCTGCAAAGAATCTTACAAAAATTTTTCTTTTCCCCACAAATTTCCTCCCCATTTCTCATCTTTCCCCTCCAAGACCACAACAAACACTCCAACCACTTCAACTTCATTCAATCCAATTAAACAACTTTCAATACTTCTCTAATTGACTGAACCTGCTCTACCCTCTATTCGGAGAGACATATAAAGTCTTGGTATCATTTCTGTGACATTTTCTATGGCGTATTCTGTGACGTTTTTTGTGACATTTCTGTTCGGTTATATTACACCTATTTACTTTTCTTTGATACCAGCTTTTTTCTCTTTTAAAGAGCGAGCCATTTCTGACTCGCTCCAATCCATGAATATCTCAGTAAAATTGGGGTTACTTGTTGCGATAGCTTTATTTCTTGGTCATCTTGAAGACCGTTGAAAGGTTGCTCTCATCGAGCGTTCCTTTCATCTTAACGGTCAAGGTATTTCCCTTTTTACCCTGGAGCTCATAAATGTACATTGGCTCTTGCGTTTCGGCATAATAGGTTTTGACCTGGCCGCCCTCAATCTTATAGGAGTCTTCACTAGAGAATCCAGTAGAGCAAGTGCCGTTGGAATTGAACGTGAGCGTAGTTCCCTGAGCGATCCACCACCATTCAGGGGTACCTTGTACTTCTGTGATTTCCCATGTACCAACAATGGTTTCTTTGTCAAACTGCAGGTTTGGTTCGTCATCGTTGCCACAGGATACTAAGCCCATAGTGGCAACCACCAGTGAAAAGAATAAAATAAATTTCTTCATGATAAATAGTATTTAGTTAATGAAACATGTTTTGCTATATATAAAAAGTGTGGGCTGACAGGGATTCGAACCCGCAATATCAGCTGAGAGAAAGCCTTTCCTCCCGTGAGCGATCTTCAGCCCACACCTAACTTGTTTTACGCTACAAAGAAAACATCAGGTTGTCCCAAATCATGGGACAGTGATGGATTTTTTGTAAAAAATCACCCTAGATCACTTTTGATACATTCCAAGACGATAACAGAAAGCCTTGCTAGCTTGCAGTCAGTATCTCTTAATGGGGCCTATTCTTGCATCAACATCTCTGGGGTTATTTGGCTAGCTGAATCACGAAGCGAGGCAAGATTACCATTTTCATCAAGTTTAAAGATGTGATATTCCTTGATGAACTTCATCATCATGCAATCTAAATCAGCGAAAAAGATGAACGAATCTATATACGCCGACAAGACTATGCGCTTTTTCTTTGAGCTATACACATAGAAATAAGCGGTTTCAAAGATATCATTAGCCATATTCTTGAACTTGCGTTTATCTCCGTGGACTACTGGCTCAAAGCTAATCGTGTATTTATCTTTGCCGTTAGAAACTGTTGCTGATGCCGATCCACAATACCATGCAGTGTTGATGTATAAAAGCCACTCATGAATAATGGTTAATGCATGTGCTTCATCACTCATGGGAATTCTGATTGTTTTTGGCCGACCCTCTTCATAATCAACATGAATTATCATCACTGATTTTCTCGCCTTCCAGTTTCTTAAACTCGATGCTAAGAAAATCTGTGTCAATAGGCTGTTGGACGGCGATTTCTTGCAACAGCCGAGCCCTTTCGCTATACCAATTTCTCACTTTCATATGATTTAATGTATTGATGATTAAACTCTGATGATATCACTCTCGTCAACTATTTTCAACTTGTTTTGTTTCTCAAGTGGAATCCACATGAGTTCTTCGATGTACTCAACAAAGTAAGGTCTGTTGAGAATACCCAGTGCTATTTTAAGTCGGTCTTTGTGGCTGGCTTGTAGGAATTCACGCCATACATCCCAACTCATTTCTACGATGTCACATGATGGATTCACAGGCATTCTGTACCTCAGTCTTAGTACGACTGTAACTTTTATGTCTTCTGGTTTTCGATAAGAGATTTCGTCTTCCATTTGATATGTAATCTATTTGGTTTGACACATAAATGTGGGCAGGTGATGGAGTCGAACCATTCCCTTCCCTCATCAAGGAGGGACCGCCGTTCCACACATCGCGGGTCTGCCTGCCCACATCGGTTTCAAAATGCTCCAACTCACACAGGTCGCGTGCCGTGAGCAAACGGGGCTCCTATCCCAGTTGGAGCAGAAAGTGTGCAGGATGGGTAGGACTCGAACCTCCTATATCAAGCCCGGGATTTAGTCTGGGCTTGCTCGCTACCAAACCTGCGACCATCATCCTGCACACACAAACTTGTTTTACGGTGCAAAGAAAACACGAGGCTGTCTCAAATCATGGGACAACCTCGCTAATTTTTTAATTGTTTTAGTTTTTCACGCTATTTTCCATGTTTTCGATAACTCTGAATCTTCTTCCGTAATTTAGTGAACTTATCATCAGTGTTAGCAAATATCTCATTCCACGTATATGATTCTGGGTTATTTGAATACTTGAATGTGCCATCCTTACTTCTTGGGAAAAGTATCACTTTGTCTCCATCTGCTAAGATAATAAGACTAGCATATTGTCTACTGGCATAAGATTCAGCTTGCCAGAATGCTTTCTCAATAGCCTTTCCATCCATCTCGCCAGGTGCTTTTGCTTCTATCAAAACATCCGCACATTTTAGTTGATGACCAAACGGGAAGAGAGAGAAGTCTGTTCTTCCGTCTTGTGTTTTCTCTCCTTCGATTTTTGCTCTACCTAACTGCAGATGAACTTGACGACGATAATCCACTTCCGGTTTTCCCCAACCCATCTTCTCTAGCATTTCCTTTATGAGGTATTCTTCAACCCATTTTTCAGGTTTCATATCTCCGCGTTCATCATATTTTACTTTTGCCTCATATGGCTCATGTAATTTCGGAAGCAAATTCCTGTCAAATGTAGGATCGTATTCTTCGATTAGCTCAAGTAGGCCTTCATAAATCTTAGTTGAAACGGCATCACCTCTAATCCCTAAGAAGTGAGCACCAATACGAGGCAATTTATTTGTGCGGGGGTCAGAATTGAGCACTTTGAATGGTATTGGTTTTACTTTAATCTCATTACCAATTACCGCTTGTCCATAACGGTAAAACAATGGGTCAGAAATACCATCTGTTTGAGCAATCCAAAAACCTGTGATGCAAGATCGATTCTCCTTTATATCGGTTGTGCCAGTTTCGTAGAAAATAATTATGTCTCCTTTTTTTGTTTCAGCGTTTGCTTCCCAGCACATGGTTTTTGCAGTAACTTCATCACCATGTTTCCCGCCGCCAATTAGCCATACCTGAGGGAACGGTGTGGTTTCGTTTGCATATGCTGCATCATATCGTTTCCTTTCCATGTCGTACAAGAATGCACATAGCTCCGCCCCCGTCAATCCATTAAATTCTCTAAACTGGGTCAATGCATCACAGATGTCGAAATAATACAAGCACCTGTCTTTGAAATTTGCTTTCCCAGGCACCTCCATAATATTCAAGTCATAATCTTCCATGATTTGTCTGATATAATGATATTGCAGTAGGAACAAGTATGGTATGAAATAAGATGGCTCCTTTTTATAGAGGTAGAAAGATATTGGAGCTATGTATGTAATGGCAATCTCGTAATTGCCATTAAAACACGCCGCTATCATTTCTTCAGCGTTCATTCTTGCAGACTTTGATTTGTCAAAAATCCAGTTTCCAATGATTTTTTGGTACGTATATTCAAAATATGACACAGTCTCAACTTCATTAACATTCAGGAACCACACTGGGTTATATTCCTTTAGTAAAGACACTGACTCCCTAATGGAAAAGTCTTTTTTCGATGCTCTTTCAAACTTTTCGATAGTATTTTTACCTTCAGGCGACTCCTTATATAGTTGCCAATAGAATTTATTGATTTTAAGCATGGTTCAAGAGTATTGTATTGGTTTATAATTCGATTGCAAAATTAGGGTCATGTTGTCCCATTTTATGGGACAGGATTGTGAAAAGCTATTCTTTTGATTTATTTGTTTTCTTCTTCGTACATCTGCACCGCCCGCCAAAGCATGTTATGGATCTCGTCGGCCAACCATTGCGGCTCAAGTACTTTTATTAGAAAGCTTCGACTCACAAAATGAGTGCTCAGGTCTATTGTCGGGCGCATGAACAATTCAAAGTCGGTGTAGCCATCACCTTGCCCGATCTCACGTTGGCTTTTGTGGATGGGCAGGTCTTGGACGTAGAATCTTTCATCGCCAAATACCCTGATGACGATTCGCTGGGCTACGGTGTCGTCGTTGACCAGCACACCAAAGCATTCCTCGAAGTAGGCTTGTGCGCTGAAGCTGGGATCCATCTGGAACTTGTCATCAGTAAGCGACATGTTCAAGATACGGTCAAATGAGAATACACCGAAGTAGTCCACTTTTGGCCTGTCGGCCGTCGCGTTGCGATGGAAGTGGCCCAGGATATACCAACGCTGCTTGAACAGCTTGATGCAATAAGGCTCAAAGGTCAAGTGCCGGGGTTCCTCGTCGCCATATTTCCTATAGTCAACGGCAAGCTTGACGCTTTTCTTCATCGCTTCGATGACCATCTTCAGATAGTCCCCTTCGACGGGCGCAGGTTGCAGTAGGATTCTATCTTGCAACGTCAAGGCCTCACCGATGATGTTGTTCACAGTAAGCGTGTTCAGCATCCAATTTTAGATGCTGTCTTCACCCAGTACTTCCTCATTGCTGATGAAGTACCTATAACCATTCAGACGGTTGCAATCTATGATGAGACCGAAAATGTCCTCAATAGCATCCTTGTGGCGGTTAAAAGTGGAACGAGCCAATTCCACACCTTCACTGAGTTCAGTCTCTAGCCACTTCTCGTTGATTTCGGCAAACGTGATGCCGTCATCCCCTGCCTTGCGAATGGTATTCAAAAGCCATATATACTCCTTGAATAACGCTGGTACCCTCATTAATTTAGTATTATCATTGATCTTAACATCGGGATTAAAACGGAGAATGCTGTTACACTCCTAAGCCACAAATATAGACATTATTCTGGAATTTGACAGCTTTTAATAAACGGTTTTGTTCGCTCTATATCATTTTTCTGTCAACTTTCGCTCATTTTCTGGTAACTTTTCTGTCAACTTTTCTATCAACTATTGAGTTCTTTCAGTTCCGTTTTCAGTTCGTGCCAAACCGTGCCCGTTTCTTTGTTTTGGGTTTTATCATCATAAAACTCCATTTACGATGGTTTTACATAGCTCTTGCCTTCTTAAATTTGCTCCAGAAAGTGAATATAATTCACTAAATCCATGTGCGCTTGTATCATTTTCCTCAAAAGTTAATTGATTTAGGTGATTATTTGTTAACTTTGCAGCAGATAAACTGCAATTTATATGGAAGATACTAGAGACTTGAATCGCCTAAAAGTGATTTTGGCTGAGAAAAAGAGAACCAACAAATGGCTGGCAGAGCAATTGGGATGCGCCCCAACCACTGTGTCCAAATGGTGCACGAACTCTTCACAACCATCCTTGGAAATGATTGAGAGAATCGCCAATCTGCTCGAGATTGACTATACTGAACTCATAAGGATTGAAAGGAAATTATGAAGAAGAATACGTTCACCATACATACTGAGCTGCTTGATGGTAAGCTCGAAGGAGCCAGGAACATTTATATGGGCGCAAATTCCACATGCCACCTCTACGTCATTCCACGTGAAGAGATAGCATTGGCGAATACGATCAGTGATATTTCGGGGCAACCTGCATTCTACATTTTGGTTAGTTCGCCAGACGCAAATGAATTGCAGGCCTATATCGGTCAGACAACAGACTTTGCCAACAGAAAGAATGACCATTTGCAGAAAAAGGATTTCTGGGACTTGGCTCTTGTTTTCATCTCAGATAGTCATAAAATTTATGGTGACGATGTGAAGTATCTAGAGTATCTGGGCATTGAGGCTGCACAAAATGCCGGGTCTTATGAGCTCTTGAATGGAGCAAATCCCAAGAAACCAAATATTGCACCTTATCGTGTCAATGACATGGAAGTATTCTTCCGCGAAATTCAACTTCTGTGTCGGTTCTTTGGCTGTAGAATCTTTGACGCTCCACAATTAAAACAAAATCCAACTCATTTATTCTATGTAAAGGCGACAGACCGTCCAGCACAGGGTACCGGGTATTATGATGAAGCTACAAAGCAATTCGTATTGATGAAAGGGAGCATTCTTGCTTCAGATGTCGTTAATAGCTACAGGCTGATCGCCGGTCGCAACATATTCATTGACGAACACTGTAAACGAGACAATGGTCAAATTATCCTTCTTCATGACGTTCCAATTAATAGCCCAAGTAGGGCTTCCGGATACGTTCTAGGCCGCCCCAGCAACGGATGGGACGACTGGAAAGATGCTGAAGGCAAGAAACTTAGTGAAGTTGTACAGCGATAATAATCGACCTGAATTGATAATATCATAGTTTATATGGGAAGTTTCAATGAAAATACGAGGGTACAAGTACCGGCAGCACTCCATCTGTGCAAGCTGGGGTACACCTATCTTAATAACATAGACGTCCTTGATACCCGGACTAACATACTGGTCGATATTTTTATGGATTCCGTCAAAAGACTGAATCCTGGTATATCAAGCGAAGAGGTTTCCTTACTATTCTCCAAGATTGTCAGTATTGCAAACAATGATGACCTCGGAAGGGAATTTTATCAGCTACTGTCAGCAAACAGCGGCATCAAGCTCATTGATTTTGATTCTCTTGATAATCCTGACAAGCCAGACAAAAACGTATGGCATGTCACGACAGAACTTCCATGCGAGAACAAAGAGACAGACGACAACTTCCGCCCAGACATCACCTGTTTTGTAAATGGTCTTCCGCTGGCTTTTATTGAGGTCAAGAAACCCAATAACCATGAGGGCATTCTTGCCGAGCGAGAGCGCATCAACAAGCGCATGAGTAGGAGTTGCTTCCGGCGTTTCTTCAACCTCACCCAGTTGATGATTTTCTCCAACAATCAGGAATACGACAACGATAACCGAGTGCCAATCCAAGGAGCATTCTACTGCTGTACAGCAAAGGAAAAGGCTTTCTTCAATGTGTTCCGTGAGGAAGACAAGCACTTTGTCAGTGACTACCCATATATTGACTTGCCCGAAGAGACGGAGAACATTGTGCTGAAGCACCGCAACTGCGTTGTCATCAAGAATCTGGAGGAGTATCACACCAACAAGCGAGTTGACACTTCCACCAATCGAATCCTCACTTCCATGCTTAGTAAGGAGCGATTTCTCTACCTGCTCCGTTACGGTATCGCATACGTCGAGAAGAAGATCGATCTGGAAGATGGAACTCAGGGAACAGAGTTGCAAAAGCATATCATGCGTTATCAGCAGCTATTCGCTTCACTGGCCATACGCAAGACGCTTGACAAGGGTATAAAAAGCGGTATCATCTGGCATACCCAGGGTAGCGGAAAGACGGCCCTTGCCTTCTACTCTGTAAAAAGCCTGACGGATTACTTTGCCAAGCATAACACTATTGCGAAATTCTATTTCATCGTTGACCGTATTGACCTGATGGAACAGGCTACGGACGAATTTGCCGCAAGAGGGCTTATCGTCCGCAACGCAAAAAGCCGTGATGAGCTGATGAACGACATTAGCAATACATCCATTACTGAGAATAGCGATGGCAAACTTGAAATCATGGTGGTCAACATCCAGAAGTTCAAGGAGGACAAGAAACAAGTCAAGATAGACGGCAACTACAATACACACTTGCAGCGTATCTTCTTCATTGACGAAGCCCACCGTGGTTATAATCCACAAGGCAGTTTCCTTGCCAACTTGCTGGAAGCCGACAAAGACGCTGTAAAGATAGCACTGACAGGAACACCACTCCTGAAAGAAGAACGGGAATCATGGCGCGTGTTTGGTAAGTACATCCACACTTACTACTATGACAAGTCCATTGCCGACGGTTATACCCGGAAATTGATGCGTGAACCCATAGAGACTATCTACAAAGAGAAAATCGAGAGCATCTTGGATCAATTGGCTGGTGGCGTGGAAGTCAAGAAGAGCGACATTGACCGCAACAAAATCATTGAGCACGAAAGCTATCTCAATGCGTTGCTGGATTACATCATTACCGATTTCCGACGCTTCCGTACCGAGCAGGCAGATGAGACTGTCGGTGCCATGATTGTTTGCAAGACCAATCCGCAAGCCCGTGAACTCTATCGACTATGGCAAGAACGATTCCATCAAGCAGAAAAGGCAACTTTGCACCAGGAAGAACAGATGTTGATGGCTGCTGAACCCATGCTCATCCCTTACGGCTACAAACCACTGACTGCCTCTCTCATCCTTCACGACGAAGGCGATAAGATGGAGCGGAAGGAGTATATCGACGGCTTCAAGAAACTGATGGAAGTTGATGTCTTGATTGTGAACAAGATGCTTCTTACTGGTTTTGACGCGCCTCGACTGAAAAAACTATACCTTGGTCGTTCGCTCGACGGCCATGATCTCTTGCAGGCCTTGACCCGTGTGAACCGTCCGTATAAGGACTTCAGATATGGTTATGTAGTGGACTTTGTGGACATCAAAGAAAACTTTGAAGCCACCAATGATAGATACCTGCGTGAATTGAACCGTACTTCAGATGAAGAAACACCTGAAGAACAGCCCATCGGCAAAGTCGTACAGGTCGATATGGATGAGGTGATGGCGACAATCCAGCACGTCAAGAGCCTGCTTTTCAATTTTACGACTGACAATCTGGAAGAGTTCCGCAAGGAAATAGACGAAATTGAGAACAAGGACAGTCTCTATGAACTGCGCAACACACTTGCCGAAGCCAAGGCGATGATTAACCAGGTGCGTTCTTTCGGTGACGACGAAACCAAAGAGAAACTGAAGAAACTGCCGCTTGGTGCCATCCCGACATTGATTACCGAGGTAACGCATCGTATTGAGCGTATCAATCTCCTTGAAAACACTGAACACAAGGCTGATGTCTCAGGTATTATCAATGTGGCTCTGTCGGAGCTGGAGTTTGAGTTCAAAAAGGGTATCCCCGAAGAACTGCGCATCATTGTCAATGATATCAAAGAACGCTGTGAGCGCGTGCAGACTGAGTTTGAGGCTAACTTCGACCAGAAGGAAGAGCGATATGTCGTGTTGGCCGACGAGTTCCGCGAGTACTTCCGCAAAAAAGGCTTTGTTCCTCAAAGCACCAGCGAAGCCAAAGAGAGCATCGCCTATATGGAGGAAGTGATGAAGAAGATTCGTGAAATCAACCGTCGCAACAACATCCTGAAGAAGAAATATCAAGGTGATGAGCGCTTCGTTCGCATCCATAAGCGACTGGAAGAAGCCAACCAGCATCGTGAACGGCCTATCATCTCAGAGCATGAATACGAGATAGCCGAGAATCTGGCGCGCATGAAGGCCGACATTGACAATATGCTGTTCCTCAACATCAACATACTGGACAACGAGGAGGCTTTCAAGCGGGACATCCTGGCAATCATCGGCAAGGAACTGATAGGCATGGATATCAAAGCCGACCTGCAGGACCGCAAGTATATCAACAACCTGATCACATCCGAATATCTCGGACAATATCACTACGCATACTGAGTATACAAGTAATATGAGTAATATCAATATCACGGAAGCGACTATCGCCCTAATTGACTCGTTAAAGAGTACAACCGGTGCGTTTGGTCTGGCAGGAACTGGCAGTGAATATAAGATTGTCACTGAAATGTTCCTCTATAAGTTTTTCAATGACAAGTTCGGCTATGAAGCCAAACGAGACCAAGTATATGGGCCGCGTCTCTCTCAAGCTGAGAAATGGGATGCAGAATACGACACCTTCTCTGGAGATGAAGTGGAAGATCTATTCAGTTATCTGCCTGCATCCGTTCCGCGTCTGAAGCCAGAGCATACCCTGTCCCATCTGTATAACTCTGCCACCAAGGGCGACTTCTCAACCATGCTCGATGCTACGCTTATCGACATTGCCAACGTGAATGCCGACACCTTCTCGGTCACAACATCCGGCAAGAGCAAGGTGAATATCTTTAGCCCTGTCACTACCTACGTAACAGACACGCAAAAGCGGGATGAGTTTGCCAAATCGCTGATGCGTAATGTGGCCTCTTTCAATTTTGAGGAAGTGTTTGCCGAGAAATATGATTTTTTCTCCCGCATCTTCGAGCACCTGCTGAAAGGCTTCAACAATGCCGGTGGCGGCAAGTATGCCGAGTACTATACACCTCGTGCCATTGCTCAGGTGATGGCACGTCTGCTGGTGGGAAAGAGCAATGATCTGCGAGGAATTACCTGCTACGACCCGTCTGCAGGCACAGGCACCCTGCTGATGGCATTAGCGCACCAAGTGGGCGAAGACCGTTGTTCTATCTACAGCCAGGACATTTCGGAGAAGTCGAGCGAAATGCTGCGATTGAATCTCATCTTGAATAACCTTTCGGCATCGTTACCCAATGTGGTACAGGGTAATACGCTTACCGAACCGTCACACAAAGAGAGTAACGGCGTGTTGAAGAAATTTGACTTCATTGTTTCCAATCCCCCGTTCAAACTCGATTTCCCTGAGTATCGTGACACATTGGCTTCGGACTCCATCCGATTTTGGGCAGGAGTGCCCAATGCGGTAACCAAGGTTGACCCCAACAAGCCCAAGATGGCTATTTACACATGCTTCCTGCAGCATGTCTTGAACTCACTGAAGCCGACTGGCAAAGCAGCAGTGGTTATCCCAACAGGCTTCATCACTGCAAAAAGTGGTGTGGAGAAGCGCATCCTGCAACGCATTGTCGATGAGCATTGGGTGTATGGCTGCGTATCGATGCCTAGCAATGTGTTCGCCACTACGGGTACCAACGTTTCGGTGATCTTCTTTGACAAGGCAGCAAAATCAGACAAGGTTATTCTCATTGATGCCAGCAAGCTGGGTGAAGAATACAAGGAAGGTAACAACCAAAAACGCCGTCTGCTTGACGAAGAGGTAGATAAGATTGTGAACACCTTCCTGAACAAAGAGCCTATCGATGACTTCTCTGTAGCAGTTACCTACGATGAAATCAAGGAGAAGAACTATAGCCTTTCTGCTGGACAATATTTCGACATCAAGATTGACTATGTCGATATAACCGAGGATGAGTTTAATAACCGGATATCCAACTACAAAAAGACGCTGACAGAGCAGTTTGAGGAAAGCCACAGGTTGGAAGAAGAGATTATGAGACAGTTAGGTTCACTGAAATTCAATACAAAGTAATGTGTGATTCTATTTCGTTTTGGGCAACAGTATTAAGCCCCATCGTTGGAGTAATTGCGATAATTGTTGCTTTGATTATTGCAAACCGTTCGTCACGCGATGCGGAGAAACAAGTAACGGCTATTCATAACCTGCTAGATGTATTTGTAGCTGCGCAGAACCCAAATATGGTGGAGGCAATGCAACACTATAAACAGCAACTAGCACAATTAGACGAGCAAATAGGAGCAGTAAAGGAAAACTTAGAAACTGTCGATCCATTCTTTGGCAGAGGTCCGAAGATAGAGGACATTGAATACTCGGCCGAAAAAGAAGAACAAAAACAGCATCTTAACGACTTGCAAAAACAACGCGATAAAATAGAGATGCAGTTGAATTTGATTCTATCATATTTGACTAAAGTGGCAAAATAAGAGCATGGTGATCAAGAAATATAAGTTATCTGACGTTGCAAAAGTTGAGATCAGCAGCGTTGATAAGAAAACCAAAGATTGCGAAACGCCTGTGAAACTATGCAATTTCACTGACGTTTACCATAACTGGGCGATTACAACAGAAATGGCTGATAACTTCATGGAAGCGACAGCCAATGCCCGTGAAATTGAGAAGTTTACTATAAAGAAAGGGCAGGTTGCGTTCACAAAGGATAGTGAGACCAGGGATGACATCGGCATACCAACTTATATTGCAGACGATTTTGAGAATGTCCTTCTTGGCTATCACTGTGCCCTGATTACTCCTGATGAAAGTAAGTTATTAGGCAAGTATTTAAATGCCTTCATGCACTCCGCCTATATACAGAAGTACTTTGAGTTGAATGCCACAGGAAGCGGCATGAGATATACGTTATCTCTTGAAACACTTCAAAGTATGCCACTGTTGTTACCCTCGTTAGAGGAACAAAAAGCTATAGGTGATCTTTTCTCTTCCATTGACCGCAAGATAGCTCTCAATCGTGCGATAAATCAGAATTTAGCGACACCTGACCGTTCATTAAGAGCGGCAGGAGTTCGTCGCGCTGCTTAATAAGTCCATTGTTTTCTGCGATATTGGTATCAATCTTCGAGTAAATATCTTTTACAATATCAAAGAATTTGTGAATCAGTTCTGTTGGAGCTTTAACCCATTTGTTTGCCAAAAAAGTTTCTGTCATAAAGTTCTTGATACCACTTGTCTTGCCTTCATAATTGAACATAATATCATTGTCATAGAACATTCTCCACAAAAAGAAGAAATAAGCTGATTCTCTGGCATCTTTGAAAGAAAAAGCGTGGCAAAAGTTAGAGCATGTTATCTTTCCACCATTTCGTTTAATTACACCTGGCGTTATTAAGGCACTTCGCCCAGTTGCCTGAACTGGACTACCTCCGGACACCTCGATCACTACGTCCCATTCTGTGAGAAGCTTTGTCTTGTTTTTTAGTTTGATGTAGCGTCTAGGTAGGCCATTAAGTTTTATAATATCAGCTCCTCTAATGCAGCCGATTTCAATAGAATCGTCTGATCGATTATCTGCTCCCCAGTCACCATTGTTATTCTTATTGATAAATTCACTTAACCTACAGACACTCCAATTCTGTGGTATATCTATCTGAAGCTCTTTGCAAAACGTCATCGTGCCTCCATTGGATTTATAAGGTTTCCCTTCTTCATTCGGGAAGTTGAATTGAACAAACCAGTAGTCGTAGAGTTGCTTGGCTAAGGCTTCTAAATTCTGATTTATCGAACGGTTAAGTTCGATTTTATGAGTAATTGCATCTAGCAACTGCCCTATTCGGCGTTGTTCACTTATATCAGGGATGTCAACAACGACATCCTTAATTT
>Ga0247611_10005024_pt1 | contig 17933 bp, 12 predicted proteins | sample 177DNAGHGhighgp2_FD_192422 | JGI IMG/M metagenome (GOLD analysis project Ga0247611, IMG submission 192422) | Sheep rumen microbial communities from Palmerston North, Manawatu-Wanganui, New Zealand - 1770 DNA GHGhigh gp2 | ecosystem: Host-associated > Mammals > Digestive system > Stomach > Rumen... | reverse complement strand
ACTGATTGCGAAGGTCGCGAATGCAGTAGAGCATGTGGATTCGTTGGTAGCGCAGTTGAACGGTCAGTTGGAAGGTGATCATCTAAAAGCCACCTTAGCGAATGTGGACCGTATCTCTTCCGACCTGACGGATGTGTCTGCGGACCTGAAAGGCTTGATGGCTACGCAAGTACCGACCATCGTGAACAATGCCGATACGGCGATTGCTAACCTGAATGTCATCGTAGCGGATATCAAGGAGGCGAACCTGAAAGCAACTGTGGCGCGCGTCGATACAGCCGTGAACGGCGTGAATAGTCTGATTGCCGAAGTGCGTTCGGGTGAAGGAACGGTAGGGCAGTTGTTATATAACAAATCGCTCTACAACCATATCGATGCGGCTGTACTGTCAGCTGACTCCCTGTTGACCGATCTCAAGGCGCACCCAAAACGCTATGTACACTTTTCAGTCTTCGGAAAAAAAGATAAATAAGTGTTCCACAAACCGCGATATTCGATACATCCTTATTTGTATATTTTCTAAATAACAACTTTTTTTAATTACCCGTAACTGCACGAAAAAACCGCATGTTACGGGTTTTTTCAAAAAAAAATACTTTACTTCTTTTAAAAATCAAATGTACTATAAATCAACAAGTTGTATGTTGATAACTTGCATAAAGTGTTGAAAATCAGTCGGTTTGCTTAAGTATCTAAAAATGCGCAAGTTACGGGTTCTTCGCACAATGGGTAGAATGATAAAATTTGGTCATTTCAAAAAAAAGCAGTACCTTTGCACTCGTTTTCGGAAAAACCGGAAATGAGAATAGAGCAATTGAACACGATATAATGACCGCAACACTAACACAACAATGGGCGCAATGTCAGACCATCTTGGCTGATAACTTGTCCGCGAGTGCATACCAGACATGGTTTGCACCGATTGTGCCCTTGCGTTATGCAGAGGGGGTGCTGGTGCTGCAGGTGAAGTCGCAGTTCGTTGCGGAATACATCGAGGAGAATTATATTCCTCTATTATCGAGCGCGATCATACGCGTATTCGGTGCTGGCACGCGCTTGGAGTACCGTGTGTTGATCGATGCCGCTTCGGGTGCGGGTACACAAGTGCCTTCTGCCGGAGCGTCGGAGAAGACGCAATGGACAGCCTCGAGTGCACAGCATGCATCCAATACCGACCTGCCGAAGTTGAACGAACTCTATACTTTCGATTCCTTCATCGCCGGTGAACCGAACAAGTTAGCGCGCACGGCCGGTATGGCGATCGCCAAGCAACCCGGTTATACGGCTTTCAACCCGCTCTTTATCTACGGCGGGAGTGGTGTAGGTAAGACCCACTTAGCGTGCGCGATCGGTCATCAGACACAGGCTTTGCATCCGCAAGCACGTGTGCTGTATGTGTCTGCGAACACCTTCAAACTGCAATTCCAAGCTGCACGGCAGGAGAACCGGATACCGGACTTCCTGAATTTCTACCAGTCGGTAGATGTGCTGATTGTGGATGATATCCAGTATTTCGCCGGTTTGAAAGGTACGCAGGACACTTTCTTTCATATCTTCAATTACCTGCAGCAGAGTCGCAAGCAGTTGATCTTGACTTGTGATCGCCCGCCGGTAGAGTTAAAGGACATCGAGGAGCGCTTGCTGACCCGCTTCAAATGGGGTCTTTCGGCCGAGATCAACAAACCCGATTACGAGTTACGCCGTAACATCTTGGTGAGCAAGATGCGTAGGGACGGTATCGAGTTATCGGACGAGATCGTCGATTTCATTGCGCAGAATGTACGCGAGTCGGTTCGTGACCTGGAGGGTATCTTGGCGTCCCTGTTGGCCCATTCGACTTTGACGGACAAAGAGATTGACTTGGCGTTGACCGAACAGGTAGTGAGTCGCGTAGTGGCCCTACAACCGCAGACGACAACGGTAGAAGATATCGTGGAGGTAGTGGCGCAGCATTATAACCTGTCGCCAAAGGCGCTGTTGGTGCAGAACCGCTCCAAAGAGGTTTCTATGGCCCGTCATATAGCGGTATATCTGAGTAAACAACTCACCGACCGTTCGCTTTCGGAGATCGGTTACCGCATTGGGCGTCGCACCCATGCTACTGTGCTGCACTCGATCGCGTATGTACGCGACCTGATGGAGGAAGATGCTGTTCTTCGTCAGCATATAGCGCAGATCCAAGCTGCTTTGCATCATTAATCGATACAACCTTGATAGACATTCGACACCCTTTGAATATATGCCGTGCTTCTGCCGGTACGGGAAAAACATATACCTTAGCAGCCTACTATGTAGGTCTGCTTCTTTCGGGTGAAGACTATCGTTCGATATTAGCCATCACTTTTACCAACAAAGCGACCGCAGAGATGAGCGAGCGTATCCTGGGTTACCTCTACGGTATCTCGCAGGGCACGGAGCGTGCTTTTCTCTTACGCGCGCGTGATTTTATGGTGCGTGACGCGCAAGCGTCGGACGCGGAGTTGGCGCGCAGGGCAGGGGAGTGTTTCCGTAAGATGCTGCTGGACTACGACAATGTACAGGTGATGACGATTGACTCGTTTCTGCAAACGCTCTTAGCCGGTCTTGCAGGTGTACTGCAGGTGAACGCAGGTTTGAGTCTGGAGTTGGATATCGACCCTGTGATCCGCAAGGCCGTGGATCAGTTGTTAACAACCGATATGACCCCTGCCGACCGTGCGATCATCGAGAACTACATGCAGGCCAAACTGGATGAGGAATCGCATTGGGATGTGAGGCAGGGTCTGTGTGCATTAGCCAAAGAGTTGTACAACGAGTCGGTCCAGATGTTGGATGCGGACAATAAGATTCTCTTTGATGCCGAAGCTATCGCCCGTCGTAGAGAGGCGCTGAAGCAGCTTTTTGACCAGTCGGAGGACCTGGAGGCCTTGCAGAAACTCTTGGCGCAATCTGATCCGACGAACTATAACCGTTATACGATGGCGGCGTACGAGCGTCTCAGACGAAGTGTGGTCGCGCCGCAAAAGATGAGTGCAGCGGACCGTTTCCGGGGAGTGAGTGAGAAATCTTGCAACGCCCCCGAGATGGCGCAGGCGACCGAACTGGCGGCACGGGTAGGACATCTGTACAACACGATCCAACTCTCCATCTTCTTCAGTAGGGATATGGAACTGATGGCATCCTTGCAACGCCTTATCCGACGCAACCTGACAGATGCCAATAGTGCGTTATTGGCACAAACGGCTTCGACTTTGACCAAAGCCCTCCGTGCGGGTGATGCGGATTTTATCTTGGAGAAAGCCGGTATCCGGTATCGCCATATCCTGATGGATGAGTTCCAGGACACGAGTAAGTTACAATGGTCGGTAATCGAGCAGTTGGTACAGGATGTGCTGGCGGGCGAAGGACACACGATGTTGATCGTGGGCGATATCAAACAGTCTATCTACCGTTGGCGTAACGGCGACTGGCATATCATGGCTTCGTTGGGTGCCGAGGACTCGGTCTATGTGCCGATGGTTAACCGGGCTTTTGAGAACCTGACGCGTAACTACCGCAGTAGTGAAGAGGTGGTGCGGTTCAATCTCTCGCTCTTCGATCATATCATCGCCCATTATCCGTATCCGGAAGAGACGGAACTGATTGAGGCGATCTATGGAGAAGGTTTTGTGCCGGAGAAGATAGAGCATTTCTACCAGGCGGATAAGAAGAAAGGCGGTTTTGTGCGGTTTAAGGCTTTCCCGAAAGGTACCAAAGAGGACCTGGCAACCGATATGTTCGACCAGATAGCGGCGATGCTGGACAAGGGTGCGCGGTTGAGCGATATGATGATCCTGGTGAGGGAGAAGAAAGAGGCGGCGTTGATCTGTGGTATGTCGCCGTACCCAATTGTGAGTGCCGACAGTTTTCTGTTGGACGCTTCTGAAGCGGTTCGTATGGTGATTGCGGGACTCAAAGTGGTAGCTAAAAACGATGAGGTGTCGGCTCAATGGTTGGAATGGCTCAAAGGTGACCCCATGATAGCTGAGACGATCCGTGCGGCTGTCAACCGCCGCATGCCGTTATACGAGGCGGTGAGTGAGTTGGTGCGTATCCTGCTGACCGACGAGACGGGACAGTATCAGGGAACGGAGACCGCGTATATCAATAACCTGCTGGACCGTACCCGCGCCTATGTGAGTGCGTACGGCAGTCATTGGGATGATTTCTTGAGTTATTGGGACGACACGATGCATAGTAAGTCTATTCCTGCTACAGCTACTGAGGCGATTCGTATCATGACCGTTCATGCGTCCAAAGGTCTGCAGGCACAGACGCTTTTCGTACCGTTCTGCATGTGGTCCAAAGAAGCGGGACGGCATGCGGAGAAGATTTGGTGCAAGATGGCAGCCGAACTGCAGAGTGGTGAGGACTACGTTCCTATCCGGGACGGGAATGAGATGGCGGATTCGGCGTATGCAAGCGAACACGAGGCAGAGCATCTGAACATGCGTATCGATAACTTGAATATGCTCTATGTGGCGCTCACGCGGGCTGAAGATAACTTGTTTGTCTCCACTTCGTATCCTGTCACTTCGAAAGGTGCGATGGGTACCTGCAACCATGTGGGACGCTATATCATGGACTTTTTGGAGCAAGATGAATACGAGGTAGGGGAACTTGTTATTAAGAATACCGGTATGACGGAATCCCGGGATACCGAATCGCTTTCTGCCGAACTATGGGCGAATAGCGAGCAGGTACGGTTTGTGCAATCGCAGGAAGGTGCGTTATACACGGATTACGGGGAGGAGTCGTACCGTCGTGTGGCGAGGATGGAAGAAGGTACATTATGCCATGAGATTTTTGCACATTTGCGCAAAGCGGATGAGTTGGAGGCCGTACTGGATATGTTCGAGACGCGTGGGGAGATCAAGGATAAGACGCAACGGGACGAACTGAAAACGCTTATCTCGTCCGCATGGCAAGGTAATGAACAGATGCGTGATTGGTTCACCGCTCCTTGGGAACTGCGGTTGGAGGAAGCGATCTATATCGACCATCGGGAACTGCGTCCCGACCGCGTGATGATCAATCCGCTCACGAACGAAGCGATTGTACTCGATTATAAGTTCGGTCAATGGAACGAACATTATAAACAACAGGTAAGCGAATATATGGAAGCCCTGCGCAGGATGGGGTATCAGGCCGTTCGCGGTTACCTATGGTACGCAAGGAAGAATAAACTGGTAGAGGTGAAGTAATGCAGAGTTTTTTGAGACATACGGCCGAGTCCATTCTGGAGAAGTTGGATTGGAAGCAGTTGCGTAACACAACCCTTGTGTTACCTTCTCACCGTGCCGGTTTGGTTCTCAAAGAGGAGTTATTGCGTTTGCAGCAGGAACGGCATGCGCAAGCTGTATGGGCACCTACCGTACTGACTTTGACCAATCTGCAGGACGCCCTGAGTCCGCTCTATGCGGAGGATGAGTTATTCACCATCGTGCGGTTGTACCAACTCTATCAGCAATATCCGCATACAGAGGCTATCTCGCTGGATCTGTTCTATAACTGGGGACGGCAGATGATCGCGGACTTCACGAATATCGATGCCTCCATGCCGGCCGAAGAAGTACCGAATTTCTTTGCCAACACCATTGCGGCGCACGAGTTGAGTACCTGGCAACTGGATCCCGAGACCGAAGAGCGACTGCGGAATTTGGTTAGTGGATCAGCGGTTAGTGGATTAGTGGATAAGGACTCTGTCAAGCGTCAGTATGAAGTACTCTGGCGGCAGATGGGAGAACTGTATCGGGCTTTGCGTACGCAGATGGCGGCTGAAGGCAAAGGGTACACGGGCATGCGACAACGGGCGGTGATCGAACATTGGGAAGAGGAGTCGGTGCAGCAACAGTTAAGCGGACGAACCTTCGTGTTCGCGGGCTTTAACTACCTTCTTCCGGTAGAGCGCGAACTGATGGAGCGCTTGCGTGACGCAGAGCAGGCCCTGTTCTACTGGGACTTTGTGCCGAACTTCGAAACGAACGAGAAAGCGTTCTCGTTTGCGCAGCATAACGCCGGGATATTAGGTGCCGCTAACCCGCTAACCGCTAATCCGCTAACCGTTAAACCGATTACCGTGATCCGTTGTGTGTCGCGGGAAGCGCAGGCGCAGTATGTACACCGGTGGTTGCAGCAGAACTATACCGCCAAGGGACAGAAAGTGGGGGTAGTGATCTGCGACGAGACGATGCTCGAGTCAGTCATCTATACCTTACCGGCTATCACGCTGCCGGGTGAAGAGACGCCTGTTCCGATCAACATCACCAAGGGTTTTCCTTTGCGTAATACAGCTGTGTATGCCCGTGTCTTGGCTTGGCTCAATGATCCTGTTCGCGGACAAGCCGATATGCCTGTGTCCCCCACGATCTTGGACGAACTGGCTACCTTCTTAGGGTTTGTAGAGGCAGCAGAAAGCGAAGAGACTGAATCGAACACGAGTCCTTTATCCTGGCAGGAACTGCTGATCTTGGAGTCCGAGTACCAGGTACGCAAACTGATTAATCAGTTACGATCGTTGCTGAACGAAGGCCTGGGAGTGGTGTGTACGCTGAAGTTGCTGCGGCTCTTGTTGCGACGCATGATGGAGAATGTGACGATGCCTTTCCACGGTGAACCTGTGACGGATATCCAGATCATGGGTGTACTGGAAACCCGTATGTTGGATTTTGACCGCTTGCTGTACTCAATGTGGAGGAAGGCGTGATCCCGCAACGACAGGCCGACAGTTCGTTCATCCCGTATTACCTGCGTAAGACCTATCATATGCAGACGGAAGACGAACGGGCCACGATATACGCGTATAACTTCTTCAGGCTCTTGAACCGAACCGACCATGCGACGCTACTCTATGCTTCGGCCGATTCGACGGAAGGTAGCAAAGGTATGTCGCGTTTTGTGATGCAGATGCGCTACTCGCCGCGTTTTGAGGTGACCTACGCCGATCTCAACGAAGCGAGTGAACCGACTTCTTCTGCGTGTACGATAGAGAGTACCTCTACATCCCTGTTATCCCGCCTAAAGGTCGATGAACGGGGTGTGCTGCGTAAGGACGACGGACATCGGTATCGCCTCTCGCCCAGTGCGATCAATACCTTTATCTCTTGTCGTCGGAGTTTTTACCTGCAGTACCTGTTGGGACTCAACCCCCAAAACGAGGATGAGGTACTATTCGAGTCCAACACGATGGGTTCGTTTGTCCATCACGCCATGGAGTACCTATACCGTATCTATCTGCATTGTGATAACTCCCAACCGGTGCCCGTGACGCCGGAGTCAATCGAGGAACTGCTCACGGAAGAGAAACTGGAGGAGGCCCTCTTGGCGGCATATGAGGCGATGAACGAGAAGGAAACCGAACACCCCTATATCCCGGAGCACCACAGGGGTGAGAATGTGGTGATAAAAGGTTATATTCGCCATATCTTGGAACGCGACCGCGAAGATGCTAAGGTCGGTTTACGGATCGTGCTCCTGGAGCAGGAACGCACTTTCCCGGTGTACATAGAAGGGGTAGGGGAGTTACTGACCGGCGGTATTATTGACCGACTGGACATATACGGTCCCGAAGGTCATCAACACCTGCGCGTGGTTGATTATAAGTCCGGTAATTATACTGACACGACCCACGCCAAACGGATGACTTCGTCCTGGGAAGAACTGATGGAAAGTGAGGAGAAAGGATATGTGCGTCAAACCTTGATATACAGTCACGCCGTTTGTGCGCAAGGGTCGTACCACTTACCTGTAGAACCCCATCTGTATTTCTGTCGGCGCACCTTGACCGATATCGAGACGACGCTGGCTATCGAAGGCAATACGGTGAACGACTATATGACTATCGCACCGACTTTCTACGAGGCGTTGCGCACCAAAGCGAAAGAGATACTGACAACAACCGAGTTTCCGCAATGCGAAGAGGACCAATGCCCTGCGTTCTGTCCATTCTTCACCCTTTGCGGACGGCAAGCGAAGGAAATTTAAACAGGAGACGATACGATGACCGTTGCTTTCACTACATTAGGTTGCAAACTGAATTTTGCGGAGTCCAGTGCCTTGGGAAAGGCGCTGATGGCGCGTGGTCATACGCGAGCAAAAGCGGGTGAAGAAGCGGACATATGCATCATCAATACTTGTTCCGTCACGGACGCAGCTGACCATAAGGACCGGCAGATGATTCATCGTATCCGGCGACAGAATCCCCATGCGATCTTGATCGTCACGGGGTGTTATGCGCAACTCAAACCGGACGAGATCGCCCATATAGAAGGTGTGGACTATGTGCTGGGACAGGACGAGAAATTCCATCTGGATGCGTTTGTGGAGAAACTCGAGGCCTCGACATCTCGAGATCTTGACATCTCGAAAATATCGCTCTCTCCGATTCGCGAAGTGGAGGATTTTCACGGGGCGTACAGCAAGGATGACCGCACGCGATGCTTTATCAAAGTGCAGGACGGGTGTAATTATTTCTGCTCCTATTGCACGATCCCGTTGGCGCGCGGAAAGAGTAGAAATCCGTCTATCGCATCGCTGGTTCAACAAGCCAAAGAGGCGCTTGAAGGCGGTGCGAAAGAGCTGATCCTGAGTGGCGTCAACATAGGCGATTTCGGTCGCAGTACGGGCGAACATTTCATCGATTTGCTGCGTGCCTTGGACGGCATAGAGGGTGATTTCCGTATTCGGATTAGCAGTTGCGAACCGAACTTACTGACGGACGAGATCATCGATCTGGTAGCGAACAGTACGCATTTTGCTCCGCATTTTCATATCCCCCTGCAGAGCGGTAGTAACACGGTACTCAAGATCATGGGACGCCGTTACACGCGCGAACTGTTTGCGGAACGCGTGGCGCATATCAAAGCGGTTATGCCGCATGCCTTCATCGGTGTGGATTGTATGGTAGGTGTACGGGGTGAGACGGAGGCGTGTTGGAACGAGTATGTGGAGTTCATTGAGTCACTTCCGGTAAGTCAGTTGCATGTCTTCACCTATTCAGAGCGCGCGAACACGCGTATGCTGGAGATGGATCTGGAGGTTGTACCCCTCAAAGAACGGGAACGCCGCAGTAAGGTGTTACATGAGATCAGCGCGCGTAAGACCGAAGCCTTCTATACAGCACACCGCGGCTATGAGGCCACGGTGCTTTGGGAGTCCGCCAAGAAAGACGGGCGTATGTTCGGTTTCACGGAGAACTACATCAAACTCAGTTGTCCGTACGACAAATCGAAGGTAAATACCTTCGAACGCGTTACTGTTAATGCGTAGCGTGAATCTCAGCGCAGCATAGTTCGGCTGCTTCTGTATTCGGCAGACATTCCAGTTTATAGACCGGCGTCAACTCCAAGAGTTGCGCGATCGTTTCGTAGAGTGCGTCCATCATCTCAGGCAGCACTTTGAGTCCGCTTACAGATGCCAGGATGTAGGGATAGGCCTGCGACATACGCAAACGCCAGATCTTGTTCTCCGGTGCCTGAGCCAACTGCACAAGAGCTGCCACAGGCGCACTGTCCTGGATATAACAAGGGGTCTTGCCCGACCAGGGTGTTCCATAGACGCGTACCTCATCATTCGGCAGTACCCGAACAGCGGGGTTATCGTCATTTAGCAGGTGAGCATCGTCAAAAGCCGTTAACCATTGCTTGGAATGGGTACTCTTTCCGGTGCCCGAGTGCCCGAGGAACATATGACCGTACCCGCCGCGAACGGTGACGGAGGAATGGAAGAGTAGGGTCTTCTTATCCGCCGTAGCAAAAGCGTACACGAGCATGGCAGCATTATCTACTGCAAAACGGGTGTAGTTAGGTGCGGTAAAGAGGTTCACTTCACTCCAGTCTTCCGCACACTGGATCACACTCACGATCTCGCCTTCCTTACTCATCGAGATACGGAACATCCAGTCGCCGTTCCGACGCGACATCTCAATACGCGGCATGTCATCATCCGAGGTGTCGGTGTAGATATGGGTCCATCCTTCGGTGGAAGGTAATGCCTCATCGTGCACGCGGATGGCGAAGATGGGGGATGGGTCGGGTTGCTGTGTCAAAAACGGCGCATAGTTCGTTAGACGCTCGATAAGCGCTTCGTCTGCTTCGATGGCAAACACATGGTCTGCTACATTGTAATAGTTTATCATTGATGGCATTCTTTAATAGCATTAATAACTCTCTTCGGCGGAAGGGAAAGAGGTATCCTTGACCGCATCGATATAGGCACTTACCGCCCCTTTCACTTCGGCAGCCAGTTTGGCAAAATGACGGAGGAACTTGGGTTTGAATCCTTGGTTAAGACCCAACATGTCGTGCAGTACCAGTACCTGTCCGTCACAACCGTTACCGGCACCGATACCGATGACCGGACAAGACACCGCTTGGGTCACGCGTGCTGCCAGTGTTGCCGGGATCTTCTCCAGCACGATGGAGAAGCAACCCGTTTCGTCCAATAACTTCGCATCGTGCAGTAACTTCTCTGCTTCGGCTTCTTCTTTGGCACGCAAACCATAACCGCCGAACTGGTTCACACTTTGCGGCGTGAGGCCCAGATGACCCATCACCGGTACACCGGCTTGGATCATATGACGGATAGACGGCAGGATCTCTTCACCGCCTTCCAGTTTGACGGCATCACAACCGCTCTCTTTGAGGATCTTGATGGCGTTGTGTACTGCTATCTCTTCACTCTCCTGGTAACTGCCAAACGGCATGTCGCACACCACGAGGGCATGTTGTGCCGCACGCACGACACCTTTGGTGAGGAAGATCATCTCGTCCACGGTGATAGGTAGGGTAGTACCGTTCCCGCACACCACATTGCTGGCGCTGTCACCCACCAGAATCATATCGATACCTGCTTCATCGACCAACGAAGCAAGGGTAAAATCATAACTTGTGAGCATGGCAATTTTCTCGCCGTTGCTTTTCATCTGACGCAATTTAGCGGTCGTCATCCGCGTATTCTGAACATGTACAGACATTATTTTTTGTTTTTAAGAATGATCCAAATGATGATTGGTGCTCCGAAGAGGGCACTTACCGTACTGATCGGTAGCGGGTAGATCGCCAACGAACAGAGCAGGTCGCAGACTAACAACAGACAGGCTCCGATCAGGGCACTCGCAGGTATGGTCACACGATGGTTGGAGGTCTTGAAAATACCTCGCGCTATATGCGGAACAGCGACACCGATGAAGGCTATCGGACCGCAGAAAGCGGTTACACCGCCCGCCAGTAAACCCGTAGCCAACACGATGAACAGCCGCGTACGGCCTACATGGATGCCAAGACCTCGGGCGTAGTCTTCGCCTAAAAGCAAACCGTTGAGCGGTTTCAGCGCCAAGAGCACAAAGACTGTACCGAGCAATAGGATGGGGATCAAGAGTTGCATGTCGCTCCAACCGACGCTGCTGAGGCTACCGAGCGTCCAGACGATGAAGAGTTTGAGGGCATCGGGATTTGCGAAGTTCTGCAGCAGACTTACCAACGCGCCTGCGATGGCACCGAACATCATACCTACAATCAGCAGGCTCACATTACTCGTCACTTTCTTGCTTACCCCCATCACCAGCAGCAACACCAGCGTCGCACCGATACAGGCGGCGATAGGAATACTGACAGCAGATAAATGGATACTGAAAACGCCCAGCATCGTCAGCAGCGCTACACCCAGACTGGCACCCGAACTGACACCCAAGGTATACGGTCCTGCCAGAGGGTTGCGGAACAAGGTCTGCATAATAAGACCCGCCACGGACAGTGCCGAGCCTGCCAGAATAGCCGTGATGGCTTTCGGGATACGGATGGCATGCAAGATATTGTACTCCATGCCGCTCAGTTCACCGAACAGCCAAAGCCACATGCTTCCGCTGCAGATATCGAGTCCGAAAAGGAGCACCAACAGCACTCCTAACACCCCGAATATGTATGCGTTTCGCTGCATCGTTTTCAAAATCGGGCACAAAGGTACTGCTTTTTTTTGATATATGCAAAAAAAAAGCGTCCGAAGACGCTCTTTTCTTTCATTCTTTCATTCTTTCATTCCTTAATTCCGGAATTTTAACTCGCCGTCGCGCAACTCCACGATGACCGGTTTGCTGCTGTCCACCTTACCGGCGATGATGGACTTGCTCAACTCGTTGAGTACCAACCGTTGCAATGCCCGTTTGACAGGTCGTGCACCGAACTGCGGGTCGTACCCTTCTTGGGCGATATAGTTGATCGCATCGTCCGTCACGCGCAGGTCGATTCCTTGACCCTCCAGCATCTTATGGATGCGACTCACTTGTAGACCAACGACGGCCTTGATATCGGCTTCACTCAACTCGCTGAAATGGATGATCTCATCGATACGGTTGATGAACTCGGGTCGAACACTCGCCCGTAACTGTTCTTCGGTCAGGTTAGAGGTCATGATGATGAGCGTATTCTTGAAGTTCACCACGCGCCCTTTGTTATCGGTCAGCCTACCGTCATCCAGCACTTGCAACAGCACATTGAACACATCCGGATGGGCTTTTTCGATTTCATCGAAGAGGACGACAGAGTAGGGTTTACGTCGAATCGCTTCGGTTAACTGACCTCCCTCGTCGTAACCCACATATCCCGGAGGCGCACCGATGAGTCGCGTGGCACTGAATTTCTCCTGGTACTCACTCATATCGATACGCGTCATCATGTTCTCGTCATCGAAGAGGTAATCTGCCAACGCTTTGGCCAACTCGGTCTTACCGACACCCGTCGTACCGAGGAAGATAAAACTACCGATCGGTCGTTTGGGGTCTTGGAGTCCTGCCCGGCTACGCCGGATGGCGTCGCTCACGGCCTCGATCGCCTGGTCCTGACCGATGACGCGCTTATGTAATTCTTCCTCCAGGTGCAGCAGTTTATCGCGCTCACTCTGCATCATTTTCGCTACCGGAATACCGGTCCAACGGGCTACTACTTCGGCGATATCATCTTCATCCACTTCCTCTTTGATCAAGGCTTGGTCACTGATGGCATGCAGGGACTCCTGAGCAGACTTGATGTTGGCTTCGGCCGCAGGGATCTGCGAATACCGGATCTCCGCCACTTTACCGTAGTCCCCTTCGCGTTCCGCCACTTCGGCCTGATGTTTCAGCGTCTCGATACGTGCTTTCTCGTTCTGGATAGTGGCTACATAACCCTTCTCTTTGTTCCAACGGGCATTCAGTTCGTCGCTCTGTTTCTTGAGTTCCGCCAATTGCGCCTCAATCGCTTTCAGTTTAGCTTCATCTTTATCCCGTTTGATAGCCTCGCGTTCGATCTCAAGTTGCTTGATCTGACGGTCCAGCGTATCGATCTCTTCAGGTTTCGAATCGACCTCCAAACGCAGTTTGGCAGCAGCCTCATCGATCAGGTCAATAGCCTTGTCCGGTAAGTACCGGTCGGTGATGTACCGGGCTGATAATGTGACGGCTGAGATGATCGCATCATCTTTGATACGCACCTTGTGATGGGTCTCGTAGCGCTCTTTCAAACCACGCAAAATCGATATCGTCGCAGCCTCGTCGGGTTCATCTACCATCACTTTTTGGAACCGCCGTTCGAGTGCCTTGTCGGTCTCGAAATATTTCTGGTACTCGTCCAGCGTTGTCGCACCGATAGCGCGCAAGTCACCTCGTGCCAATGCCGGTTTCAATATGTTCGCCGCGTCCATAGCGCCACTCGATTTACCGGCACCTACGAGCGTATGTATCTCATCGATAAAGAGGATGATCTCACCTGCTGCAGCTACCACTTCGTTCACCACGCCTTTGAGTCGTTCCTCGAACTCGCCTTGGTATTTGGCGCCGGCAATCAGCGCACCCATATCGAGGGAGTAGATCTGTTTCTTCTTCAGGTTCTCCGGTACATCCCCACGCACGATACGATGGGCCAGTCCCTCCGCAATAGCGGTCTTACCAACACCCGGTTCACCAATCAGAATAGGATTATTCTTCGTTCGCCGACTCAGTATCTGTAATACCCGCCGGATCTCGTCATCCCTGCCGATAACAGGGTCCAACTTACCCTCTTTCGCCCGCTCACAGAGATTGATCGCGAACTTCTTGAGGTTTTCATTGTTGTTGTTTTGATTCGTTGCATTCATAGTTATAAGTGATTTTAGTTAAACATTCCCATTTTCCTAGTCTCCTGGTTTCCTAGGTTCCTAGGTTCACTATCCCATCTACAAACCTCGCGCCAAACACCCTCAGACTGACAAAATGGCAGTCCGTCGCTTTTTCCCCCTCAAAAATTTCTTAGCCTCAAGGGCACGATTATTTTTTTTCAAAAAAATCTTGCATATATGCAAAATTTGTTGTACCTTTGCGCCCGATTTAAAATAAGTAGTATAATGGACTGGTTTCATAATTTATTCTTCGGTACAGGGATAGCCCACTCGATCGTAGTGCTGTCCTTGGCCATTACATTAGGTATCACCCTGGGTGCCAAACTGAAATTCAAGGGAATCACATTGGGTATCACCTGGATCCTGTTCTGCGCAATCGCGTGCAGTCATTTTGGTATGACGCTTGACCCGCTGGTGGAGTCGTTTGCCAAAGATCTAGGCCTTATCCTCTTCGTCTATTCAATCGGTCTGCAGGTAGGGCCCTCGTTCTTCTCCTCGTTCGGCAAAGGTGGTTTGCGGTTGAACATGCTGGCCTTGGGCGTGGTGTTCTTGGGTTGCTTGACGGCCTACCTGATCCATGTCATCAGCGGGGAAGATATCGCCGTCATGACCGGTGTACTCTTTGGTGCTGTCACCAACACACCCGGTTTGGGTGCGGCTGAACAGACTTACCAAGACCTGACGGGTGTCGCTAATCCGGATATTGCGTCGGGTTACGCGATGTCCTATCCGCTGGGTGTGGTAGGAATCATCTTCAGCCTGCTGTTGCTGCGTTGGCTCTTCCGCATCAAACTGGAGAACGAAGAAGCGCAGGTCAAAGCGGAGAAAGGGGAGGAACAGGCGGTGGTGCATATCGATCTGCAACTGACCAATCCGCAGATAGATGGTATCCGTGTGCGGGATCTGCGTTTGCTCACGCACGTGAACATCGTAGCGAGTCGTATCATAGATAAAGAAGGAAATGAATACATGCCTGACGCGGATACGATCCTGCATGTGGGCGATAAAGTGCGGTTCGTGGGGGATGTCAAGAATGAGAAGACGATCCTGCTGCTGGGTGAACGCGTGGAGGTAGCTTGGGAAGAGAAAGAGAAGAATGTGCATCTCGTTAACCGCCATATCGTTGTCACTAAACCCAAGATGAACGGTAAACGTATCGGCGACCTCAGAGTGCGGGCGGCGTTTAACATCACTATCACGCGTATCCGTCGTGCGGGTATCGAACTGCTGGCGACGCCGGATCTGATCCTGCAGTTGGGTGACCGCCTCACCGTAGTAGGCGAACAGGAGGCAGTGGATAAAGTGGCACAGGTGTTCGGTAACTCCACCAAGAAACTGGACGCTCCGAACCTGGCTTCCCTCTTCTTTGGTATCATCTTAGGTGTCGCCCTCGGTTCGCTGCCTATCATGCTGCCGGGACTCAGTCAACCTTTCAAACTCGGTATCGCAGGCGGTTCACTTATCGTCGCGATCCTCATGGGTGCGTTTGGTACCAAATGGCATATCGTCACCTATACCACCACCTCGGCGAACCTCATGATTCGCGAGATAGGAATCGCGCTTTTCCTCGCCGCCGTGGGATTCGGTGCGGGTAAGAGCTTTATCCCGACCCTCTTAGGCGGTGGATACATCTGGATCGGGTACGGTGTACTGATCACCTTGATCCCGCTGCTCATCATAGGAATCATCGGCCGAAAGGGTCTCAAACTGGACTATTTCACTCTCATGGGCTTGATAGCCGGTTCAACGACTGACCCGCCGGCTTTGGCTTATGCCACCAGCCAGAGTTCGGTCAACGACCGTGCAGCTGTGGCGTACTCCACCGTTTATCCGCTCACCATGTTCCTGCGTGTACTAACCGGACAATTGATGATCTTGTGCTTTCTGTAAACCGTGACATAGTGCGCCTCGCCGTGCCGAGTATCCTGGCGAATATCACGATCCCGCTCGTGGGTATCGTGGATACCGCCATTGTGGGACACCTGGGTGACGCTGCGGTGATAGGTGGTATCGCTATCGGTACGATGCTCTTTGACCTGCTGTACTGGAACTTCGGTTTCCTGCGTATCGGTACATCCGGTCTCACCGCCCAGGCTTTTGGCGCAGGACATAAAAGCGAATGCCGGCGGATCCTGGCGCAGAGTCTGAGTCTGGTGCTGATGGCGACGCTCTTTGTATGGACCATTCAATGGTTCTTCGTCACCGCCGTCCTGGCTATCGTACCTTGTTCCGAACAAGCGGCTTCCGTCGCACGGGAGTATTTCTTCATCCGCATCTGGGCGGCACCGGCTACACTCAGTCTCTTCACTTTCAAGGGCTGGTTCATCGGTATGCAGGATACGAAAAGTCCGATGGCGGTGGACATCCTGGTGAACGCGGTGAACATGGGTGCCAGTTATTTCTTAGCCGTCCATACACCCCTCGGTATCGCCGGCGTGGCATGGGGAACGCTCATCGCGCAATATAGCGGACTGATGCTGGCAACCCTCATCCTGGCCATCCGATACGATATCGTGCATATCGGTATCCGGGAGATGAAAGAGGCGATGAAAGAACCCGGTGTCAAACGCATGCTCTCGCTTAATAGGGACCTCTTTATCCGTTCCCTCTGTTTCATGGTCGTTTATGTGGGGTTCACTTCACTGGCCAGCCGGTATGGCGATACAGAACTGGCGGTAAGCAGTATATTGATGAAGTTCTTCATGTTCTTCTCCTTCTTCGTGGACGGTTTCGCGTATGCAGGCGAAGCCTTAGTCGGCAAAGCTTACGGAGAGAAGAGTGAGAAGAACCAAGTGAATAGTGTTGTCCGCAGCCTCTTTTACTGGGCGATTGGTGTCGGTGCGGTCTTCACCGTCCTGTATGCTATTTGGGGTCATGCGTTCATTGCTATGATGACAGGAGACCATGCCGTGCTGGATGCCTCCCGCCATTATATCGGATGGCTCATCGCCATGCCGCTCGTCAGTGCCCTGGCTTTTATGTGGGATGGGGTCTATGTAGGCGCTACGGCGGGTAAACAGATACGAAACGCGATGATCTGGGCAGCTGTGGCGTTTGTGGTGTCTTATGTCGCTACCTTCTGGTGGGTAGGCATACAGGCACTCTATATCGCGTATTTTGCCCATCTCATCGCGCGGGTGGTGTACCTGACCAAAGAATGGAAATACTGATCTTTGACGATATGACGCAGGCGACCGAAGCGGAGGTGCAACGACTCTTACCGCTCGTCTCTTCCCAACGCCGCGAACAGGCTTTGCGGTACAAGCATGTGTTCGGTCAGTTCTGCTGCCTCAAATCGTGGTTGATGCTCTTCGAACATGTCGAGATGTCGAGCTATCGAGATGTCGAATGGTGCTATAACGAGCATGGCAAACCCTATATAGAAGGCGGACCGTATTTCAGCATCTCGCATTGCAAAGAGGGCATCGCCGTCGCCATCGATGACCAACCCATCGGCATTGATATAGAAACCGTCAGGCATGCCGACGAAGACCTCATAACCCGCACGATGAACGAGACCGAACGGGTAGGGATGGATGATCGGAAGTTCACCCGTCTCTGGACCCAGAAAGAGGCCATCGTCAAAGCACAGGGAACAGGCATACAGTCCTTTGAACAACTGCAAGGAATCAGGAGCCAGGAATCAGGATTCAGGATTCAGACTATTGAAAAAGAAAAATATATTTATAGCATAGCTTATGGAAAATTATGTAGTATCGGCGCGTAAGTACAGGCCACAGACTTTTGAGTCGGTGGTGGGACAACAAGCACTCACCCAGACGCTGCAGAAT
>Ga0247611_10005022_pt1 | contig 17934 bp, 33 predicted proteins | sample 177DNAGHGhighgp2_FD_192422 | JGI IMG/M metagenome (GOLD analysis project Ga0247611, IMG submission 192422) | Sheep rumen microbial communities from Palmerston North, Manawatu-Wanganui, New Zealand - 1770 DNA GHGhigh gp2 | ecosystem: Host-associated > Mammals > Digestive system > Stomach > Rumen... | reverse complement strand
TGCCTGTCTGCAGGTCTTAGTGTTAATGGATACCTATCTGGTAATAATCTGTATACTCCAGGTAAAGTAGACATCTTAGCAGTTTTAATGGGCCATTTTTTCTCATATTTAAAATCATGTGTCCATAGATACTGTATTTCTTTAACTGTTAGATTATCCTTTTTCGGTAATTTCCTATAATCATACATAGCTAACTTTTTATCCAACAGTGGAATTAAATTATCTATATTTGCATCATTCAACTCGTATGGTGTATTAAAGAGTAATCTTCTAGTAATTTTTATCTTATGAACTTGAATTTTATTATCAAATGAGTTTATATAACTCTTAGCAGTTATTTTATTAACACCTATTATCATAAGCCTTTTACGTGAAGTTTGTGAATTTCCGAACTCTGATACTGATGATTGGTGTATTATTATCTTATAATCACTAAATGTATCCTGAAAAAAGTTAATTGGCATAAGAGTTAATAACCTCGGTAAGTTCTCTATAAGGAATATCTTTGGTTTATACATCAATATTGCTTCTATAACCAAATTCAAACTCTTATTAGAGCTAGGATTACCGAGTTGTTTTACCTTTGAAAGCCTCATTATTGAGCTGGCACCACAGTCTGGTGAACTAAGTATGATATCTGGAGCCCAATTTGGGTTTAAACCATCCTTAATAAAGGGTATTTTACCAAAATTTGATCGCCATTGTTCCTCATTTTTAGTGTGGAACACACCTCTTGGTTCTACATTAGCTATTAGTTGATGCCTAAAAGGGTATAAAAGTATACCTTGGCCAGCTGAAACGCCTAAAACTTTAAGCTTTTTTACTGAATTTTTTCCATGCTTCATATAATTTCACGTCATATTTGTTAGATTTATACCCTGGACCGTTATAACCCTCTGCAAAATTAGCCCAATGTTTAGTTTTAAGCCAGTATAGTAGTGATTTACCTCTAAATTTTGAGTTTTTTAAGAACTCAATAGCTAATTCTATCTGATCTAACTGACTTCTCCACATTCTATTTATAAAATCTTGAAGGAAAACACAACCACACAGTGAATGATTGAACCCCATTATTTGAAACATACCGTATGAAGCTGACATAAGAGCTAATTCTCGATCTATACTAGCTGCTTCACTGAGTCTATCGTGTTCTCTTATACCACCATAATACTGTGATTTACTCCACTTTTTATATACTATATTTGGATGTTTTCTTGCAAGTTCCTGAGTCTTCTTTTCACCGTACTTTTTAACCAGATACTTGTAAAATATGTGCCCTTCGAATAATATTTGTGGTCTACCATCAGATTCGAAACCAGACTTATTACCAGCTTCTACTTGAATTAGAGCTTTAAGTAGAGGTACTTCTATCTGATTAGCCTTAGCTATATCACTTAATAAGAATTCTAAATCTTCCATAATCTATATATTTAACAAGTTTATATTAGTATACAAGTTAGTATTGCTAAGTATACTTACAGGTGAATCGTGGTAACTATATATAATTGGACTATCACCCTATATAACATATAGTATCTATGGGCGATAGCTCAACTATTATTGAAAAATAATATTATTTATTTGCATATATAAAATAAAAGACGTATATTTGCATAAAATTTTAAAACATAAATTATGGTACACAACAAACTAGAGGTAGGTGATAAACTGTTCTGCTACGACGGTATATCTACAATGGAAGTAGCAACAGTAGTATCCATTAACAAAGCTGAAAAAACAGCTGTACTTGACAATCAAGTAGTATGCAGTAGAAAACCTAATAAGCATGGCTTATTTAAAAAGGTAGGGTATTCAAAATCAGAATTCGTATTACATATTATGGATGATGATTGTGAACTTCTATATAAAGCTAAACTTGCAAGGTTATCAATTCAGAACTTGATTTATGAGATCAACAATAAGTTATTAAATCGCACAGGTGATATTTTGAGCTCGTCTAAAGATGATCTAGAGACTCTTATAAAGTTAGACAATAATATTAAAAGAGTATTAAATAAAAATAACTAAGCCTTATGAAACTGATTACAATTATCCTGTTACTAATGATGTTACCAACTTTTTTGGTAGCTCGGGTGATATATAATAACTACAACTCGAATAGTGAACCATTCTACATCATTTTCTTTAAGTGTTGGATAATCATGCCGAGCTTTATTATAAAGAAAATCTTAGAACACTAAACTCTAATGTGATTTGGTATAACTATTAACAATTGATTACTTTCAACCCGTGATGCAAGAAGACGGTTAATTAAAGGTTTGATATATGGATTGTCATTTTTCTATTTTTTTAGCACATTATTATTATACTGCTCCGAATAGTTCAAAGGTAAAACAGAACATCTTGCATCTTTTGCCGAAGTGGTGGAATGGTAGACACGAGGGACTTAAAATCCCTTGAGCATAGTGCTCATACGGGTTCGATCCCCGTCTTCGGTACAAATTGGTATTCTCTCTATATAAAACAAGCCATGTCTAATGTCATAACATACAGGGCCAGGCTTAAAAATCCTTTGAGATATGGAATACCGATTAGTAAGACCTGCTTAGTTATAACTGGTGATATTTTTGCTTTTGCGATTTTTAGAAGGATTTATAGCAAACCAATATATCACATAACTTAAAAGGTAAAAACATTAAGAGGTTGCAAACTCTTTATGGGTAGGGTTTTATGAGAACTGGGTTCTTTTACCTACCATTATTGCTCTTGTAGCTCAGTAGGTTAGAGCAGCAGACTCATAATCTGAAGGTCCCAGGTTCAAGCCCTGGCTGGAGCACCACTAAAAACTTTTAACAAATCCGTTATGAGAAAAAATATTATTAGTACTGTAGCCTATACTATGGCATCTCTCCTTAGTGGTATAGGTGATTCAGGAGTGATGTTTTCTAAAAGACAACCACTCTATGGGAGTAAGTCTGTAGGTATACAGAGTAAGAAGTGTAAATCATGTCTGGATTTTGATCGTTGTAGAAATTTTAAGAACAAATCCCCGATGGATAACGCCTGTAATAATTATAAAAAGAAAAGGAGGTGAGTATGTTTTTTCCAAGTTTTTCTAGGTTTGTACGTAAACCAATTACTATAGTTGATGTATTAGAGAAAGCTAAGGATTATTTTTGTAATATTCAAAGTAGTAATGGTGGTAACATGCCTTACTGTTCACATGGTATGTGTCTCACTATTATAGATATACTTCAAGAAATACCTGAGTACAATAAACTTATATCAAGATATAAGGGGTATTTTTTTAATGGTGTGATAGTCCATATAATAATACCAGAATTTAAACGTCCTGGTAAGGATGAATTAAACATTCGTGATTATGAGATCTATTGGTGGGACTTGGAAGATATTACGAGTAGGATTAAATACCTTGATGATTTGATAGAGAAATACAAGGGTGATTCTACGAATATAATCAGCAAGGCTTACCTAAATACCGTAGAAAGTAGGTTCAAGAAGATTTTATTAAGTGAAAAAAGGTTTTAAAAAGGTATATGAGATGGGAGTAAAATTTGACGAACAGGTCCAGGAGTTCCTACAGAAGGTAGATGAACAAATTAAGGAAGATAGGGAGGAGAATAATAGGGTTATAGAGAATTGTCTAGAGAAGCTTAATTATTCTAAAAAAGGTTTTAGTAAGGAGGAAGCAAGAAAAAAACTTAGACATACCCTTACCTGCCTTTCTTTGGCATATGTATTATGTGACGTGGTAAATACATTTTTGGTAGATGCTGAGGGAACCTTAAAGGATTTGGGGGGTACTTTGAATAAGGAGGATAAGCATTGCTTTAACCAATTTCTTAAGGCTTTTAATTCCCTTAAGCAGTGGGCTTCTATGTGCAGTAAATTTATTTATGTTAGGGAGGATTCTAAGAACTCTATTCAGGATTCCGATTGGTGGTATAACATCATAAGGTTAATTGAAGATAGGTTGAGTGATAATCCTCTTAAGACTCATCAGCTTATAGAGTATCTTTTAAATATGAGAAGCGAAATGGGGATTTTCGATGTGGAGTACGATGATTTTAAAAGAGAACTATAATAATATAGGGTTGGGTAATCTATAGTAAGTTTTTAGTGGTTGGAAGCTTTGGTTGGGAAATCGGGGCTTCCAATTTTTGTGTGTGGAGTCGGGGAGCCCCTTAATACGTACGTAGGGGTGGGGTACTGGAAGGGGGGTACGGTATGCAGTAAAAAGAAAAAATAAAAAGAAAAAGTAAGGGACAAAGTTTTTTCATTTTTTTTGTCCCTTACTTTTTCTTTTTACTGCTCAGTTTCTTGTATTACATATAAATCACTTATATCACTTTTAAAGTGATAAAAGATATTGTAGTTTTCGTTATTTAGGTTAAAATCTTTAAAACTATCAATATTATTGAAACCAAATATAAAACCTGCAACCAAATTTACAATATCAAAATAATAGTTCTCTAAAACATCTGAAAGATAATCCTCAACCAAAGATAAAACCCATTCACTAAAAAATACATTAGAGTGTTTTAAGATAATTTCTTCAAAACTTGAGGAAATAAATGAATGTATTTTATTATTTAGTTTTTCTTCGTTAATTACTAATTTACCTAATGGCACAAAAGCATTTATATTGTAAGTAAAGTCAAAAAGGTTTATTGTGATATTTGGATAATCATTTATTAAACTATCTTTAAATATTACATCATTCCAAAAGTTTTTAGTATAATATATTTCGGTACCATTAGAGTAAAGATTTATATCAAATAAATTACTTATAATATCCTTTTTCTTTTTATTAACGGCATCCTCAAAAGAATAAACTAAATTAGTAAGATGTTTAACGCAAAGACGGCATAACAAAGAATAATCACTATTTGAAAAGTCTTTCAAAAATTTTTCTTTGTTCTTATTATTTAAGGTAGTATATTCACGCCCTAAATTCTTAATAAAATCAATAATTTCCATATAAAAAGAATTTTAAAGCAAGCGGAAAAGTTTTCCGCTTGCTAAAGTTAGTTATTTATTTTTCTCGATTATTCTAAGTGCTTTCTCAACTAAACCTTTATTTTCTTCCGATTGTGTAATTGAAGAAACGGAAAAGTCGGTTGTTTCAAAAGCACTTTGATAAAATTCAACAAAATCCGAAACGAAAGATTTTATTTTTGTTGAGTTTTCGTTTTCGACGATAATAGAAAGCAAAGTTTTTGTAGTTTTACGCAAAATTCGTCTTGCTTTCTTTTCGTCCTCGCTAATTTCTTGTAAAGCACTTTTCTTATAAATGCTTTTTTTAGAATTAGTACTAACTTTTTCATTTTTTACAATTTCCTTTACTTTTTGGAAAGTTTGCATAAAAGTCAATCCGCTTTTTGTTGTAACACTTTTTACACCGCTTTCAACAATTTGCGGTTCATTTTTCTTTTTCATTTTTAATAATGTATTAAAGCACTCAAAAATTTTATTTAATGACTAAAACCATTAGAGTGTGCTTATTACTCTATTTGTTTTAGTCCGTTTCAAAAAGTCAAAGAGCAAATGGATTTAAAATCCACTGCAAAGGTACGGACTTTATTTATTATAGAAAATTTTTTCACCGAAAAGAAGAAAAATTTTTTACTTTTTTCCACTTGTAAACAAAAAAACGAGTTTTTGCAATATAGATATTACAATTTTAAAAATGTAAACTTGTTTTGGTTCATTTTCAGTTATTTGCATATATTTTTGTAAAATGTTATTTACATTCTTAAAATGTTAGTTTTGTATGGATATGCAAAAAAATGTAAATTTTGACCTAAATTAAATTGGGGGCCTACGGATTCGGCCATGCTCTACGCCGCTTACCAGGATATTGGTATTATGGGATAGGTGGCCACTCCGGCCTTGCAAGGTGTACCTGCCTGCCCCAGGCATGGACCTACCGTCCGGCTTCGTGGCGCCTTTTATTATAGGTCAGCTAGCTATATAGGTTATTCGTATGATGGTAACTAGGTTAGATCTTAGGTAGGGACTGTGTTAGCGAAAGTGGAACTTTGTGTAGCTTAGTTAAGCTCAATGCGATGGGTTAGCCCCTCATGGGAATTGGTCTAGTCAATTTTACCTAATTAGCCAATAAAATTTATGGGTGTTAGCATATAAATTTCTAGGAGGCTGGGGCCTTGCAAGGACTGGAAGCGCTAATACAATGGGGCCTGATATATAGGGACACAGAAAAGCCCAAGAGGTTAGGTCCTGGGCTTTGGTTAAGGATTATAATTGTGTGTGGGTGATTACTTGACTGAGGATATCGATTGCTTCCTGGATATCTGTAGTGGAATCATCTCCAGGGCTATCATTGAGTTTAGTGTAGTCTTGGATTTCGTTTGAGATTGCCTGGGAGATATCCTGTATAAATTGGAATAAGGAGAAGCGATTAGGAAATATAGCCAGGAAATCCTTACCATCTTCGTTATCGTAGGGGATCTTGAGATTATCTGGGTCAATACCCTTAGATCTGAGAAAGTCATCATTGTGATCTATAGTATCTTCGTCAATATCAAGGATTAAGTACTGGGATTCGGTACCGTATTTGGGTTGGCAATCCATTGGGTTATAGCCAAGGAATGAGCAAGGGTAGGTACCGGGTTCAAGAGATTCATTACCGATTTGGTTCTCAAGAGCAGTTTGGAAAATGTTTGTAGTTAACATAATGTTTTAGTTTTTAGATAGGGCTAGGGATAAAGCCTAGCCCCTTAGTGAATAATTAGCCTGCGATTACTGTGATGTTAAAGAGTTCTGAGCCGTTAATGGTTCCCTCAAGGTCTTGGATAAGGACTGAGTTAAGGGGTTCGTCTTCAGCTAAGTTATTAGCATAGTTGCGAGCATCTGATCCTGAGCAGATAATGGTCCAGATGCAGATTTGGCGTTCCTTAATGAATGTGAAATGAAGACTGTGAATAGTGAGATCCTTTAATGGTTCGAGGGGATCCGTAAAGCAAGGGGTTGCGTTCTCGATGTCGAGATTTGGGTTGTGTTCCTGGATCTTAGCCATGAGATCCTTAATGTTTTGAACTTGAGTTTCCATATAAGTTAAGTGTTTTTAGTTAGGGCTAGGCCCTGGGGTTAATAATTTTATTTACTGGATTTAAAATCCATTGCAAAGTTACGAAAAATAAATGAAATAAAAAAATTTTTTACATATTTTTTTAATATATATGGGCTTAAGTCTAGCCCTTATCCCAGGCTTGAGATTTAAATCACAACCATCCCAGGCCTCCTCGGGGCCTTATAAGGTGATGTTTTATAGCCCCAAATCCCAATCCCCTTTTTCAACTTTATATAAGGGCGTTGGAAGTTGGGGATTAAGGATTTAGGTGATATTATAAACGTCATGCGAACCGTAAGGCCTATGTCCGCTATATATGTTATTGGTATGTTTTGGATACGTAATAGTTTTTTGGAAAGCCCTAAATCCTTAAATCCTTATAGCTTTTCAACTTTATATATAGGCGTTAGAAAAAAGTGATTAGGGGATTTAGGGATTTAAGGCTAAAATTCTTTAAATCCCAGGGGCTTTGAGGGGCTTTTAAAATTGCTTGAGAGTGTTAGTTACACTGATAGTGAAAGTAGAATTTGTGTATGTAGTCTGGGTTGCTGGGCCTTAGATCCCCATCGCTTTAGGATTATAATATGGCCTTGGCTGGGCCCGGTGGCTACAGTGGCCATCTGGTAGGATCCCCAGGCCCTAAAAAGGCCAGGAAAGTTTCCCCACTACGGTCCCCCGGCGATGTAGTTTTGAGCTATGTATTTGTATGTATGAGTAGTATGTCACAAAAAAAGCATATCCCGGACCTCTCGGTTGAGGATATGCGAAAAATGAATGTTGTATGTGAAAAAGAAAAACCGGTATATCGGTTTGTCCTCTCGGATGAGGATATACCATATTGATAAAATTGGGAAAAAGTGTATTATATTGGGAATAACTTATTAGGTATTATGATTACCTTTCCGAATAGTGATACGGCATTTGGTCCTAATAATTGTTTTATGATGATTGTAGCGTCGGCATTGTATGGGGATCCGTTTATTGCTCCTTCTTCGTCTACGATGATGTTCATCTTCTTCCATTCCTTGTAGTTAGGGGATGTAGCTGGGAGGTGATACCTGAGGACGATGGGCTCTATGATGTTCCCTATCACTTGGTAGATCTCTTCGTAGGTGAACTTCTTCTGATTCTTGGGGGTGATGTCGGTGCGGATCTCTCCGTCGGGATATATTACCGTCATCTTGTCTAGAGGAATTTGATTCAGTTCCATAGTTATTCGATATCTATTAAGACATTACTTACTAGTACATCTCTAGTAGTGCCGTCTGGGTTTTGAATTGTGATTGTTGATTCTCTCATATTCAGGGCTATTACATCGAGTTCCCTGACTGGTGATAGTGAATAGAATTTCATGTGATGTGATATTGGTCTTGTAAGTGTAAGTAGTTAATGTTTAATATCGGTGATCTTTAGGTAGAACTCCATCAGAAGTGATAGTGAGTATATTAGTGAGATTGTGATCATAAACGTTTATAGTGGTAGGAAACATCCCTACCGTTAGCATTTGTTTTGCCATATATAGTACTATGTGTTCGAAAACTGAGTTGACCTTGTAATAACTTGTTCCTACCTCAATCCTTGGATCGAGGATCACTTTTTCGATAATGTATTCATTATCTGGTTCGATAAGTGATGGTTTGTTATTCTTGAGGAACTCATCGATTTTTGAAACCGTTCTGGGTTTGGTAATAGCCTTTAGTACCTTGTAAGCAATGGTTTGATTGGTGATGTTATCTGGGATGTCTATATCCATATCGTTAATAGCTTCCGAGATTATTTCACCGAATTGGTTGAGGATTGAGATTTTAGTGTTCATAATTCTACGATTTTGAATTTAATGTTAAGATGTGATTCTAATAGTTGTTTTTGTTTTTTAGCTTCATCCAGAGTATATACTAGGGTTCTAGCAATACCTCTTCGGAATTTTGTAGGGACTACCTCATAGCGGTAGTCCCCTGTGTTATTACCATTGACCGGAGTATTCATAGTGTATATGGACTGTTGAATCGTTATAAGATAATGTTAATAACTCATCCTCTGTGTAAACGATGATCCTTTCGGTACCAATATGGTAATTTGTATTGAGATTGTGATTTACATGTTGAATGATGTAATCCCAATGTTCATCCCTACATTTCTGATTAAGTTCTCCTGTTGGATCGCAGTCATTAGAGTAGTGTTGATTTAATTGAATGGTTATATCCTTAGATATTGATTCATCGTGGGATGAGTGTTCAGAGATGTAGATTAAGTTCTTTCCGAAACTGTTTTCGTCTTTGATAAGATTGTAGATCTTTTCGAGAATAAAAGCTCCTGAAAGGTCTGAGAAATTAGGATTTACTGAAGTGTTCATAGTGATTAAATAATGATGGTTATTAAATAAAGTTCTTCAGGGTTGTTTTCCTGTTCTAGTTTCAAACAATTGGAAATCGTTTGAACGTTTTGTACTAATGTTTTTGACATAATGTTAAGTGTTTTTAGTGTGGGGATAGCCCCGAGTTATTTATGCAATATTGCATTATTAAATTTTTTGCAAATTTACGTCTTTTATTTTATATATGCAATAACCTGAGGGAACTTTTTGAAATCCCAGGTATATTCTCCTACGGCTAAGATAGAAGCCTATCAATGGATTTTATTCGGGGCCTTGATATTCCTCCTCTAGCCATTTTTTAAAGGCCTTCCCATGGTCTTTGGTATTTCCTGCTTGGTCGATTGCAAAGACTCGTTTAAGTTCATCTATCGAATTGATATCAAGTACTGTACAATCATCCATGACTTCTGAAACATATTCTCTTAAAGCTTCGAAATCCTCAATGTCATCCATAAATGACGTTGGATCAATATATTTAGTATGTTTTTTAGTGTTCATAATATACGCTATCCGCTATTTAAGTTATTGGTATTAGTCAATTACCTCATAGTATTCAGCTTTCGGTGAATAAATGAGTATTATGCTGTTTATTAGGTGATCTGGAGCACATGTATAAATTGAGGGTAATTCACCGTATTTATCCCATAGCAATATTTTACGTTTGGGGTAATCGGTAAATATATCGAGTATTGTTATTGAGTCCTCATCTATCGGGGTTAGCCTTTCGAAATCTTTGTATTTTTGAAAAACTCTGATAAATAGTTCTTCTACCTCTTTATCGGAAAGGGTTCTCTGAGTTTGAGTAGGTGGGATATAATCCAACTCGAATCTGTAACCGTATTTAGCACGTATTCTTTTGATTACCTTTATATTCTTTGATATAAAGAATTGGAACTTGTTCCTACGTTGTCCTCTTTTAAAGAAGATGTGTTGTTTGATTGCTTCTAAGTTTAACTTCATGACTTCAAAAATGGTTTTTAGGGTTATTAAAAAAGTTCATAATAATATTGTACGAGATCCTTAGGTGTTGCTAAGGGATTCATATCCAAAAGATTATTAGCCAAGGTAAGGAAATATTGGTAATTCTCTTGTGAGAAGCCATCCCATAGACCTGAATCTTCTACTAAATATTCCGGTGTATTCATAAGTTTATAGTATTTAATATTCTATCATGTATAGACGTGATGAAAGTCTTTCATAATAGTGTGAGATTTTCAACTTTAAGACATCATTATAGTTTAAGTTATTCACCAAGCATAGAGTTACATCATAAGGGTTATACTTAATAATGGTCCATTCAGAGTTTTTTTGATTAAGATATTGATCCAATACCTTGTTATAGAAATCGATTTGAGTTACCTGATTTTCCTGTTTTAACTCATTTAAATAGAATTGAGGATTAGTAACTCCGCAAGCATCAAGGTAGCCGTTAATAAATGACCTAACGTCCTCGATAGCACTTTGTTTTAGTTCTTTTAGTTGTTGTAACATGATCGATTGTCTTTTAAGTGATTATGTGGGATATCCCTTTTAAAATATATGCAAATTTAATACATATTTTTTATATATGCAATAACCTTGGAGAACTTTCTATTAAACTACCGTAGTTTTAATAGTATGAAGATAAATAAGCTGTTTATTTAGTATCTTCTAGAGTATTTAACTTAAATAACTATCTAAACTATTATAAGTTTTCTCTGATAAGTCTTTGAATAAATCCACATTATCTTCCTCTGGGTCCTCATTATATATATCTAATTCGGGATCCTCTTCATCAGGATCTATATTCTCTTCTATTTCTCTTCTTAACTCATGATGTTCTTTTGAAGATACCTCTATAGCCCCTTTATAATTATCTACTATGGCATTTAGTTCTACCTTATTTAATGAACCTATACCTTCTTTAGAAGTATCTATACCTGTTTGATCTGTAGCTACTACAACAGGTAAAGCTTCTATATCGTATTTAGTATCTAATAATTTTACATTATCACTCTGAGGTAATTTACTCATACTTTCCTCTATAAGAGACCTGGCTTGTTCTATGGTAATATTTTGCTCAGTGTGATTATCAACATTATTAAACTGGTTGAAAATATTATTAGTGGTACCGCCGCCAGTGAGGTTCTTAATAATGGTCTGTAATGAAGCCGATGAGTCTAGCCTTAATTTCAGGGCCTTATTCAGCTCTGCCGAGATAAATGGTGTATACTTTCCATTTTGGCTTTCTTTTAAAATATTTACTTGTTGTAATACTTCCATTCTATCCTCGATAGCCCAAGTTAATTGTTCACTTAATAAACCATCAAGTAATTCCTGTTGGTTGTTACTAGACCATATTCTTGAATTTAGGACTGAATCCCTTATAAAAGTCTTGATAAAAACAGGATCTATATTAAACCTTTTTGACAACCCATTTATATCATAAGATATACCACATAAAGTACCACTACCCATAAACCATTGGCTTATAAGGTAATTATATATCTTATTCAATAAACCTTCATCATTGGTTTTTTGATACTCTATTGACATAGCCGTTAACCCCATAGGTCTTGGCATTCTTCGAATTGTATTTATTTCCATGTAAATGACTGAATTTTAAATCCTCTAACTTATTATAAGATATAAATCGTAATCTCCAACATATATACAGGCCTAAGCTACGATTATATGTTATACCATAGTATTTCTTATTATTTACTTTAAGTATATCAAGAGGTTCATCTCTCAAAACATCCCTCGACATACAGGAATGTACGTGAGGGATTTTGGGAAAGGCTATATATAATCTATAGCCTTTCCTTTCATAGGTATTACCACTTAAACACTTAACTTTTTTTCCTGGGTTTTGTAACATTGTTATGCTCCCTTCTATCCTTCATTTTACATATCTTGATCTGTCTATCTGGGTACATATCTATCCTTCTTGGTACCACGTATAGTGCATAAAAAGCTTTCCATAAACCTTTCATGTTATACGTGGTACATATAGATTGTATAGAGTTAAACTTAGATTCGAATACCTTAATAGCCTCCCTAAATTTATAGTATGGTAGTTTCTTAGTATCTGGATCTACATTATACTTAGAAACATCATCGATATAGTTTATAAACTCATTACCTATCTCTACCAGAAAATTATTTCTATTGAACCGGTAGTTTTCCTGATCCATTTTGTATTTTTTGATATATTCTAGTGCTTCCATATTAAACTTTAATTAGTTTCATAGTTGATAAATCTAAATTCTCTTCTGGAACTATCTGAAATAAAGCCCCTCTGAATACATTTTCGAAATAAGAGGACCATATAGAGGTCTTTAATTTATAATAGTCCAAATCTGGTATACCCAAAGGTACACCTGTTATGCAAAGCCTATGCTTATTATGATTATCTATGGTGAAAGTATTGTCCTTAGCATTGAAATTACCAAGTACACATACATCTGGTCCAAATTCAGTTTGAGGTAAATCAATATGCCAAATATGTTTGAATACGATATTCGAGTTTACTTCTTGTTTACCTATCAGGAATTTCAACTGTGATTTACCTATATATAGATTAAGTATATTTCCTTTGTACATGTGATTATGATATGATTATATGTGTGTAACCCTTTTTAAGGTAGTCATCTTTTAATAATGCGCCAACATATCTCAGAGGTGCTGCCGGTATACTACCTGAAAAGATCGGTTCCCGGTTATTAAGTTCTCGATACATACGTTCAGCTTTCTTATGCTGATACCTTCCTCTATAAACTTCTGTTTTTATGCTTACTACGTTTTCTTCCATAATTCTCTTTAAAAAACAAGGTTTTGTGATCTTCTAAATACTCACCGCCAATTATAATAGCTCTTACAAAGATACTACTTGGTAAGAAGAAATAACTGACAATATTATCTGGGTTTATCTCGAAATCATATATCTTAAAGAATCTATTACGTGTCTTAACCTTAATACCTTTTTGTATAAGGTATGTTTTTAAGACACGTTTATGTAATTCTAAAAGTTCTACGTTTCGTTTATGTATTACCTTTTCTGATAAAGGGATGTATTCTACCATAGTATAAGAATGGGAACTACGAGAGCCCCATTGAATAAGTGAGGCTCTCGATCAGTTAATCTATGCAGTTTGTCCGGGCTTGAGATACTTTTTGCATTTCTCTTGATACTCTGCGTTGAGCTTCTTCCATTCTTTAGAGTTCTTGTCTTGGATTTTAGCCATGTTGTTTTCGAGCCGGTGAAGTTCGTTTCTTCTGGCTTGTCTCCAGGATTTGCGAGTAAGAGTATCAGTTACATCATCTGGATATAACCATTTTACTTCCCTTGTTGAAACGACCTTTTCCTTGATGGAGAGATCCTGTTGTTTAGCCGTTTCCTTGATTACTTCCTTCTTCTTAGATTTTGGCTTCTCTTCGGTAGTTTTTGTTTTGATTACCTCCTTCTTGTTGTCGGTGGCTTTCTTGGTTAAAGACTTCTTTGTTGTTTTCTCTGATGCTGCAGTTTGAATAGCTGCTGCTGTTTGCTCTGTGAGAAGAGCCTGGAGTTTTTTAGTGTTCATAATGACTATAAAAATTAAAATGGTTAAAAAATAATGTATTTTAAAAATACGATGCAAAGTTACATATTTTTATATATTCCATCAAAATAATTTGCAAAATATTTAAAAATATGCTGGGTTTTCACTAGTGGCACTATCGGGGATAGTGAAATTGCAATATAGGGATTTCAATTTGCAAACCTATAATTGCCATTATCAGATATAGCTCTAAATCTATCTTCATGATATTTTTCGTAAAACATATACATCTCGAATTCATCGTAATCTTCAAACTCTTCAGGATCAGAATGTAATTGGTCTATATACCTTATTTCTGATTCGAGATATATATCCGTATTACATGCATTATATATGTCATCGTCACATACGTTTCCGCTATATATGTTATTCGTATATTCGATATTACAAAAATTCCTCACCGATGGTGAGGAATTCGTAGCATCATTCGTAAGATCACTTGTTGAATCATTAAAACAGTACTGAGGGAAACTCAATATAACAATACCAATAATGGATAATATAACTGCAATCAATTCGTATTTATTAGAAATAGTATTTGACATATTCACGTGATTTTTTAATCAAGTTATCGTTAACCCATTTACCTTTTGAACTGGCTTTTTCAAACTCTACTAGTTCACTCTCAGTTATACGGTATTTGGAAGCGCAATTACCTCTAAGTGAATCTTTTCCGAATTTGAATAGTAATATTAAAGTTATTTCACTGGGTTTTTTATATACTCCGTAGCATATTAAAACACTTGAATCTACAGGTATAATTTTAATACCTGTAGATTCTTCTAGTCTATCTATTAAATATTGATTATCCATTTTAACTTATTATTAGTTTATATTCTGGATGAAACTTACCTTGCAATTCAAAGAGTATATGCCATACACCGTATACACCTTCACCATTTTCTAATAGCCATTCGTCTTCCATTCTATATAGAATATGTACACAAACCCCAAGTTGATACTCATTTAATAGTTTAATTAACTGAGGCATTTCAACCATTTGTTTGTATAAATCTATAAGTTCATCCCTAACACTTTCATAATCGTCTTTACTAATTAGATCATCTAATAGTTTGGTATTATACGAATCTCTTGAAAGGCTTTCTAAAGCTGATACTTGTATTTCAGCAATATTACGTATGATTCTATTTACTGGTTCACTATACATAGTTTCTAAAGTCGTTTTTATTTTAAAATAGAACCGATGATAACTATTCAGTACTACCAGTGCTACGTGATATAATTTCGCTAATCTTTTCCTTAATACTATCTGGGAATATGACATCTTTATACCACCTGAGGAAAAACTTGGATGGCTTCTTATCTGAATTAGTTAATAATTGCCTCTGTTCGAATGAGAACTTGAGTCTCTCGTCCTCTAACATATATTTCGGGAACTTAGTAAATTCAACCATATTAAAGGATAGGTTTTTCTTACCCTTTTCTATTCTCAGAGGTTTTTTACGTTCCTTATATAAGTAAGGTACTACCTTATTTGATGCTTCACGAAGAATATTAAATCCAAAGATAATCATAGGGTCAAATTTGTCAGTCCTTGGATCTTTACCTCGTTTAACGCACCTTACCATCCAAGACATTGAATCTAAATATTGCTTATTATCAGTTGGTTCCCCTATATCCTTCTTGTCGAATTCGAAATCTGGGAAATAGTATAAGAAATCCTCTGTAAGTATGAATACAAAACCTATATCGCGTAGATATTTTATTATGTCTGTTTGTGTCTGGCCTTCCTTTGCTAGTGATTCTACCTTTAAGAATATATCTTCTCTTGGTGATTCGATTTGTATTTGCTGACCAGAAGATGGTCTACCTCTACCTGCAGACGGCTGTTTAAGGGGTAAATTACCACTTAATTTATCGATATAATCCTTAAATTGATTTACATCCTCATTGTTAGTAAGTGTTACCTCTAATCTAACAGGGCCTTTATGTTGTATCTTAGGCCCAGCATAGAACTCAGATTGAGCATCCACCAATCTATCGCTAATAACTATACCAGAATTCTCTAATAGAGTAATCCTAAGCTTTGGCTTAAATAGTATATCTTCCATATATGTATATGATTAAGTAATTAAACTGTATAAAAACAAAAAAGGGTCAGATAATTTCACAATCACCCAACCCTAAAAACAAATACTAATCCTCTTCTCTTTTAACCTTTTTCTTCCCTTTCTTAACTTTTTCGTCTACCTTACTTACCTTTTTCTTTTTCTCTGGTAGTTTTACCTCATCCTTACCCTTACAGTCGTTCTTTTTATTTAATTTTGAACGTTGTTCCTGACGATATTTCTTTTTCTCTGCCGGAGTCATTTCTCTACCGTCAATCAAAGGGTAGGTGTATTTGGTACGACCATTTGAAGTTGCCTTTTCCTTCTTGTTTTTAATCTCTGATACCATAATCTTTTTATCGGCAACTTTTTTAGCTTTTTTAGCAAGGTATTTCATACTCTTACTGTCAGTTTCTGGATATTTAGCTGCTACCTTGTCTCGTTCCTTATTAAGTTTCATTACTAACTTGGTAACTGCTTTACCGTGCTTAGGATCCTTAGTCCAATCCTTAGTTGGATCAAGTTTGTTTTCCTTTAGATACTTCTCCAAAGCTTTTTTAGCCTTAGCTAATTCTGGATGCTTATTAGCAACCTCAGCATTTGTTTTAACCTTTGCCATAGTTGTCAAAATTAAAATTAAACAATTAGTGAATATAATCAATATCAAATAGTTTATCACTATCCTATATGGGTTTTTATCACTTTGGATTCTAGGATTTTTACATTATTATTACAAACAGCCGTAATAAATTTTTTAGCCTCGTCCTCTGTTATATTAGTGAGTAAACATTCCTTCCTCTCACCCTGATATTCAAAAACAATATGTACTATAGTACCCAATATCCTCTCTTTCACCCTGTTTATACGTGATGAAATTCTTTTTTTAAGGTAGGTTCTTTTATGTTTTACTACCTGATCATTACGACGATTACCTGTAAACTTTAAACTATTGTACTCTAGTATATCATTGTATATATCAGAAATACTTGTCATTAAGTTATTGTTGAACTCCATATTGGTTTAGATATTGGTGAGTCATGATCCATAGTTTCAGCTAAATACTCAGATATTAGCATTTCACAACAATTTTTTACATAATTAAGTAACTCCCGTCCTTCTTCTGTAATTTCTGGTTTTTCTAGAATATATAATATATCTTCCCTAAGATTTCTTAATGATAATACTATAACTGAACTAGAAAATTCTTCTGAATATGCAAAATTATCGTCCATAGTAATAACTTTATAAATTAAAATAGGAGGCAACTTTTTAGTTGCCTCCTATCTCCAAAAATACTAAAAAACACTACTTGATGAAAACATTAGAAAAGTCTAATTAACCGAAAAGGGTGATATGGGTACATAACACTTATTCTTCTTCTACTTCCTCGTCTTCAGTTGAATCACCTTTCTGCTTTGGGTTGCAGATAGTTCCATGACCTTTCTTAGCCTTAACAGTAAGTTCACCTGGGACGAATTCAATAGAAGATCCCGTGATGTTACCTTTCCCATCATAGGATACGGATGTTACTAATACACCCACATGAACATTTCTCTTCTTAATGGGGTAACCAAAATTGCATACCTTGGTACCATTGGCTCCCTCAATTACATCGATTTGTTTACTGTTTGGACGTTGAACTGCTGGGCGATTCTTGATAGCCTCGAGTCTAGCCTTTCTCTTAGCTTCCTTTTCAGGATCAACGGCCTTATTTGCTGAGGCCTTCTTTACATTCTTCTTAGTTGCCATAATAATTAGAATAAATTGTTGTTAAAAAATAAAGTTGGTTTTGAGTTGTTTTTAACTAATAGTTAAAGGTAGCTAGCTACCCCAGAT
>Ga0247611_10005021_pt1 | contig 17942 bp, 10 predicted proteins | sample 177DNAGHGhighgp2_FD_192422 | JGI IMG/M metagenome (GOLD analysis project Ga0247611, IMG submission 192422) | Sheep rumen microbial communities from Palmerston North, Manawatu-Wanganui, New Zealand - 1770 DNA GHGhigh gp2 | ecosystem: Host-associated > Mammals > Digestive system > Stomach > Rumen... | reverse complement strand
ATGTGCTTCACTTCCTTGAAGAGGTAGTCGTGGGTGCTGCCATCCTCATGGCGCAGGGTGAGAGTGCCGTCGGGGGCGATACCTGCTATGCTGGCCATGAAGCGGGCGCCTGATGCATCTTCAAACGGGTACAACTTGCCGTCGTTGCGGTAGAGGGCCGCCATGTAGCGTTGATGAAGGTCGGTGCGGGCTCGATCATCGCTAAGCGAGTCCACAAGTTCCTCAATGCGTGAGCAGACGCGCTTCAACAGTGTCATCAGGTCATGCTCGTGACCTGTGATGCCCTTGAGCGACACGGGGTTGGGGGCGTCGCTCAGGAAACGCTCCTGGTTGACGTTGATGCCGATGCCGATGATGCTGTGGGCGATGTGGTTGCCGTCGAGCGAGTTCTCTATCAACATGCCGCACGCCTTCTTGTCACGCCAATAGACGTCGTTGGGCCACTTCACGGTGAAGCCTTCGCCCGCCTCGGCTGTCAACGCTTCGACGACGGCGAGTGCTGCCGCTTCGCTCAGGTAGAACTGGTCACGCGCCATGACAGGCGGCCGCTTGAGCAGGTGCGAGAAAGTGAGGTTCTTGCCGTCCTCACTCTCCCAGGAGTTGCCTTTCTGTCCTCGTCCTGCCGTCTGGCTGGGGGTGTAAATCACAGTACCGCCCGGCAGCGTGGCTGCCAAGCGGGACAGGTAGGTGTTGGTGCTCGCCGTCTGGCTGACCTTGATGTAATGTGGCATAGGTCAGGCAGTGGCGGGGAAGGTCATCTTCAATGTGCGGCTGTCGTTCTCGCCCACGGTGATATCCACGCGCACGGTGTCGTCGGGCAGTAGCCCCTCGATGCGCTCGGGCCACTCGATGAAGCACAGCGCACCGCTGTCAAAGTAGTCCTCTGCACCCAGGTCAACAGCTTCTTCCTCCTTCTCCAGACGGTAGCAGTCGAAGTGGTAGATCAGCTCGGCAGTGGTGTCGCTGCGGTACTCGTTGATGATGGCAAACGAGGGCGAGTTGGTCACGTCGCTCTCCACGCCCAACTGCTTGCACAGGGCGTTGATAAATGTGGTCTTGCCTGCCCCCATCTCGCCATAGAAGGCATAGACGGTCTGGTCGCCCATTTCGGTCATAAACTTGTAGGCGGCGTCTTCAAGAGCCTCCAGATTGGGAATCGGTATCTCGATGGTTTTCATATTATGTTTTTAGTAGTAATAAGTTTTATGTCCTTAATTTTAACCCCTAAAGCCTAAAAGCAAAAGCCCAAAGCCTAAAGCCTAAAAGCTAAAGCCTAAAGCCTACTTAGGTGACAGCGTCACGATGGGTACGAGCATCTCTTCCATCGAGATGCCGCCGTGCTGGAACGTGTCGTTGTAGTAGGATACATAGTAGTTGTAGTTGTTAGGATAAGCAAAGAAGTCGCGGTTCATCGCAAAGATGTAGGTGCTCGAGATGTTGGGAGCTGGCAACCCTACGCGCTTGGGCTGCTTGATCTCATAGACTTGCTTGCCGTTGTAGGTCAAGCTCTTGCCCACTTTGTATCGCAGGTTGGTGTTGATGTTCTTGTCGCCGATGACGTTGATGGGGCGGTCCACCTTGATGGTGCCGTGGTCGGTGGTGAGCACTACTTTGTATCCGTTCTGTGCCATGAGCTTGAAAATCTCAAGCACGTTAGAGTTCTTGAACCAGGACTCGGTGAGCGAACGGTAGGCCTCGTCGGTATTGGCGAGCTCACGTATCATCTTGGACTCGGTGCGGGCATGGGAGAGCATGTCCACAAAGTTGAATACCAGCACATTGAGCTCATAGTTCTTGAACATGCCGAAGTTCTGCATCAGTTTCTCGCCAGCGGCACTGTCATTCATCTTGCTGTAAGAGAAATGAATCTTGCGGCGATAACGGTCGAGCAGGGTCTGGATGAGTGGTGCCTCGTTCAGGTTCTTGCCCTCCTCGCTCTCCTCATCGACCCACAGGTCGGGGAACATCTGCTCGATGTCCATGGGCATGAGTCCCGAGAAGATGGCGTTGCGGGCATACTGCGTTGCGGTGGGCAGAATTGCCGTGTAGAGCTCCTCTTGCTCAATATTGTAGAAGTCGGCGAGCAATGGGCTGACGGTTTTCCACTGGTCAAGCCTGAAGTTGTCGATGACGATGAAGCACACTTTCTCGCCCTTGTCGAGCAGGGGCAGTACCTTGGTCTTGAACAGCTCGTTGCTGCGCAGGGGGTGCTCGGGCTGGGTCATCCAGTCCTCGTAGTTGCGCTTGACAAACTTGGCGAAGGCGTTGTTGGCGTCCACCTTCTGCATCTTCAACAACTCGTCCATCTTGGTGTCGGTGTTGGACAAGGTCAACTCCCAGCGCACGAGGGTAGAGTAGAGCTCATACCAGTCCTCAATGGTCTGTGCCGAGTTGATCATCTGTCCGATGCGCATGAATTCCTGCTGGTAGTCGCCCGTGACCTTCTCGGCAATGAGGGCGTCGCTGTGCAGGTTCTTCTTGATGGACAGCAGGATTTGCATGGGATTGACGGGCTTGATCAGGTAGTCGGCGATCTCGCTGCCGATGGCCTGGTTCATGATGTCCTCCTCCTCGCTCTTGGTGATCATGATGACGGGAACATTGGGTTGCAGGATCTTGATGCGCTGCAAGGCTTCAAGTCCGCTGATGCCGGGCATGTTCTCATCGAGGATGATGAGGTTGAATATCTGGTTACTCAGGGCATCGATTGCATCGCGGCCATTGGTCACAGTCTCCACCTCATAGCCCTTGTTTTCAAGAAAAAGGATGTGCGGTTTCAACAGGTCGATCTCGTCGTCGGCCCACAAGATTCTTTCTTTGCTCATACGGTTTGTTTCAACTTTATTATGTTAATCTTTCTTCTTGTCATTGCCAGCAGGCTCAAGGACGTCAAGGCGTCTTGTTGTTGTCGTCAGACGTGTCGTTCTTGTCTTTAGAGCCTTGCTGTTGCTTCTCCTTGGCTTTGTCCTTGCGGTCCTGCTCGCGTTCCTTGGCTTGCTGCTTGCGCTCTTCGGCCTTTTCCTTGCGTTCTTGCTCACGCTCCTTCTGCCGCTGTTTGCGCTCTTGCTCGCGGGCCTTGGCCTGCTCCTTGCGCTCCTTCTGTTTTTCCTTGCGTTCGCGTTCACGCTCTTTGGCCTTTTCTTTGCGCTCGCGCTCACGCTCCTTGGCGAGCTGCTTGCGTTCTTTGGCCTTTTCCTTGCGGGCTTGTTCTTTAGCCTTCTTGGCGTCCTTTTTGGCCTGTTCGGCAGCTTTGAAGGCAGCCTTGGCCGAGTCTTCACGCCACTTGTAGCGGAAGTCGCGCTCTTTCTCTTTCTCCTTCTCGGCTTGCTCGATGGAGTCTTGTTCGGCGATTTCGGCTATGCGGGCCAGCTTGCGCTGGTGCTTCTGTTCCTTCTTGATGCTGTCCTCAATCTGCTTTTGGCGCTTGGCCTCGGCTTTCTCGCGGGCCTTGGCTTCGCGTTCCAGTTGCTTGAGGTGCTCTTCCTCGGCGCGTTCCTGAGCCTTGCGCTCCTTCTCGGTGAGGGGCTGCTGGGCGTTGTTGTTGACGGTGGAACGGCTGCGATAGTCGCTGGCCTGGATCTGCTTGCGCTCGGCTTCTTGGCGAGCTTTCTCCTCGGCCTCAAGACGAGCCTTCTCGGCAGCCTCGGCTTCGAGTCTTGCCTTCTCCTCGGCTTCCTCGCGTGCCTTTTCTTCGGCATCACGCTTGGCCAGTTCAGCGGCTTCACGTTCCATCTGTTCGGCCTCGATGCGTGCCCTCTCGCGCTCGGCAGCGGCACGTGCGTCGGCCTCTTCTTGTGCCTTCTTAGCAGCCTCGTCGAGCTCTTTCTTCTCAAGGTCGCTGTGTTCCTTATCGTTCTTCTCCTCCAGATAGTTGAAGTAGTCCTCAAAGGTGCGACCCTCGTTCAGCAAGAGGTTGAAGTTATCCACGCTGATGATGACATAATGTACCTGGCGCGGTATAGTGATGTTCTGGTCTTGCTCAAACAGTGTGCGATAATTAACTGCTTCCTTGAAGTTGTCAATTCCCTTGACTACCAGCAGACCCAGAGAGCCGAAGTTCATCTGCTCAATATCATAGTCCTTGACCTTGAAGGCATTGAAGTTGTGACGTGCTACCTCATAGAGCAGCAGGTTGCTATTCACGCTATCGCTGGGATAGAGCAGGATGAACACCTGGGGCTTGTCGTTGTCCTCGGCAAAGGGGGTGAACGTGCGTTCCAGTGCCTGTGGCGTGGTGTCGTTGCTCAGACGGGTGGTCCACAGCATACCGCGCACGTTGCTGCCACCGCCCTCCAGGCGGCGACCCTGGTTGAGCTGCTTGACAATCTCGGATGCCACGGGCGTGATGTCGGTCTGTGGATAGCGTTGCAGCATGTCCTTGATGGTCTCCTTGAATTTGTCATGATTCTTCTCGGTGAGGTAACTCAACGCATCGATGAACATGAACTTGGGCATGATCTTGGATAGCGGGTACTTGCGCATCATCTCGGCGTAAGCTTCATGTACTGCTGTGTGGTTATTGGCCAGGTAGTGGGCATAGGCTGCCTCATACATGTTCTCCTGGTCGCGGTTCATGTTCTTGAGATTATCCAGATAGTTGGGATCCTGCATGGCTATGCCATACTTGGACTCCGGGAAGTTGATAAGGATGCTGTCGCGGAAGGGTTGGGCATCTTCTACTTGCCCGTTGCGCATGAACATCATGTACATACTATAATAGACATCCAGGCGATAGGTGTTGTCGGGATAGTGGTATAGTAACTGGTTGAATTCAAAGGCTGCTGCACTGTAGTCTTCCAGCTTGTCCTTGAGGATGGTGCCCATGTTGTAAAGGCCCTCCTGGATGATCTCGTGCGCCGACTGGATTTCTTCTTCGGTCTTGGGAATCTGCTTGAGGTAGTATTCCTCGTAGTGGGGATCCTCGGCTCGCTTGAGGGCTTCGAGGTCCACCTGCACGGTATCACCGTTCTCATTGACAATCATGCTATCGGCAAGTGCCAGCAGTGAGCTGTCGGCCTCCTCGTCGTTAAATGAGAAGGTCGTCTTGTTGCGACGGCGCCAGTTGTCTTCAAGTTTGCGGCTACCCCATTGTTTCTGGAACTGGGTCTTACCGGCATTCTTGATCGGGGTGTTATAGAAGTACCACGAGTTGTCACTGTTAATGACGTAGTTGGCAGGCTCATTACTATTGTTGCCCAGGGGGTTGCCCTTGGCATCCTGCTGGGCCATATACTCCTCGCGGGCAGCGTTCTCGGCTTCTTCTTTCTCTTTCTTCTTGAGCTCCTCGATGATCTGGGCAATGACGGCCTTCTGCTCCTCGGGCGTCATCTTGGCCAGCATGAGCAACGAGTCCTGCAAGGCGACGTTCTGGGAATAGACTGCCAGCTCATCAAGCACGTCACTGCGCTTCTTGAGCATTTTGTAGTTGGGGTAGTTCTCGTTGATCAAGGGTATAGCCTCGGCATAGCAGATCTGTGCTTCGTCATACTGTCGCCTGTTGAAGTAGATGCCGCCCAGCGTGAGCTGGCTGATGGCCTTGTCCACGCCGTTGCGGGTGCTCTTCTCGGCAGCGAGCCTGTAGTTCTCGATAGCACTCAAGGTATCACCGTGAGAGAGGTAGAGGTTACCGATGGCGTAATAGACCTGGTCAAGATATTCCTTGTTGCGGTCATAACGGGTCATGCGTTTCAACGCTTTCACCTCGCTGGCTATGTTGGCACCCTCATAGACAGCACTCTGCTTGATACGGGCGTTGAACTTGGTGCGGTAGGTCGAGCCGCTGCTGCTGCCTGCTTGCTTGTAGGCCAGATAGGCATTGTGCTTGTCTCCCACCCCCTCATAGAGCTGGCCGAGCAAGAAGTTCATCCTCACTTTCTCATTGCCCTTGAAGCCTTTCACAGCGTTGGCCAGATAAGGAATGGCGGCCTCGGGATCTTGGGCGATGATGTGATAGTCGGCAAAGGCAGCGTTGGCGAGAGCACGCACGCGCTTATTGGTGATTTCTTCCAAGTGGACGTGGGTGAGCACGTTATCGGCCTCGGCAGGCCATCCCATTGCGCAATAGCATAGTGCCTCGCGCACCTGGCACTCTTGTACCAGATCTTTCTTCCATGAGAAGTGGCGAACGATGTAGCGGAAGGTGGCTGCTGCATCGAGGAAGTCGCCCTTCATGTATTGCGCCTTGGCAAGCAGGTACCAGGCATTGTGCAGGAATGGGTTGTACTCGTCACGTGCGAGCCATTCCTGGTACTTGGGGTCACGCCCCTTGCCACTCTTGCGTTTGGGCTTCTTCTTGATGGAGTGCAGGGCGATAGACTTCTCCATCTTCTCGATGGTGCGATCAAAGCTGCCTGTGGGCTGCGGCGCTTTAGGGTTGGACCGTGCCTCGGCAGGATGCATGTACAGTTGCTGGGAATAGTCGTCCTCATAGGCATCCAACATGGCCTTCATCTGCTCGTCATAGTTGGTCTTGCCATTGAAATAGACGTTATACTTGGTCGTGAAGGATTGCCAGAAACGAGATCTTGCGGTGTTGGTCTTGTTGCTGCACGCGGCAAGCAGAACCACCATCGCGATCATCAGTACAGGTATGATTAATCGGCTCCTGTTCAATTCCAAGTCTCGTTTTTTATCTAATTAACGCACAAGAAACAATTTTATTGCATCATGGCAGCGTGTTGTTCTCCTGCCAGCTGCACAAATTCGTCACGGATGGCGGCTGGCATGACCAGTCCCCGGTGCTTCACACTCTGCCCCCATCCCAGCAGGTCGGCTGGCTGCAGCGTGTAGAGCACGTCCCGCCATTGCTCTTCTTCCTCAGGGCTGTAGCTGTCGGCTTCGCGCCCCTTGAAGTTGTCGAGCTCCTCGTCGTCATAGTAGGTGATTTCTTGCTTGCACTGTCCCGTGAGGATTTGCTCGCTCGGGCAGATGGAGCGCAGGCCGCACCCCTCGTCGGCACACCCTTGAGCATGAGTCTCGCTGTCACTGGCGAGATTGTGGTCATTTCCTCCTATGGCAGTATCATCGTGATGATAGAACAGCTTGTCGATGAGCCACACGATGGCACCTCCCAGCACAAGTATTGAAAATAGTATGATAGCGGGTTTCATTTATCTTGTCGTTGATCGTTGATGCAAAGGTACTGCTTTTTTCCAAAACCTCCATGCTTTGAGTCGTTGAAGCTCTGATTTCGCGGCGATTGTAAAAAAAATAGACACAGTAGCGTAAAAAAAATAGACAATCGGCGATTATCATGCTGGAAAATTTGACGCAGGAGTTTGGCTCGTGATATCTTTGTCATGTCCAGGACTGAGTTCCCGCTGTTCTCATGGACGTTGACACTGATTATAATTACAAACAATTATTTAACTTCTAAACAAGCGAATTATGAAAAAATTGATCTTTATGTTATTGGGCATGAGCTTGTGCCTGGCTGCTACGGCGGCACGCCCTCAATTGCCGGGCGGGTTGACGACTTGGGGCAAACCCGACGTGTCGTTGTTGAAAAAGAAGCAGATTGTGCGTGATCGCTGGATGTCGGCCCCTGTTGCCTGTGACGGCAGGAATGTCTTGGCGATTAACCAGTTCTTTACTCAGAGGGGTGTCACTCCCGATGACAACCTGTTGATGAAGAGAGCACCGCACAGGCTCAACGCCGACGATGTGATGTCCAGCAAAATCCTTTTTCTGATGTGTTACGACTTTGATTTTGATACCGAAGCCTTTACGCTATCAAAGTGCTATTTTGATGGCGGCTGGAATGTAGAGATGGAGCAAGTGGGCGATGGCGTGTTCAATGCCTATACGATGCTGGCTCCTGTTCCTGCTACTGTCAATGTGGACTACAATACAGGCACAGCCGAGCTGCAAATGGGCTATCTGGGAGGATGGCAGTGGAGTGATACGACAACTACTGGTTTTGGAACGAGAAAGACTACGATTGTCACCGATACGACCGAATATGTCTATCTGATTGATGAGGGTTACTTTATGGGCGAAAATGAGGATTTTACCCATATCTCGGGTCAAGTGTATCAAGACGGATCTATCTACTTTCCTGATGGCTGGAGCTGTTACACAATCGACTATGTGACCATCAACGAGACCAACTATCGGGGAGTGACAACTACGACCCAAGACACAGTAATGAGCATCACGCCCTTCTATCGCGATACTTACATGATGACGCCCAATGCAGTTCACGACTATGATATTGATTATAGTGAATACGGATATGAGCCACCGATCCTCCATGAAGCCAATGATGTATACATGTTCCAGTATGACGATACAACGGCTGTTGTGTGGAATATCTGGGGTATGGGAGGCCGCGGCGTCTGCATGTATGTCAAGGGTGACGGTTCGATGACGTTACCTGCTTATCAGGTGGCTGGCACCACCGATGTTGCAATCTATGAGGAAGCCTATCCTGAATATGACTGGTCAGAGGGCTATGAGAATGTGATTGTCGCTTATGACATGGAGGCTGGTCAATACACAGCGTCCGACCTTATGGGAGAGGTAACGCCCGAGGCCCTCTCGTGGGGAGCGACTGTACTGTGGAATTATTGCATCTTGGACGGCAACTATTATGCCCTTTCTACCTTCCCCCTAACAAATAATGAGGTGCATTTTGTTAACGATGAGAGGTTCATACTGGGAACATCTGAGAGCCCCGTCATTACCTTTGTGGTGTTTGACGACCATGTAGTTGTTACGGCTGAGCCGATGGGCGAGAATGCGAGCGTATATCTGTTCAATAACGAAGGGGTAATGGTGGAAAACCCCTGCGCGGTAGCCCGCACCGAGGAGGATCAGCATCTCCTGTTCTCGGCAGTGGAGAGTGACTATGGCAAAAATATCAGCGAGATGGTGACCGTTGATATTCTGGTACCTGCCCTTGAGAAAGAAACCATCATCGGTGACGTCAATGGTGATAATACCATCAGCCTTCATGACGTGATCCTGCTCATTGATTATCTGGTGAATGGCTGTTTGGAGGGAGACGTCTCTATCCAACTCGAGAATGCCGATATTGACCAGGATGGGGTCATCGGTCTTAATGACGTGGCTGCACTCGCCTCGCTCATTGTCGAGGGCCATTGATTGGCCATCAGTGTGGATGCATAAACGTGAGGACATCTGGACAGTTCGCTGCCAGCTGCCCTCATGTTTTTGCCATCATAATGGAGAACAGTAAGATTTGTACTGTTAAATAAAATTAAATAATTTAAAATATTGTGTTATTTGTGGGGCTTTTTCACATTGTTATATTGCGTGAATGGCGGAATTTGAGTACTTTTGCGCCAGCATTCGTGAGAGGGGGCAGTGGGCTTCCTCGTTTTTATTATAAAATTAGTGGCGATGATAGACAAGACGGAACTTCAACAAGTAATCAATCAGGCACTTGAAGGCACTCAAATGTATCTGGTGACCCTTCATGTGAGCAAGGACAACGTCATCGAGGTCGCACTCGATAGCGACGAGGATATCACCATCGACGATTGTGTGGCGGTGAACGATGCTGTGCTCGATGCTTTTGACCGCGACAAGGAGGATTATGAGTTGACCGTGGGCTCTTATGGCATCACTTCGCCTCTGCTGTTGCCCCGCCAGTATCGCAAGAACATCGGCTTTGAGGTCGAGGTGCTCACTGGTGACGGCCGCAAACTCAAGGGCGTCATTGCCGACGCCGACGATGAAGGCTTCGTTCTCTCCACGACCGTGAAAAAGAAGCTTGAAGGCAAGAAACGCCCCGAGATGGTCGAGGAGCAGGAGCGATTCAACTATAGTGACATTAAACAAACAAAAAATATCATCAATATTTAGCTTTTGGCTCTTAGCCTTTTCAAGACTAAGGACTAAAGACTAACAACTGAGACAATTATGGCTAAAAGAGAAGAAGCGGTCAACATGACCGAGCAGTTTGCCGAGTTTAAGGAACTCAAGGACATCGACAAGACGACACTCATCAGCGTGCTGGAGGAATCTTTCCGCAGCGTGCTGTCCAAGATGTTTGGCGATGATGACAACTTTGACGTGATCGTGAACCCCGACAAGGGAGACTGTGAAATCTACCAGAACCTGAAAGTCGTTGAGGACGGACAGGTGGAGAATCCCAACAAGCAGATTTCACTGACTGATGCAAAGGCTGATGACGACCCTGACTGTGAGGTGGGCGAGGAACACACCCGCAAGATTGACTTTGCCAAGTTTGGCCGTCGTGCTATCCTGAACCTGCGTCAGACCTTAGCCAGTAAAATCCTCGACTTGCAGAAGGATGCCATCTACAACAAGTTCAAGGCTCTTGAGGGACAGCTTGTTGCCGGTGAGGTCTATCAGGTGTGGAAGCGCGAGGTGCTCTTGCTTGACGACGAGAAGAATGAGCTGCTTCTTCCCAAGGAAGAGCAGATTCCCACCGACATCTACCGCAAGGGCGATGTGGTGAGAGCCGTCATCGAGAAGGTGGATAACACCAACAATAACCCCAAGATCATCGTCTCCAGAACCAGCCAGAACTTCCTGCGCCGCCTGTTTGAGCAAGAGGTTCCCGAGATTCATGATGGTCTTATTGTCATTCGTGCCGTCGCCCGCATCCCTGGTGAGCGTGCCAAGATTGCTGTCGAGAGCTATGACGATCGCATTGACCCCGTCGGCGCATGTGTCGGTGTCAAGGGTGCCCGCATCCATGGCATCGTTCGCGAGTTGCGTAACGAGAATATCGACGTCATCAATTACACCAGCAATCCTCAGCTGCTCATCCAGCGTGCCCTCAGCCCCGCCAAGATATCGTCTATCCGACTGGACAACGAGAACAAGCACGCCGAGGTGTTCCTGCGCCCCGATGAAGTGTCGCTGGCTATCGGTAAGGGCGGCTTGAACATCAAGCTGGCAAGCATCCTCACCGAGTACAGTATCGACGTCTATCGTGACATGGAAGGCGATGCCGAGGAGGATATCTACCTCGACGAGTTCAAGGATGAAATCGATGATTGGGTTATCGAGGCTCTCAAGGGCGTGGGCTATGATACTGCCAAGTCGGTATTGAGGGCTTCACGTGAACAGATTATTGACAAGGCCGACCTCGAAGAGGACACTGTCGATAACCTGATCGCTGTGCTCAAGGCAGAGTTTGAAGATTAAACGCCTGCTGGATCATCCATGACAATTTTTTTCAAGTAATCACTTTCTCAGATCAAAAAATTATATACATAGCCGAAGCATATTGCTGAAAGCCAACTGATAAAAGACAATAGAATGGCGATAAAGATCAGTAAAGTCATCGCAGATTTAAACGTGGGTAGGCAGACCATTGAGGAATTCCTGCACAAGAAGGGCATCGAGATCGACGCCAGCATCAATGCGCGCATCGATAATGATGTCTATGAAATGCTTGTCAAGGAGTTCAAGCCCGACATGGACCTCAAGAGCAAGTCTGACAAAATGGCCAATGAACGGCAGAAGGAGAAAGCCAAGCAGAACGCTGCTGCCAAGGAATCACATGAAATCAAGACTGTCGTGCCGGGTCAGAAACCTACGGTGCTGGGTAAAATTGACCTCGATGCAGTGGGTAAACCCAAACCTGTAGCAAAGCCTGCGGCTAAGCCGGAACCCAAACCTGAGCCCAAGCCGGAGCCGAAGCCAGAACCCAAGCTTGTGGAGCCTGAACCCGAGAAGGATGCCAAGCCTGAGCAGCCTGTCAAGGAAGAACAGCCCAAGCAGGTCAAGGTGGAACCCACACCCGCACCTCCTGCAACACCGGAGCCGTCGCCTGCCGAGAGCAGTGCGCCAGCCATTGTTGAGCAGAAACCTCAGCAACCGGAGAGCGCGAGCGAAGTTCAGCCCGTTGCTGAAGTTGCTAAGCCCGAGGCAAGTGCCAAGGAGGAGAAAGGCAGCGATAGCGGTGTCTTTAAGCCTGTGTCTGAAACCGTTAACGGACCGCAGCTCAAGGTGGTGGGAAAGGTAGATCTTTCCGCCCTCAATCAGCAGACCCGTCCGAAGAAGAAGAGCAAGGAAGAGAAGCGCAACGAGCGCATCGCCAAGGCTCAGGCCGAGGGCGGTAGCCGTCGCAAACGCAAACGCATCGGCAAGGAGAAGATCGATATTGAAACCGCTGGCAAGCAGGCCGCTTCACAGCCTGGCAAGGGTCGTGGAGGAAAGGATGACCAGAGCAGCAAGCGCAGCAAGGACAAGAAGGGTAACCGCAAGCCGTTGAGACCCGAGGTGAGCGAGGAGGATGTTCAGCGCCAGATGAAGGAGACGCTGGCACGCCTCACCGCCAAGAGCACCAAGAAGGCCGCTGCGGCTCGCCGCCGTGAACGTCGTGAGGAGCATCGCGAGGAGGCCCGTGAGGAGGCTGCAATGGCAGCAGCTCAGAGCAAGATCTTGAAGCTCACCGAGTTTGTGACTGCCAATGACCTGGCAAGCATGATGAATGTGCCCATCAACAAGGTAATTGCAACGTGTATGAACCTGGGTGTGATGGTGAGCATCAACCAGCGTCTTGACGCCGAGACCATCAATATCGTTGCCGATGAGTTCGGCTTCAAGACCGAATATACCAGTGCCGAGGTGGTCGAGGCCATCAGCGAGGAAGAGGATGCTCCCGAAGATCTCGTTCAGCGTCCGCCTGTCGTTACTGTGATGGGTCATGTTGACCACGGTAAGACTTCATTGCTGGATTACATCCGCAATTCTAACGTGATTGCAGGTGAGGCAGGTGGTATCACCCAGCACATCGGTGCCTATAATGTGAAGCTTCCCAATGGTCGCCGCATCACGTTCCTTGATACCCCTGGTCACGAGGCATTTACTGCTATGCGTGCCCGTGGTGCCAAGGTGACCGACATCGTCATCGTTATCGTCGCTGCCGACGACAGCGTCATGCCGCAGACGGTCGAGGCCTTGAACCATGCTTCGGCAGCCGGTGTACCCATCATCTTTGCCATCAACAAGATTGATAAGCCTGGCGCCAACCCTGAGAAGATCAAGGAAGAACTTGCCAATATGAATTACCTCGTTGAGGACTGGGGTGGCAAGTACCAGAGCCAGGACATTTCGGCCAAGAAGGGTATCGGCGTGAGTGAACTGATGGAGAAGGTGCTGCTGGAGGCAGACATGCTTGACCTCAAGGCCAATCCCAACCGCAAGGCGACGGGTTCTATTATCGAGTCGTCACTGGACAAGGGCCGTGGATACATCGCTACCGTGCTGGTAGATAACGGCACCCTGCGTGTGGGCGATATTGTCCTTGCTGGTACACACTATGGCAAGGTCAAGGCGATGTTCAATGAGCGAAATGTGCGCATCACCGAGAGTGGTCCGTCAACGCCTGCCCTGATTCTGGGTCTTGACGGAGCCCCCACCGCAGGTGACAAGTTCAATGTGATGGATACCGACCAGGAAGCCCGCCAGATTGCCAACAAGCGCGAGCAGCTGCAACGCGAGCTCAACCGCCGAACCCAGCATCGTATCAATCTGGAGGACATTGGTCGTCGTCGTGCTCTGGGTGAGTTCCACGAGTTGAACATCATTGTCAAGGGTGACGTGGACGGTTCTATCGAGGCACTCAGCGACTCGCTCATCAAGCTCTCCACCCCCGAGGTGCAGGTCAACGTCATCCACAAGGCCGTGGGTGCCATCACCGAGAGCGACGTCACCCTGGCCGCAGCCAGCGATGCCTACATCGTCGGCTTCCAGGTGCGCCCGTCCTCGTCGGCCAAGCGTGCTGCCGAGCAGGAAGGTGTTGACATCCGTCTCTACTCCATCATCTATGACGCCATCGAGGAGGTCAAGAGTGCTATGGAGGGTATGTTGCAGCCCGACATCAAGGAAGAGGTTACCGGCAGTGCCGAGGTGCGTCAGGTCTATCACATCAGCAAGGTCGGAACTATTGCCGGTGCGATGGTTGTCGAGGGCAAGATCAAGCGTGGCAGCAAGGTGCGCCTGATCCGCGACGGTATCGTCATCCACACTGGCGAATTGGCTTCGCTCAAGCGATTCAAGGACGATGCCAAGGAGGTTACCAGTGGTTATGACTGCGGTTTGAGCCTCAAGTCCTACAATGACCTGAAGGAGATGGATATCATCGAAGCCTTTGAGGAGATTGAGGTTCACAAGACCTTGTAACATGCATTATTACCTGAATATAGGTAGCAATATAGGCGAACGGCGCGATAATCTCTATCGCGCCGTTGTCGCTTTAGCAGCAGGGACGAGTGGATGTGCCGTCTCGTCGGTGGTTGAGAGCGAGCCGTGGGGCTTTCAGAGCGAGAACCGTTTCTTGAATGTGGGCATCCGTCTGAACTCTGATTTGGAACCGCAAGTCATGCTCGACCGCATCCACGACATCGAGCGACGCATGGGCAGTGCCTCACATCGTGATGCGCAAGGTGGTTACATCGACCGTCTGGTGGACATTGATATTGTAGCGATTGATGATCTGGTCATTGACACCCCCGTGCTCAAGGTGCCTCATCCCCACATGGCAGAGCGCGATTTCTTCCTCTTTCCCATGCAGCAGCTTGCCCCCGATTGGCATCACCCCATCACAGGTCTCACCCCTGCCCAAATGCTAAATAAACACCTAACACCTAACTCCTAACTTCTCACTCCTAACTCCTCACTCCTAACAGTTATTTCCCGTAGTTATTAGCCTTGCGGTAATTGTTGGGAGACAGTCCCAAGTGCTTTCTCACATATTTGCCAAAGAATGACAGGTTGTCAAACCCTATCTCATTGGCGACTTCCTTGATGCTCAGGTCGCTATAGAGCAGCAGTTGCTTGATGCGGCTCACGATGGAGGTGGAAATAAGTTCGCTGGCTGTGCAATCGCTGTGGCGACGGCACACGCTGGTCAGATATTTGGGTGACACACACAGCTCATCGGCGTAGGATTTAACGCTACGGTTCATGCTGCTGTTCTCGGCCAGCATGAGCATGAAGCGTCGATAGATGCGATCGCCTTGTCGCAGCATGTCACTCTCAGCCCCAGAGTCCAGGTGCTTGTTGACATTGGATAGCAGGTCGTAGGCAAAGCAGCGGATGATGTCGCGTACTGTCTCGCGACCGAAGTTCATTTCTTGATGGTCCATCTTGAAAGTGAGCAATTCATAGTATTTCATCATCAGATCCACCTCGGTCTGCTCCATTTTGATGACAGGATTGGCCATGATGTGCATGATCGATTGCAGCAGGCTCTTGTTGAAAAAGGCAAATCCGATGTCGGTGCTCAGGGCACAGATTACACAGTTGAAGCTCTCGGTATGTTTCACGTTGTCAATCACCATGTTGCGGTCCACAAATAGCGAACAATTCCTGTCAAGATGGTGGTTGACCCCGTTCAAGTCCAGCGACAGGCGTCCTTCGGTAACGATGACATAGGCGATGAAGTTGACCTTGAATTGCTTCATCAGTCCAGGGATAGAGGTGATGTTGTCGGCAAAGTAGATCTCGCCGTCATTATACTTGAGGTTGTGATATACCTGTGGAACGTCCTGCAGTTCCAGTTCAGTAATCTTGGTCGGTTTCATGAGTCTTGTCTGGATTTATGACTGCGAAATTATCAACAAATTCCCACATTTGCAAGAGAATAGCCAGATATAAACAAAAAAGGCAGATACAGAAAAATCTGCATCAGCCCTGTGCTTGAGTCGGGGTGAGAGGACTCGAACTTCCGACCTCCACGTCCCGAACGTGGCGCGCTAACCAACTGTGCTACACCCCGAAGCTCTTTAAAGCGGTGCAAAGATACTGCTATTTTTTCAATTAAAACAACTTTTCACCAAAAATATTCAGAATGGGACACGGGGACGGTTCTTTTGTCCCATTTTGTTGCAAAATGGGACAAAAGAACCGTCCCCGTGTCCCATTTAGTGGGCGTCGAGCCAGTTGGTGGCGGTGCCGTGGCTGGCGGTGAGGCGTACCTGGCCGTGATAGACGCCTTCCATCTCGTCGATGACGATGCGCTGCACGCGGTCGAGTTCGGAGGGGAGGACGTCAAAGTTAAGTTCGTCGTGCACTTGGAGGATCATCTTGGAACGGATGCCCTCTTGCTGGAAACGCTGGTAGATGCGTACCATGGCGAGCTTGATGACGTCGGCGGCGGTGCCCTGGATGGGGGCGTTGATGGCATTGCGTTCGCTGAAGCCTCTCACCACGGCATTCCTTGAGTTGATGTCGGGCAACATGCGGCGACGACCGTAAAGCGTTGTCACATATCCTTTTTCACGTGCTTGGGCGATGCTGCGGTCGATGTAGTCGCGCACCTGTGGGAAAGTGGTGTAGTAGCCGTCGATGAGCATCTTGGCCTCTTCGCGCGGGATGTTCAGTCGCTGTGCCAGACCGAAGGCACTGATGCCGTACAGGATGCCGAAGTTGGCGGTTTTGGCCTTGCGGCGTTCGTCGGCGGTGACCTGTTCCAGTGGCTTGTGATAGATGCGTGCCGCGGTGATGGCGTGGATGTCGTGGCCGTGGGCAAAGGCGTCGAGCATCGTCTGGTCGTGGCTCAAGTCGGCTACCAGGCGCAACTCGATCTGGGAATAGTCGGCACTGAAGAACACATTACCGTCGGCGGGGATGAAGGCACGGCGGATCTCCTTGCCGTCGTCGGTTCGCACGGGGATGTTCTGCAAGTTGGGGTTGGTCGAGGACAGGCGGCCCGTGGCGGTGACGGTCTGGTTATAGGTCGTGTGGATGCGGCCGGTCTGTGGGTTGATGAGGGCAGGCAGGGCGTTGACATAGGTTGATAACAGCTTGCGGATTCCCCTCAGTTCCAATATTTTGTCCACCAGCGGGTGTCGGTCGCGCAGCTTGAGCAGGATGTCCTCGGTGGTGCTGTATTGTCCCGTCTTGGTCTTCTTGGCCTTGGGGTCAATCTTCAGGTGGTCAAAGAGTACTTCGCCCACCTGGGCGGGTGATGCCGTGTTGAAGGGTACGCCTGCCAGCTGGTGGCACTCTGCCTCCAAGCGGTTCATCTGTTCGGTCAGGGCGATCGAGTACTCGTTGAGGGCTTTCACATCAATGCGGGCACCGGCCAGTTCCATGCTTGCCAGCACTTGAATCAGCGGCAACTCGATGTCGGTGAATAGCTTTGTGATGCCTTGCTCCTTGAGTCGTCTGTCCAGCACCTCGGGCAGTTGCAGTGTCAGGTCAGCGGCTTCACAGGTCAGGCGTGCCAAGTCGGCAATAGGGATTGGTTGCTTGGACTTGCCTCGTCCCTTGGGACCCAGCACGTCCTCGGCATTGATGGCGGTGTAATGAAGCAGTTCATAGGCCACCTCGGTGGTCGTGTGGCCGCGTTCGGGCTGCAACAGGTAATGGGCAACGGCTGTATCATAGTAGCTTGCCGTGAAGTGGATGCCATGCTGGTCGAGTGCTACCATCAAGCGTTTAATGTCATTGGCGACAATGGTGGCTTTGCTGCTGAAGACCGGGGCGACCGTCTGGAGCATATCTGGCTTGCCGTCACACAAGAGGAAAAGACATTCATGGGGTCTCACACACAGGGCGATGGCAATGATCTTGACTTGCATGGCACTGGTGCCGCTTCCCAGCATGGTGACGGCAATGCGCGGGGCCTTCAGGATGTCTTGCAGCAGTGGTGCTGCGACATCGGGTGACGAGATCACCTTGTAGTCATATTTTATGTCGGACAGTGACCTGTTGGGCTCTGGGGGGGCAGGACTCTCGTCGAGGTCAAACAGCGACAGTTGTCGCCCAGGGCTTGCTGGCTTCGGTGGGTTCGGGCCGGGGGGAGACGTAAGATTTTGCGTCTCTACAGACCCTGCACTTGCTGGTCTCGACGGGTTCGGGCCAGGGGGAGACGCAAGATTTTGCGTCTTTACAGCAGTGCCGGGTCGTGTTTGAAGCAGGGTGGGGGGCACTTCGAGGCCGGCGTTGGCTTCGCCGCCATCGATGAGGCGCTGGGTGAGGGTGCGGAATTC
>Ga0247611_10005020_pt1 | contig 17943 bp, 18 predicted proteins | sample 177DNAGHGhighgp2_FD_192422 | JGI IMG/M metagenome (GOLD analysis project Ga0247611, IMG submission 192422) | Sheep rumen microbial communities from Palmerston North, Manawatu-Wanganui, New Zealand - 1770 DNA GHGhigh gp2 | ecosystem: Host-associated > Mammals > Digestive system > Stomach > Rumen... | reverse complement strand
CCTCCTTCCTTCCAAAGTCCGGATAAGTCGTTGGTTCCGGCGACGGTGACGTCGAGGTATTGGACATCCTGGTTGGCCTGGCTATAAGAGATAGCGGCTAACTCAGTGATGAGCTCACCCTTAATGGTTCCGAAGTTCTCGAAACGCTGGGCTTGCTGGGCTTCGAGCATTTCAGCGTACTCAAGCCAGTTTCTCTTCCAGGTCTCGAAGTTGTCATCAACGGTGCTCTGACGTTTGGTAACGGAGTAGTTCTTGATGGAATCTTCAAGGTCTTTGTCGGCGAAGGTGATGGCACCGCTCTCGCAAAGTCTCTGGAAGTAGTAGGTGTTAAGGTTGCCATTGAAGCCGGTGATGGCGGCAGTGATGGTCTTAACGCGATCGGACCATTCGTTGGTCTCGGTCTTGTTGAAGTTGACGTAGGAGCTGACGGCTTTGTTGTCGCCATACTTTGGATAGTCGACTTCGTTTGGAGCGTATGGGGTGTAGTAGTCAGCAAGGGAAGTGGCTGCGCTGTTGTAAGCGATCTTCTCAGCTTTCTTGCCGCCAACGGTTCCAAGATCGGTAACGGTACCAAGATCAGCAGCGGTGGCTTCGACGTATTTCTCGCCATCGAGCTTGAGGCCGTACTTGTTAAGGGCGCTTCTCTCAACGGTGATGAAGTGGATGCCCTGGTAGCTAGAACCGGAACCGGCTCTGACGGCTAAGACAACCTGACCTTTTTCGTTGGTGAGAACGTTGTGTTGGAAATCGGCACCGGAAAGGACGTTGGTGGTGTCGACGCTGAATCCTGGGAGAGCACCGAGCTGGGCGCTATAGGATCCTTTGAAGTCTTCAGCGGTGACGCTCTTGCCATCAGCGCTTAAGGCATAACTACCAAGGATGGTTGTGGCAGAAGCTTTGCTCGCATCGTCAAGGAGAGCGGACTTGTAGTTGCTGCCGATGACGTTTGGAGTGATGACACAGACGTTGTGTTTGTTGAAGTACTTGTTATAGATGACGTTTCTTGGATAGAAGGAATCCTGATTGTCATTCCAGACTGGGTTACCAGCGGCATCAGTGACGACCTTCTTTGTATCATATAAGGCAATAGCGGCGCCAAACGGAATTTGACCTACGCCGTCTGGGTTGCCATCGTTATCATCATCGAAGTTTGCAAAGTAGTCATAGACTGTGGTGTTGCTGTCGAGAAGGGTCTGCTTGGTGTCGACATCGGTGGCACTGGCAGCTTCTTCCTCAAGGCCTGGCATAAGCTTGTAGGCTTCTGGGGAAGCTTTTTCTCTCGCGCTATAAAGGGATTCAAAGGCATAGGTGCCAAGCTTGAATTCGTGGACAAGGTCCTGAGCCATGGTCTTTTCCATGATGCCGTATTCACCAAAGTTCTTGGCGCTTCCTTCATCATCGGAGAAGCTCTTGGCGATGGAACCAAAGGTCCAACGATCTGCATCGGTGGTTAATTTGCCATCGGCGCCGATAGTGGCACCGGCTAAACGGAAGAGGGTCGAGGTGAGCTTGGTCGTCTCGCCGCCTTCGTTAGCGGTTTCAGCGATTCTATCCTGAGTGTATTTCTTATCACCGCCGCCATTGAGTTTGATAAGGATGTGGCGGATGTGATATGGCATTTGGGTACCAAGCCAGCCTTCGGAGCCACGTCCCCAGATGAATCCATTGCTATCTTTGGATTCTGGGAAGGCCTCGGTGAGGGTGGTGCCTTTCATGTAATAGCCATTCTTCATAGCCTCGTAGCCGTTGACACTGCTGTCGCCGGTTCCGTAGGTGTTATAGATCTCGTTCTGGAAGTCAGCCTTTTCTTCGTCGTAGAGATACTTTTCATAAAGCTGGTCAACGTTGTCGACGTTAGCGGCATCCAAATAGGTTTGGAATTCAGCTTCATAAGAGGTCTTGTTGTTGGCAGCGTTGTTTTCGGCTTTCTGCTTGTCGGACAAAACCTTATTGGTGGCTTCCGCTTTGAGGGAAGCTAATTTAGTGGACTGAGCGTCCTGGTCATAATAATGACGGACAAGAACTTCGTAGATCTTGTCAAATTCGCTGCTCAAAGAACTGCTGTAAGACTGATAGTTCTTGAGCAAGTCCTCGGCCGTATAGCTGGTGCGGTTTCCGTTGGCGTCGGTGTAGGTCATGATGACGCCGTCTTTGGAAGGGGTGGCTCTGCCGCATCCCGAAAGGGACATGACGGAGGTAGCAAACGCAACCAGGCCGAGAGCACATTTCGTTTTCTTCATAAGTGTGGACTCGTTCCTCCTTGCACAAACGATGCTAGATAAGTCTATTCTCTTAAGAGAATTGGTGCAACAACAAAATTTCTTAAAAAGGCGATGCAGGCTTTATAAATGCCAAAAACTATGTTTTTTGATGCGATTTGTAACATTTTTTACTACATTGATTGTGAGTTTAAGTTGAGGGTTTTAGAATAATCACGCCTTTTAGGAGGTTGCTATGGCAAAACTAATTATCAAAGACCTATATGTCTCGGTTAAAGGGACATCGATCCTCAGAGGTTTGAACTTTGAGATGGATGAGGGCGAAACCGTCGCTCTTCTTGGTCCAAACGGACACGGAAAGAGCACTTTGATCGCCACCATCATGGGTGATCCAAAATATTCCGTTGATGGAGGTTCCATCACTTTCGACGGCCAGGATGTCTTGGCCATGTCACCAGATAAACGCAGCCAGCTTGGATTATTCCTTGGCATGCAGTATCCAGCCGAAATCCCTGGCTTAAACAGCGCGGATTTCTATAAAGCGGCCATGAATTCACATCGTGAAAAACCAATGGCCCTCTTCCAGTTCTACCGTGAACTTGAGAAAGCCTACAAAGAGGTCGGCATCCCATTTGAGATGAATAGCCGTAACCTCAACGAAGGTTTCTCGGGCGGCGAGAAGAAACGCAACGAGATCCTTCAGATGAGACTCCTCAAACCAAGGATCGCCATGCTTGACGAAATCGACTCCGGTCTTGACGTCGATGCGATTAACGTTGTCTCCGATGTCATTAACGAAGAACACGCTAGAGGAGCGGGCATCCTTGTCATCTCCCACTACGCAAGACTCCTTGATCTTGTGAAACCAACTAGAGCCGCCATCATCATCAACGGACGCATCGTCGTCGCTGGCGGACCAGATATCATCAAACGCGTCGATACCGAGGGTTATGAGTGGATCAAAACCGAACTCGGCATTGAAATCGCCAAAGAGATCAATCCACCGATGAACCAAGTCTCGATCGGCGTTTGCGCAACTAGAGAAGCAGTCAAAAATGAGAAGTGAGAAAACCCTTTCCTACATTGACAACCTTCCAGCGTCGCTAAACATCGATGTTCCGGAAGACACGAAGTTGACTCTCAACATCGCGTCTTTTGAGAAACTCGGTAGCACCAAGATCTCCGTTAAGGTCCATCGCGATGCTGACTTCGAAGCCTACATGGCTGATTTCAGCGTCTTCCAAGGCAAGATTGAGGTTTTGGTTGAGCTTCTTGAAGAGGGCGCCGAATGCAATTGGCATCTTTCCTCAATGGGCACTAAGGATAGCAAGAAGGAGTTCATCACTTCTGTTATCCATAGCGCGCCGCACACGACCGCAATCATGTCTAACTATGGCATCGCAAGAGATGAGAGCCGCCTCATTTTCAAGGGGACCGGCACCATCGAAAAAGGCGCTGTCAAAACCAATACCAAGCAGGTCGCCAAGATCATCGTCTTCGATCCAAAGAGCGATGGCGTTGCTTCCCCAGCTCTCGTCATTGATGACAACGATGTAAGCGCATCACACGCCGCAGTCGTTGGCCGTCTTAACGAAGAACACCTCTATTATCTTCAAAGCCGCGGCGTCTCTTTAGAGGAGGCAAAACGACTCATTGCTTCAGGCTATTTAAGGCCAATCGAAGCAGGATTTGCTGATGAAAATGTGAAAAATCGCATCGATTCCATCATTGAAGGAGGTTTCTAAAATGCTTGATTTGAAATCCATAAGAAACGACTTCCCGATGCTGAGGAACGGCATCAAAATGCAAGGCAAACCACTCGTCTGGTTAGACAATGCCTCGACCACTTTCAAACCTGATTGTGTCCTTGATGCGATATCCAATTACTACACCCACGAGACCTCTAACTCCCACCGTGGAGATTACGATCTTTGTTACAACATGGACCAGAAAATCGCTGAAGCGAGAAACACCCTCGCTAAGCTCTTGAATGCTGAGTCCAAAGAGATCGTCTTCACGGCTGGAACAACTATGTCCATCAACCTCGTCGCCTTTGGTTATGGCGCCAAATTCCTTAAGGAAGGAGACGAGATTCTTCTTACCGAAGCGGAGCACGCCTCAAACGTCCTTCCATGGTACAAGGTCTGCGAGATGACCGGTGCGGTCACTAAGTTCATCCCTCTCACGAAAGAAGGAAGACTCACCGCCGAGAACCTTGAGAAGACAATCACCCCAAAAACCAAAATCGTGGCAGTGGCCCAAGTCACCAATGTCCTTGGTTACGTCACCCCAATCAAAGAGCTCGCTAAAGTCGCTCATAAACATGGCGCGATCCTTGTTGTCGATGGCGCTCAATCAGCCCCACATATGAAGATCGACGTCAAAGATCTCGATTGCGATTTCCTTTCCATGAGCGGTCACAAGATGTGCGGCCCAACCGGCATCGGTGTCCTTTATGGAAAATATGACCTTCTCCAGAAGACCGACCCATTCATGACCGGTGGCGGAATGAACGCGAGATTCAACATGTGTGGCAAAGCCACATATCTTGACGCTCCCGTCAAATTCGAAGGCGGAACCGTCAACCTCGAAGGCATCATCGGTCTTGATGCTGCTGTGAAGTACATCATGAACATCGGCCTTGAGAACATTAACGCCCACGAAGAAGAACTTAAGAAGTACGCGGTCGAAGAGTTGAACAAGACCGGAAACGTCACCATTTATAACGCCGACTCCGAAGCGGGCATCGTCACCTTCAACATCAACGGTGTCTTTGCTCAGGATGGCGCGACCTTCCTCAATAGCAAAGGTATCGCCTGCCGTTCTGGCAATCACTGCGCCAAGATCCTCAATGATTTCCTTGGCACCCCGGCGACCATACGCGCAAGCTTCTACTTCTATACCACCAAAGAGGACATCGACGCTCTCGTCGAGGCCGTCAAACACGCAAAGGAGGAGTTCTTAGATGCCTACTTTTGAGCTTAATCCCCAGATGATGCGCGAAATCATCATGGATCATTATTCAAACCCTCGCCATAAAGGCGTCCCTACTGGCGAAGGATACATCAAGACCCATTCCAGCGCGGTCAACTGCATCGATGACATCGATATCTATTTGAAGTCGTCTGATGGCAAGGTTGTCGATGCGATGTGGGAAGGGACCGCTTGCACGATCTCAACCGCTTCCACAGACATTGTCTGTGAGCAGTGCATCGGCAAGGACTACAAAGACTCCTTATACATGATTGAACAATACCTCAAGATGATCGATGAGAAGGAATACGACGACTCGGTCCTTGATGAGGCAATTGTCTTCATGAATACCGGAAAGCAAGCCGCAAGAATCCACTGTGCAACCATGGGTTGGACAGCACTCAAAGAGATGCTTGAGGACCTCGAAAAGAAGGAAAACTGATATGTCTGAAGATACGAAGTTCCTTGAAGAAGAATACAAATACAATTTCAAAACCGACGCGAAGACGGTCTTTTCAACCGGCGTTGGTTTGAATGAGCAAGTCGTCAGAGAAATCTCGAAGATCAAAGGCGAGCCAGAATGGATGCTTGAGTACCGTCTCAAGTCTTTGAAGACTTTTGAGAAGTTCCCTCTTCCTAACTATGGCCCAGACCTTTCTTTCCTCGACTTTGGCTCATACCATTACTACACCAGGGTCGCTGATAACGAATCCACGAAGTGGGAAGACGTTCCAGAGGCCGTTAAGAACACTTTCGAAAAGCTTGGCATCCCAGAGGCTGAGCAGAAATACTTAAGCGGTGCGACCACCCAATTCGAATCCGAGGTCGTTTACCACAACATGCTCAAAGAAGCCGAAGAGAAAGGCGTCATCTTCCTCTCCGCTGACATGGGTTTAAAGCTTTACCCAGAGCTTTTTAAGAAATATTTCGGCACCGTTGTTCCATTCAATGACAACAAGTTTGCCGCCCTTAATGGCGCAGTCTGGAGCGGTGGTTCTTTCATCTACGTCCCAAAAGGCGTCAAACTCGATAAGCCTCTTCAGTCCTATTTCCGTATCAATAACGAGAAGTCAGGACAATTCGAGAGAAGCCTCATCATCTGCGACGAAGGCAGCTCCATCAACTATGTTGAAGGATGCACCGCGCCTATCTATAGCAAGGAATCCTTACACGCCGCGGTCGTTGAGATCATCGTCCTTAAAGGAGCGAGATGCAGATACACAACCGTCCAGAACTGGTCCAACAACATCGTCAACATGGTCACCCAGAGGGCCCTTGTCATGGAAGATGGACATATGGAATGGGTTGATGGCAACATCGGTTCCCTCCGTAACATGAAATACCCAGCCTGCATCCTTCAGGGTGATGGCGCTAAAGGCACAGTCATCTCGATCGCCGTCGGTGGAAGAAACCAATTCCAAGACAACGGCGCGAGAATGATCCACATCGGAAAGAACACTTCTTCCAATATCATTTCGAAATCCGTTTGCTCTCATGGTGGCGTGGCCAACTATCGTGGCACCGTCCGTATGCATGAAGGCGCGGAGAACGCTCACTCGCATATCGAGTGTGACACCCTCATCCTAGATAACGAATCGCGTTCGGATACCTATCCAAAGAACGAAATCAATAACTCGACTTCCTATATCGAACATGAGGCTACAGTCTCGAAGATTAACGAAGAGCAACTCTTTTATCTCATGAGCCGTGGCATCAGCGAAGAAGACGCGACGAACATGATCATCATGGGCTTCATCGAGCCATTCTCAAGAGAGCTTCCTATGGAATACGCGATTGAGCTCAATCGTCTCATTAAGCTCGATATGTCCGACTCTGTCGGCTAGACAAAAACATAAAATACTGAGGTTTTGCTGTGGATTTTGATGTAATTGTCGTTGGTGGTGGGCACGCTGGAGTAGAAGCTGCAGCGGCCAGTGCACATCTTGGAATGCGCACTCTTTTGTGCACCCTCAACAAGAAGATGATTGCCAACACCCCATGCAATCCTCACATCGGTGGAAGCGCCAAAGGCATCGTCGTCCGTGAGATCGACGCCCTTGGTGGAATGATGGGTCAGTTCGCTGATTACCATCCTCTTCAAATCAAGATGCTTAACACCGGCAAAGGCCCAGGCGTGCAGTGCCTTCGTGCCCAAGTCGATAAGAAAGGGTATCCTCATCACGTTCAGGAATACCTTGATACAGTTCCTAATCTCTCCATCAAGGAATGTCAGGTTACCGAACTCATCTATGACGAGAGCAAAGTTACTGGTGTCATAACCAAAGAAGGCGAAAAGATTTCCGCGAAAGCGGTCATCCTCACAACCGGAACCTATATGGAGAGCACCATCATCTCCGGACAGATGGTCAAAGAGGAAGGACCCGATGGCGAAGAAGCCTCTCATGGCCTTTCTGGTTGCCTCCAAAAGATGGGAATCGAGATGTTCCGTCTTAAGACGGGAACGCCTCCTCGTCTTAAAAAGAGCACGATTGATTTTTCAAACGCCTCAATTCAACCAGGCATGGATGGAGAGCTCGCTTTCTCATACTTAACGAAGGAATTCACTCCTTTGGAGAAACAGCTTCCTTGCTATTTGATCTATACCTCAGACGAAACCATCAAATTGATTCAGGAACATCTTTCCGAATCCGCCGTCTTTAATGGCGTCATCAAAGGCGTTGGTCCAAGATACTGCCCATCCATCGAATCCAAGGTCGTTCGTTTTGCCGACAAGGAACGTCATCAGCTCTTCCTTGAGCCGGAATTCGAAAATGGCGAATCTATTTATCTCCAGGGCTTCAGCACTGGCTTCCCTCATGAACTCCAAGAGAAGCTTGTCCATACCCTCCCAGGTTTGGAGCATGCCGAAATCCTTAAATACGCTTACCAAATCGAATATGATGCGGTGGCCTCATTCCAGTTTGACTCTACTTTGAAGACAAAGAAGTATGACGGCTTATATATCGCAGGCCAGATTTGTGGCACCTCCGGTTACGAAGAAGCGGCAGCTTTAGGTCTTATGGCTGGCATCAACGCGGTCAGAGCCATCAAAGGACTAAGTCCTTTCGTCCTTGGCAGAGATGAAGCCTATATTGGTGTCATGATCGATGACTTAACCACCAAAGGTGTTGATGAGCCATACCGCCTTATGTCCTCTCGCGCTGAGTACCGTCTCCTCCTTCGTCATGACAACGCTGACGATAGACTTACCGAGAAGGGCTACGAGATTGGATTAGCCTCCGAAGAGAGAATCGCCAAGTATAGAAACAAAACAAAGAGAATCGCTGAAGCGATTGAAATACTTAAGAACACAGTCGTCTCTGACAAAGAGAGACTCAAGGAATATCTCCTTGCCAACGGTTTCACTGATTACGAGATCGGCCATAGGGGATATGAGCTTTTGAAACGTCCAGGACTCCATCTTCGTGAGATCATGAGCTTCATGCCAGAGATGGAAAGTTATCGCGACTTCGATGATGCGACCATCTTGTCTCTTGAGACAAAAGTCAAATATGAGGGCTATATCACCCAAGAACTCAAAGACGCCAAAGGCAACCACAAGCTTGAGAACATCAAGATGCCAGTAGGAGAAGATTATTCCTCTTGGGAAGGTCTTCGTCTTGAGGCAAGAGAAAAACTCAAGAAGGTCAATCCTGCCACGATCGGTCAGGCCTCACGCATTCCAGGGGTGAACCCTGCTGATATTTCGATTATCATTTTGACGATGAAGAAGAGAGGCCTTTTATGACATACGAAGAGATGGTGAGCCTCTTATCAGGCAAGATCGAACTCAACGAAAAGACCGTTGAGCGTTTTAAGAAATACGCTTCGCTCCTTAAGGAGTGGAACGAGAAGATGAATCTCACTGCCATCACCGATGAGCCAGAGATCGTCGAGAAGCATTTTTATGATTGCCTTCTCCCAACCGATCATGACCTCTTGGATGACAAACTTATCTGCGATTTAGGAACAGGCGCTGGATTCCCAGGCATGGTTTGGGCTATCGCTTATCCTAAATGCGTCGTTACCCTTGTTGATGCGACTGGCAAGAAATGCATGTTCCTCAACGAGGTCATCAAAGAACTCAATCTCACGAACGCTTTCGTGGTCAACTCACGCGGCGAAGATCTCAATATGAGAGAGCATTTTGACATCGTGACTGCTAGGGCGGTTGCTCCTCTCAACATCCTCCTCGAAGTCTGTGTCCCTCTCATCAAAGAGAAGGGTCTTATGATCGCCATGAAAGGCGCCAAAGGAAAAGAAGAACTCGCCGACGCCAAGAAAGCGATTCAGAAGCTTTACCTTAAGGTAATCAATATCAATGAACAAGCTCTCCCGAATGATGAGGGAGTCCGTTATAACATCATCCTCAAGAAAGAGAAGAAGACCGAAAAGAAATATCCTCGTTCTTGGGCTGACATCCAGAAGAAGCCATTGTAAAAACAACTCGTTTTTGCAAAGGTTTTTTAGATTTTTTCCAAATATTGGAATAACATATTCGTATGACAAGAATCATAAGCATCGCGAATCAGAAAGGTGGAGTCGGAAAGACAACGACGGCCATTAACCTTTCAAGCGCTTTGGCAAGCTATGGCAAAAAGGTCCTCTTGATTGATTTCGATTCGCAGGGCAATTCAACCCGCGGATTTGGTTTTGATATCACTTCTTTGGCTTACACCGTCTATGACGCCTGTATCAAGGAAGCTGACATCAATGCGATCATTAGAAGAACGAATTGCAAGGGTGTTGATATCGTCCCAAGCAATCTCCGTCTCGCAAACCTTGAGGCATATATGCAATCTCATGGCGTTGGCACCCCGTTTGCCGTCCTTGCTGACGCGCTCAGCCATCTTAAGCGCGATTATGATTTCATCGTCATCGACTGCCCGCCTTCCCTTGGCATCCTCTCTCTCAACGCACTTGTTGTTTCAACAAGTGTCATTATCCCGATACAGTGCGAATTCTTCGCCATGGAAGCGGTGGCGTCGATGCTTAGCACCGTTAACCGTATCCAAAACAATTACAACCCGGCTTTAAAGATTGAAGGCTTCCTCATGACCATGTACGATTCGAAAGCCTCCTTATGCAACGAGATCGTTGCCCAGGTCAGAAGCCTCTTCGATGAGAACACCTTTGTGACTATGATTCCAAGGAACGTTTCTCTCCCTGAAGCGAGTGCGCACGGACAGTCCGTGATCGATTACCGCCCATCATCTAGTGGCGCGGCCGCTTATCTAGCTTTAGCCCGTGAGGTTTTGGAACATGAAAAAGAGTAACGTCTCCTCACTTAGCAAACTCGTTAAGAAGTTCTCGCAAGAAGATGTCATTCTCCAGATGGAGAAGGAATATCGTAGCGTAGCTTCGGTCAATATCCCTCTTGAGAAAATCGACGACAATTCCTACGTCAATAAAGTCACTTTTTCTAAAAAAACCGTCAATTTGCTGGGAAAATCCATCAAAGAGAAGGGTTTTTTCAATCCGCTTGTCGTGCGCCGCAAAGGCGACCGCTACGAACTGATCCTTGGAAGAAAGAGGTATTTCGGAGCGAAGAACATCAACCTCGCTGAAGTGCCTGCCATCATCAGGGAAGTGGATGATGAAGAGGTTCTCCTCATGCTTCTCGCCGACGTCCGTGACGAAAGAGAAGGAAACATAATCGAGATGGCGCTCATCTGCACCGCCCTCTCTCAGAAGTTCAATTACTCACAAGCCACTCTTGGAAAACTCTCCCATCAATCTAGAAGCCAGGTGACCAATATCGTCCGTCTTCTTTCCTTGCCAGAGAAGGTCATCAAAGAAGTCATGCTTGGCGAACTTTCTTACGGGCATGCGCGCGCACTATTAAGGCTAGACCAGTTTGAGATCGAAGAGGCGGTCAAAACCATTCATCACAATAAGCTTTCAGTTAGAGAAACCGAAGCTCTCGTTAAGAGATATCGTTATGAGGATGAGGATTATGAGAAAGAGGTCTCCCTCATCACCAAGAGCAACGCTCGCGACGTTAAAATCAAACCAGTTTCTGTCTCCTTTGAATTCGACACAGTTGAAGAGAAAGAAGACTTCATTAAGAAATACTTATCAGATTGATTGACATACTTCTAAGAAGTATTAATATTGTCTTGCTTCAGGGCGACGAGAATTACGTCGACTGGCGGTAAAGCCCGCGAGTGGTAACTCCACATGAACTGGTGAGATTCCAGTGCCAACGGTACAGTCCGGACATGCAGAAGCTATTTATTGCTTAGCCCCCTGATGTCAGCCATATAGGAGGTTTTTTATTTTTATGGTTTTGACAGAAGTACAAGAAGGTCTCACGAGAGAACAAGTCTCGTGGATCGTTCTAGGCGCATCATTAGTCGCCACAATCGTCTTCGTAATCTTGTATTCGAAGTACATGAAGAAAAAGGAATTCTCTTGGGCGAGATTCGCCGCTAGGGTCGCCATCTTCGGCGCCTTGTCGTCCATTCTCTACGTCGTCCCAGTATTCCAACTCAAACTCCCTTTCCTTCCAGCTTTCATGGAACTCCATTTCGATGAGGTTCCAGCATTCATCGCCGGTTATGCTTATGGTCCATTCACCGCATTTATCGTCATTTTCATCAAAACGCTTATCAAGCTTCCGTTCAGCGGCACCTTCTGTGTTGGTGAATTAGCCGATCTCATTTTCTCCTCGGCCTTTGTCCTTCCTGCCGCTTTCATTTATAAGAAAGTCAGGAACCTTAAGGGCGTCTTCATTGGATTTGGCGTTTCCTTTGTTCTTCAGATCATAGTCGCATCCCTCATGAACGTTTACGCCATCTTGCCTTTCTATATGCAAGTTATGAATTACCCATATGACGTAATCATGGATATGTGCTCAAAAGCGAACCCATTAGTCAAGAACCTTGATATTGATTACGTCATGTTCATCGTCGTTCCAATGAACATCATTAAGAACGCCATAGTCCTCGTTCTTACATATTTCGTCTACAGAGGAATTCACAAAACTCTCCGCTGGGAAAAACCAGTGCAAAAAGAAGAATCTGAAGTGATTGACGTTGAAGCTAAATAATGAAAAAAGGATGGCAAATCGCCATCCTTTTCTTGTTTTAGCTTAGAAGAAGTTATTCTTCGATAGCGCCGACTGGGCAGCTAGCGATGACTTCATCAGCGGCGCCGTCTTCCATCTCGGCGATCGCTTCGCTCTTACCTTCGTCATTGAGGGTGAAGGCGTCTGGTGCCATGTTGACGCAGAGTCCGCAACCGATGCAGGCGTCAGCGTTGACTTTAAGTTTTTTCATGTTTGGGATATCTCCTTTGTTGGTATGGACTTATTGTAAATTGACCATGCCGAAAGTCAATATTTGGGGCTCCTATTCGTTTGAAAAGAAGGTCGGGTGTTTCTTTCCCTCTCTTTTCAAGAGATAATATTTCTTGCAGTTATGAAATCAAGGACGAAGAAGTGGGCCCATTATAGGGAAAGCATTAAGAAACTTCCTGCTGAGAAGTTCCCCAAGAGGCAAGACTACTCAAATGTTGCCTCCTTGTCTGATTTAGCCGAGATGAACGTCAGCGCGAAAGCCGCTAACGCTCTTTCTGGCAATGATTCCCGTAACTCCAAAGCAACCCCATATGCGGTTTATCAAAGAAGAAGGCGCAACATGCTCTTCTTTAAGCTTGTCGTGGCATTCCTTGTCCTCGCAGGCTTCGTCTGCGCTTGGTTCTTCTGGGTCATGAGGTAAAAGAAATGGAAAGATTCATCACAGTCGCTATCGACGGACCAGCTGCCGCTGGCAAAAGCACCATCGCCAAAAGAGTGGCGAAGCTTCTAAATTACACCTATCTCGATACTGGTGCGATGTACCGTGCCGTGACCTATGCCGTCATCAAGGCCGGGCTTAACCCAGAAATCGAAGAAGAATCCGTCAAAGTCCTTCCTGGCCTCAAGATCGATCTTAAGGAAGATGGAACCGTTCTTTGCAATGACGAGGACGTCAGCAAGATCATCCGTGAACCAATCGTTTCAAGCAAAGTCAGCTACATCGCGGCGATGAAACCAATCCGTCTTGCCCTTGTCGATATGCAGCGCGAAATGGCGGGCAGCAAGAATGTTATTCTTGATGGCCGTGACATTGGAACCTACGTCCTTCCGAACGCCGATGTGAAGATTTTCCAAATCGCTTCTGTTGAATGTCGCGCCAAACGTAGATATATTGAGAACCTTGAGAAAGGGATTCCATCCACTCTCGAGGAAATCACCGAATCGGTGAAGAAGCGCGATTACATTGACTCTCATCGCGACTTCGCTCCACTTAGGAAGGCTGAGGACGCTGTCGAGATCGACACCTCAGAGATGACCATTGAAGAGTCAGTCGACGCCGTCTTGGCCGTCATCAAAGAGAAAACAGGTATAGAGATTCCATGTCATTAGGCGTTTTAGCTTTAGTAGGCGCTCCATCCGCAGGTAAGAGCACTATCTTCAACCGTATCGTCGGAGAACGCAAATCCATCGTTGAGCCAACCTCTGGCGTCACAAGAGATAGGATTTACGGCAAAGGCGTTTGGCTAACCAAAGAGTTCACCGTCATCGACACTGGTGGACTCACATCTTTTAACGTGCCTTTCCAGGACCTTATCAAAGCCCAAGCTGAGGTCGCTATCCAAGAAGCCGACATCATCGCTTTCATCGTCGATGGCAATAAAGGCCTCACAAGCGATGACAGATATATCGCCAAAATGCTCAGAATGAGCGGAAAGCCAGTCGTTCTTGTCGTCAACAAGATCGACAACATCATTGAATACGGAAACACCGGGGAATTCTATTCCCTTGGCTTAGGTGACCCGATCGCTGTTTCCGGCGCCCATGGTATTGGCATCGGTGACCTTCTCGACGAAGTCGTCAAGAAACTCCCAGAGAAAGAGGAACCAGATTATGGGGACGCGATCACTTTCTGTTTGATCGGTCGTCCAAACGTTGGCAAATCCTCTCTTTCGAATAGGCTTCTTGCTAGTGAGAGAACCTTAGTCTCCAATATCGCAGGAACCACCCGCGATTCCATTGATACCCCATTCACAAGAGATGGCAGAAACTATGTCGTCATTGATACGGCAGGTTTAGTCAAACGTGGAAAGATTTTCGAAGCGATTGATAAATATGCCGCATTAAGAGCCTTAGCCTCCATTGAGAGAAGTGAGATCGTTCTCCTTCTTATCAACGCAGAAGAAGGCATCATCGAACAGGATAAGCATGTCGTCGGATATGCTTGCGATAACCATAAAGCCATCATCGTCGTGGTCAATAAGTGGGACGAGGGAAAGAAGAAGGGGCTCACCAAAGATGAGTTCACTAAAGAGATCAGGAAGCAGTTCAAGTTCTTAGAGTACGCTCCGATCCTATTCACCTCAGCCAAATCAGGACTTGGTTGCCAAGACATCCTTCCAAAGATCCTTGAGGTCCATGAAGCTTATAACCGCCGTATCCCAACCAATGTCTTGAATGACATCATCAGAGACGCCCAAGACCTTAATCCGGCCCCTGAGTTCAATCATGCAAGACTCAAGATCTCTTTCGCCAATCAAAGTGCGGTCTGCCCGCCGACTTTCATCATGTTCTGCAACGCTCCGAAGTCAGCCCATTTCTCTTATACCAGATATCTTGAGAACCAAATTAGGGCTGCCTACGACTTCGACGGAACCCCTGTGAACATTATTTACAGAGCGAAAAAATAACTTTTTTCTTCTTTAATAAAAGGAAAATCGTAAATACAGCAACGATGCCACTTTTAGTCGTTTTTTAGGCGAAAAAGCTCGATGAATACTAGATAATTTCCATTGTAAAGAATGAAAGCCCTTTCACCAAATATCTACTAATTCTTCAAAAAAGCCGATGCTATCGAATAAATAATGACTTTTTGTTCTTGTCAAAGTTTTAAAAAGGTGTTACTTTTTTTATGACCATTTAGCAAAGGAGGAATGTCCCAATGAATAAAGCTGAATTAGTCGAAGCTGTTGCCGAAAAGGCTGAACTCTCGAAGAGAGACGCAGAAGCTGCCGTTGACGCCGTTCTCGAAGTCATCGAAGCCGCTGTTGTTAAAGGTGAAGAAGTCAAACTTTCTGGCTTCGGTATCTTCTCAAAGAAAGCCCGCGCTGCCCGCGAGGGAACCAATCCATCCAACCAGAAGAAGATCAAGATCCCAGCTTCCAACACCGTCGCTTTCAAGGTTTCCAAAGCCTTCAAAGAGAAACTCAACTAAGAATTTCTAATGACATCTAAGGCGGCCTACGGGTCGCCTTTTTTATTGCCTTTAACACTTTCGGTGTTATAGGATAGAATTCCCCTATGAGAATTGAGGCCTTTGATTTCCTAAAAGACGTTTTCAGCAAAAACGGTTTTCACCTATACGTCGTAGGTGGGACCGTCAGGGATTTTCTTTTAGGCAAAGAGATCACCGACCTCGACTTCGTGACGGATGCGACACCTGAAGAAGAGATGAAGTTCATTCCGGAAGGAGATTTCACTTTCAAGAAGTTCGGCGCAGTCCGTTATCCATATAAGGGAAAACACATCGATATCACGACTTTGAGGCAAGAAGGGGAATATAATGATTCCCGGCACCCTTCAAAGGTGACGTTCGTGAAAGACCCTAAGCTCGATTATGTGAGAAGAGACTTCACGATCAACGCGATGTATCTCGATGAGGATTACAACGTCATCGATTTCTCGACTGGACAAGAGGACCTCAAGAAGAAGCTAATCCGCTTCATCGGGGATCCTGCAAAGCGAATCGAGGAAGATCCGTTAAGGATCGCGAGGGCTGAAAGGTTTGCGAAATGCTTAGGTTTCCAAATCGAGGAAAAAACCTTGCAAGCCATCAAAGATAAGCGGGATTTGCTTGCGAAATTGAACCCAGAGAAACTAAAAGAAGAGGAAAGGAAAGGTTGGAAAGGAACGTTATGAAGAATCCGTATTTGAATGCAGTCAGCTTCCATTACGTTCTTTTGGATTGCTATAAGAGACTTGGCCTAACCGAAGAAGAACTTTCCGTCATCCTCATGATCGATCATCTTATCGAGCAGGGGAACACCTTCATCAACAGCGACATGCTCGCCCTTAAGATGAACCTTAAACCGGCCGACATCGATAAAGACCTCACTGAACTCGTTAAGAAGAACTACCTCACCTATGACACGGTCGAAGGAAAGCTCACCGTTTCTTTAAGCAACCTCAAAGATAAGGTGTACGCTCTTTTCAAAGAGACCATGGACCGTGAGGCTAGCAAACTCACTGATAAGACAAGGGAAAAGGCGCTTTCTGAGATCCATTCCTTCTTCGAAGGACATCTTAACCGTAGCCTCTCCCCATTAGAGCAAAGCACAATCAACGAATGGCTCGATGCCAGATACACTCTTGATGAAATCAAGAATGCCCTTCTTGATACCCTCAAATCCGGAAAGAAATCGATCAGGGCGATTGAGAAGACGCTTAAGAGCGCAAGAAAAGCCCAGGACATCCTTAAAGAAGGAAGCAGCGCCGTAAGCGATACTTGGGACAAAGATATCGAAGCGACCATCGCTATCGCCAAAGACCTTTGGGGCAGCAAATAATGAAAAACGAAAAGGTAGCGGCCATACTTAGCTACCTCCACGATAATTACGACGATGCCAAAACGGCTTTAGATTTTCATAATGACTATGAATGTTTGGTCTCGATTATATTAAGCGCCCAAACAACCGATAAAAGCGTTAACAAAGTCACGCCCGTTCTTTTCAAACACTTCCCAGATTTCGAATCTCTAGGAAAAGCCTCAATCGAAGATATTGAAAAGGACATCAAGACCCTGGGTCTCTATCACAATAAAGCCAAAAGCATCAACGCTTTAGGAAAGGTCATGGCAAGTGAATATAACGGAATCATCCCTAATGATAAAAAGACCCTTACGTCCCTTCCTGGGGTAGGCATCAAAACCGCTGGAGTCTTCCTTCTCGAAAGAAGGGGAGAGCAAGTCATTCCAGTCGATACCCACGTAAGAAGAATTGCGATTCGTTTGGGTTTTGCAGGGGAAAATGACGAATTTAGCGCGATTGAGCGCAAATTAGAAAAAGCGTTCCCTTATGAGGAACACGCTTTCGTACATCATTCTTTCATTAACTTTGGGAGAACTAAGTGCTCTGCCCAAAGACCTAATTGTGAGGGTTGCCCTTTAGCAGCTTATTGCAAATACAGCTCATCCACCAAAGGCAAGAAATCTAAACGTGGATGATATCCCTCTTTGATGAGGCGGCCTTTTTCTTTGATTAGAGATACAGGAATAGATGCGCGAGGTTTCGACCTATAGAACTCGCAGATATATTTCGCGTCGATCAAATAGACTTCATGGAGTAAGTCGATAGAGATGATGAAGAAAGCGATTCCGCCTTGGCGAATGACTTCTTCAAGATGGTCGACTTGCTGTGGGGCGATGTTATTCAAAGGAAGAGAAGTCTTTGACTTCGTGCTCTTGGCCTCAAAGTCTAAATACTTTCCTTTATAGACACCGTTATAGTCGGTGGTGGACTGCGTCTCAAAATACGCCTGGGTGATTGTAGCCCCATGCGAATAATCGACTTTGACGATATTGATTGGGGTTGGCCTCTTATAAATAAGAGCCATCCCTTTTTCTCTATAGTATAAGCAGGAATCATTGAGCTCATTCTCAAGGACCATGCCGCGGTTAGCCGCACTCAAAATATGCTTTCTGGCTTTTACCGGCTTCTTCTCTTTGAGAGGTGCGGT
>Ga0247611_10005018_pt1 | contig 17946 bp, 17 predicted proteins | sample 177DNAGHGhighgp2_FD_192422 | JGI IMG/M metagenome (GOLD analysis project Ga0247611, IMG submission 192422) | Sheep rumen microbial communities from Palmerston North, Manawatu-Wanganui, New Zealand - 1770 DNA GHGhigh gp2 | ecosystem: Host-associated > Mammals > Digestive system > Stomach > Rumen... | reverse complement strand
TGATACATTTTTAGAATAGTGAGGGATATAGATTGAACGTAAAACTTATGGAAAAACTTAAAGAAGCACTTGCATCAGTACTTCCAATTACAGTAATAGTTGCACTAATAAGCTTATTCATAACACCTATTTCTACAAGTGTCATGATGATGTTTTTATTAGGTGCGGTATTACTAATTTTTGGGATAGGACTGTTTTCTTTAGGTGCAGAAAAATCTATGGGTTTAATTGGTGAAAGAATTGGTGCTGGACTTACAAAAAGTAAGAAGATTTGGATTATTGCATTTATTTCTTTTGTTGTTGGAACAATTATCACGGTTGCAGAACCAGATTTACAAGTTTTAGCAAACCAAATTCCAAGTATTCCGAATATTGTATTGCTAACTACAGTAGGAGTTGGTGTAGGTTTATTTTTAGCACTAGCTATGCTACGTATAGTTTTTAAGGTTAGACTCTCTAGGTTGTTAGTTGTTCTATATTTTATGGTTTTTATTCTTTCATTTTTTGTTCCATCTAGTTTCTTACCACTAAGTTTTGACGCGGGTGGAGTTACTACAGGACCACTTACGGTTCCTTTTATTATTGCCTTAGGCATTGGCGCAGCATCTGTAAGAGGGGATAAAAATTCTGAAAGTGATAGTTTTGGTCTTGTTGCTTTATGCTCGGTGGGACCAATTTTAGCGGTTATGATTTTGGGACTTGTTTATAAAGTAACCAACACGAATTATATACCAATACAAATTTCAAATCTTGCAAACACAAAAGATGTTGGTCAAGCTTTTATATCACAAATACCATATTATGCAAAAGATGTATTAAAATCACTTTTGCCTTTAATTGTATTTTTTGTGTTATACAATGTAATATCATTAAGATTACAAAAGCAGGAATTAAAGAAAATATTTTTTGGATTTGTTTTTACGTTTATAGGACTAGTAGTTTTCCTAACAGGAGTTAATGTTGGATTTTTACCAGTTGGAAATATTCTAGGAGTTTCTTTGGCAGAGCTTCCGAATAGAATAATTGTCCTTCCGATTATAATGGCAATTGGATTTTTTATAGTTAAAGCAGAACCAGCAGTTCAGATATTAGTTAAAAAAGTTAATGAAATTACAGATGGAATGGTTTCTGAAAATGTACTACAAGGAACTCTATCTGTTGGTATGATGTTAGCATTAATTATTAGTTTATTAAGAGCACTATATGGAATTCCATTTTTCTATATCATTCTTCCAGGGTACGCATTGGCACTTATTCTTACATTTTTTACACCAGATATTTTTGTTGGTGTAGCATTTGACTCAGGTGGTGTTACTTCTGGACCAATGACAGCAAGCTTTTTATTACCGCTTATGATTGGTATATGTGAAGCATCTAGTAGAGCAAATATAAATGTAATGGAAGATGCTTTTGGACTTGTTTCAATGGTTGCATTAATGCCTTTGATAACCATTCAAATTGTTGGAATAATGTATAAGTATAGAAAAGATAGATTCTTTGAAGAACAAGTTGTAACAAAAGTTGAAGAACATGATGATATCGTTGTTTTCCCTCGAAAACAGCAAAACGCATAATTATTAAAGGAGATTTTTATGGAAAATATTGTATTAAATATTACAATAGGACAAAGAAAAAAGAGTGAAGCTTTTTTAGACTTTTATAAAAAACAAGGTATTGCTCTTAGTCTTGGAACATATGGCCATGGAACTGCAAGTAAAGAAACACTAGATATGCTAAATATCGGTTCTACGGAAAAGTGTTTAATATTTAGTTTTATGACTATGGATAAATCAAAAGAATTATTAAGACTATTGGAAAAAGAAATGGCTTTAAAAACTGTTGGAGTTGGTTTGTCATTCACAGTTCCAATTAGTGCAATTGATAGCATGAAAAATCTTAAATATTTAATTAATAATTATGATGAAAGTAAAGAGAGTGAGGGTTATATTGTGGAAACAGAAAACGAATTAGTAGTTGTTGTTGCAAATAGAGGATATACAGAAGATGTAATGGAAATAGCAAGAGAAGGCGGAGCTACAGGTGGTACAGTAGTACATGCTAGAGGTACAGGACAAGAATCATCTGAAAGATTTTTTGGGACACTAATAGGTGCAGAAAAAGAAATGATTTTTATAGTTACAAAAACAGAAACAGGTAGAAGTATTATTAAAGCAATAAAAGAGAAAGCGGGAGTTGATACTAAAGCTGGTGCAATGTGTTTCTCGCTTCCAGTAAATGATGTTGCTGGATTGTATACTGAATAAAATACAAGTTTTAAAGATAAAAGATGAGCAATTTTTGCTCATCTTTTTTGTATTAAATTAATATTACAAAACAATTAAAAAAATTGTAAAGAGCCTTAAATCATTATAAAATTTACATTGAGTAATTATTTTTAAATGAATTTCTTAAAGGGGAATTTTATGAAAAGATTATTTTTGATTTTAGGGATTATGCTACTATTATTTAATTCGATTTCCTTTGCAATTACGTATGATACAGGAAAAATTGGATTTGAAGAAGATTTTGATAAAAACATTGCATTTGAGGATTTGATAGAACCAGTATTAGATGAAAAAGGAAATCACGCAAAAGATAGATTTACTAACAGACCATTATTTAGATATAATCCTTACATTAATGAGATTTTAAAAGCTACTAAAGTAACAATAGATAAGGATAACAATAAGTTAATAACAGGTTATCCAAATGGCACTTTTAAGCCAAATGATAATGTCACTAAAGCAGAATTTTTAAAGATGGCAATTGGTATTTCAGTTAATAGAAATTTTGATTTTGATGCTATTCCATCATCACACATTAAACATTGGGCAGCTCCTTATGTAGCTGTTGCCGAAATGCAAAATGTAATTGATAAAGGATTGTATTACGAAGGTAACTTAAATGAACCAATTACTAGACTAGAAATGATTGTTATTTTATCTAAAATTCAGATAAATATGAAGGGTACTCCACAATATAGAGATGGAGAATTACCAGAATATGAAGATATATCAACACTAAGTGAAGAAGAAAAAGGATATCTATTACATGCTGCAAGATATGAATTAATTGAAGGCATGTTAGATTCTAATACAAAAGAGATTAGACCTTTTGACAATATCACTCGTGGAGAAGCTGCAAGGGCAATAATTAGAGTATACTAATTTACCTCTTACTTGGGCACAAATGCTAAACGAAATTAAGGTACAAATGAAGGATGGCAGTATCATATCATATAAAATACGAAAGAGGAAAAGAGCACTTTTTAGTGCTCTTTTGTTATGCTTTAAGTGTATAAAAATAGTGCTAAAAGCCCGTTGTAATTGACATTTGATATGAAATATGTTAGAATAACAACATCGATTGTGAACGGATAAATTTAAATATTGAAAAGGCCACTTTTATATGTGGTGATTTTTTTGTGCGTGAAAAAATGAAAGGAGAATTATATTGACGGAAGAAAATAAAAACAAAAACACTAAAAGAAAATTTTTTAGTAAGAAAAAAGTGTCTAATGATAAAAAAACAGTTAATAATACTAAACCAGTAAATAATACAAAAACAATTGATAGTAAATCAAAAAAAGAAATAGATGATAAATTGGCAAGCATAGTTCAAAGTCCAATTAGATCTAAGTTTAAAACAAACAAAGTAAACAATAATACAACTAAAGTAAATTCACAAGCAAATAAAACTAACACAAATAAAGTAACGGAAAAGCAACCTGCTAAAGTAGTGAAAAAAGAAGAAACAAAGCAAGTTAAAGTTGCTCCTTCTCAAATGAAAGCAGTAGTTGAAAATAAATCTGGAAAACCAAGAGTTGTTACTCAACTAAAAAGAGAAAGACTAAAAATTATTCCACTAGGTGGTTTAGAAGAAGTTGGTAAGAACATTACAGTATTTGAATATGGTAATGATATGATTATTGTAGATTGTGGTGTTTCTTTTCCAGAAGAAGATATGTTAGGTGTTGACTTAGTTACACCAGATATTTCGTATTTAGAGAAAAATAGGTCGAAGATTAAAGGAATGTGTATCACTCACGGACACGAAGATCATATAGGATCAATTCCTTATGTATTAAAACAAATTAACATGCCAGTATATGCATCAAAACTAACTTGCGGTCTTATCAAAACAAAACTTGAAGAACATAAATTAGTAAGAAGTACACAGATGCATGAAGTAAAAGCTGGTGAAACAGTAACGCTAGGATGTTTTAAAGTTGAATTTATTCAGTCTACTCACTCAATTGCGGATAGTATGGCTTTTGCTATTCATACACCAGTTGGTATAATTGTTCACACAGGAGATTTTAAAGTAGACTATACTCCTATCGATGGCAAAGTAATGGACTTTGCAAGACTTGCAGAGCTTGGAAAACAAGGCGTATTAGCTTTAATGTCAGATAGTACAAACTCTGAAAGAGAAGGCTTTACTATGTCTGAAAAAACAGTTGGTAAAGTTTTTCAAAAAATATTTAATGGTTGTCAAAAGAGAATAATTGTTGCAACATTTGCATCAAATGTTCATAGAGTACAACAAATTATTAATTGTGCAGTTGAAACTAATAGAAAAGTTGCCATAGCTGGAAGAAGTATGGAAAATGTTATGAAGGTGGCAAAAGATTTAGGCTATCTTGATGTTCCAGAAGGAATACTAATAAACGTAGATAATATAGATGATTATCCACCACAAAGAATGGTAATTCTTACTACTGGAAGCCAAGGCGAGAGTATGGCAGGATTATCTAGAATGGCACAAGGAAGCCATAAAAAAGTTGCTATTGGCAAAGATGATTTAGTTATTATTTCTGCTAACCCAATACCAGGAAACGAAAAAATGGTATCAGATGTTATAGATGATTTAATTAAAATCGGAGCAGAAGTTATTTACCATTCAATTGCAGATGTTCACGTTTCTGGACATGCTTGTAAAGAAGAACAAAAACTTATGCTTTGCTTAACAAAACCAAAATACTTTATTCCAGTACATGGTGAGTATAAGCACTTAAGAGCACACGCTGATACGGCAATTTCTGTTGGAGTTAATGAAGATAATATTGCTATCCTTCATAACGGTGCAGTATTAGAAATAGATAATGGCTATTGTAAAATCACAGGTTCTGTTCCTGCTGGCGAAGTATTAGTAGATGGACTTGGAGTAGGTGATGTTGGAAATATCGTTTTAAGAGATAGACAACATCTAGCTGAAGAAGGTATTATAATTGTTGTAATGGTAATGGATAGAAAAACTGGTAAAATAGTTACAGAACCAGATATTATTTCAAGAGGATTTGTTTACGTCAGAGAATCAGAAGACTTAATGGAAGAAATTAAGAAAGTTGTTAATAAAGAGTTAGAAAAAATTAGTGCAAAAGAAACAAAAGACTGGACAACTATTAAAACAACTGTTAAAGATGCATTACATGAATATTTATTCCAAAAAACAAAAAGAAATCCTATGTTAATACCAATCATTACTGAAATATAAGGAGAAAATATGAAAGAGATATTGTTAGATATAGTTAAAGGTGCACTAATTGGTGTAGCTAATGTTATTCCAGGAGTAAGTGGTGGCACGATTGCCGTATCAACAGGAGTTTATGAAAAGATGATAAATGCGATAAGCAACATTAGAAAAGAATTTAAGCAAAGTATAAAAACGTTATGGCCAATACTAGTTGGAATAGTAATTGGAATAATTGGATTAGCATTTATTATTACTTATCTTTTAGAAAACTTTCCTGTTCCAACAACAGCATGTTTTATTGGTCTAGTACTTGGTGGTGTTCCAGTTTTATATAACAAAGTAAAAGATGAACAATTAAAATTCACACACATTATTGCTTTTTTAATCACAATTGCATTAATAATAATTCCATCTGTAATTGCTTCTAATACACCAGCAGTTACAAGCATAGATTTTAATATAATTAATATATTAATACTTGTATTATTAGGAATAATAAGTGCAGCTGCAATGGTTGTTCCAGGTGTATCTGGATCTATGATTTTGATGATGCTTGGATACTATAATTTAATTATTAATACAATTAAAGAAACAATTTCATCCGCTATTCATTTTGAAATGGAGCCACTTCTTTTAGGAATTAAAATAATGATTCCTTTTGCAATTGGTGTTTTAATTGGAATAATTGTAATTTCAAAAATAATTTCATATATTCTTAAAAAATGGCCAAATGCTTCAGTATGGGGAATACTTGGATTAGTTACTGCATCGCCTTTTGCAATTATTGTTAAATTAGGTTTTGTAGTAGTAAGTCCAGAAATAATTATTGCTAGTATTATTACATTTATTATTGGATATTTAATCTCTAGCAAATTAGGAGAAAAATAGTAAAAATACCGCCTTTAAGCGGTATTTTTTAATGCTTTTTTAGGTGTTTTAGCTTGATTTTTAGGCATTATCTAGGTATAATAGCGAAGTATTTATTGTTTTTAATATACCAACTAAATTTTAGGAGGTGTGATACATATGTCTAATATACCAAGGCAGACTTCTACCCCTAAATCAAAGGCGACCGCAAGCATTAAGGATTTAAGCAAAGCACGGTCAAAACCAACTGTAGAAAAAATGGAAGAACTATTTTCGCCATATGATTATGAATTGGAAGTTTTGAAAAAAAGATATGAGCCATTAAACTATACGATTGATATGTACTACAAGAAATTAAAAGAATCAATTATAGGTCAGGATAAGGCTATTAAAGAACTTCTTTTTATCTGTTATCATAATCAATTTCTTAATATGCTAGAGGATACTTGTGGTATTAAAATTAAACATGCAGTTGGAATTGCTATAGGGCCTTCTGGAGTTGGTAAAACGGCTTCTATACAAAAAATTGCAAGCTTTTTTAAAGTACCTTGGATTAAGTATAATGCTACTCAGCTTACATCTGCCGGTTGGGTTGGCAATGATGTGGATTCCATTTTGCTTTCTCTTCTTAAAGAAGCTGGTGATGATATAGAACTTGCACAACGTGGAATTATTTTTATTGATGAAATTGATAAGAAGGTTTCCACAGAGCCTCATGGTACTTCTGGAAGAGATGTAAATGGTACAGCTGTTCAGGAAGAACTTTTAAAAATTATGGAATCTTCTGTAGTATATATTGGTAAAGATAATAAGCCTTTTGATACACACAATTTAACAATTATTCTTGGAGGACGTTTTAAAGGACTCGAGGAAATTCGTAAAAAGAGATTAAGAGGCAAAACAGAAATTGGATTTGGTGATGGACCAAAGTCAATAAAAGACAAGTTTGAAGATATGGATATAGAAGATAATCCATTCTTTGATAGAACTTCTGAAGATTATATTGATGATGATCTTATTGAATTTGGTTTTATTGATGAATTTGTTGGTAGATGCATGCCACCTTCTGAGTTCAAAAAATTGTCAGTTGAAGTTATTGAAGATATTATTTATTCAAAAGATTCAACCTTACAGCAGCTCCTGCATGTTTTCAATAGTAGAGGAGTAGATCTTATTATTGATCCGATGGCATTAACAAAAATTGCCGAAGCAGTCGCAAATAGTGATACTGGTGCAAGAAAACTTGAAGGAAAAATTTTCAAACTTCTTATGCCAGCACTTTACGATGTTGAACAAAACTATTGCCCTGGCATCTGCGAAATCGATGAAAATGGTAATTATACTTCCATTTTTGAAGATCGCCGTACTAGAGAACTTAAAGTAAATGATGTTGTTCATGAGATGGCAAATAAACTAAATATTTAAATAAAAAAGATGACTCAATTGAGTCATCTTTTTTAATTTATTTTTTCATCTATATAAGTTGCTTTAAGATCAGCCATGTGAGTATATACAGCAAGAGGATATTTATAATATGCAGCCGAAATATAATTATAGTTTTCTTTGGGTTCATATCCACCCATATGCCATCTTATAGCATATAATTCTTCTTTAGTTAGCTTTATAAATTCTTGAATAAGCATCACAGATTTTTCACCATGTCCTAATGGCATTAAATCTTCTGTTGTGTAATATGGTTCTTGGAACCATACTCCTGTATCAGGATTTTTCTTATTACGCATTTCAACCTTATAATTATTTACTTTGCAAATATCGTGAAGTAATCCAACAACAATTATTGTATCTTCATCCCATGCACCATTAGTAAGTTCTTTTAATTCCTTGTATACATTTAAACTATGTTCTGCAAGTCCACCTTCAAAATTGTTGTGAAATCTTGTACTGGCAGGAGCTGTGTAAAAATCAGTTTTTGCTAAAAATTCTACAAGTTTATCAATTCCTTCTCTATCAACTTTTTTTAATAAATACTCAATTTCATTTCTAACTGTATCTACAGACATTAATTAAAACCTCCAAATAAAAATTCTAATAATATAATATACTTTTTGAATAAAAAAACAAGCACCAAAAAGGTGCTTGTAAAATAAATACCAATTATTAACTTGGCTTTGGTTTCTTTTGAGGACTTCCCATAACAAACAGCGATGAACGCATACGACTATCCTGGCTTGTTTGCAAAGCCTTTTTAGCTTCCAAAAGAGCATTTTCCTGTTCTTTGATTTTTTTGTGAAGCTCCAGGATGTAGACCGCCATGACATCGATAGTCATTTTTACAAAATCAGAATTTAGCCTTTTGGTCATCAACACATCAAGAGAGTATGTAGTCGAAGCATCAATAATCTTTGTCCACATTTCAATACACTCTTGAAGTAAATTTGCAATAACATCAAATCTCACATTTTCCCACAAATTTTCTTTTGTGGTAAGTTCTGTGAAATATGCCTTAGCATTGATAGATATAATTGTTTTTGCACAATGAGATACTTTTTTAACAAGATTAACCTCAAAGTAGTGGGTGATTTCTTCGGACTCCAAAAGATGATGAAGCTTATCGTTCAAAAGAGGAATAGATTTTATCTTTTTTTCTAACAAATCCCGATTAACAGAGATCATAACATTATGTGGTCGCTCATAAGGACTGTTAGCCACTTTTGATACCTCCTTTTTAATGATAAAAAAACAAAGGTAGCAAAATGCTACCTTTGCCATGGAGTATTATTCAAAATCCTGAGCCGGAATAATGAATTTATCCATTACGTATCCTAGATCTTTCATAGTGTAGTAAACGTAGCTCCATTTTCCATCATCTTCGAGAACTTTTACAAAAGCACCATTGGGAATAGTAGTGATAACTTTTTTCTTCTGACTGGGGCCGGTGCGAACCTTAAGAGTAGTACCATCTTTTACAAATACCTTGTAGAGTTCACCTTCGTCAGGAAGATTGACACCTGCAAGCTGAATGTATTTGCTTGGAACAAAGGCAAATCCTTCATCGTAAACGATTCTTGTCCAGACTTCACCAACCCTAACAACATATATCTCATCGCCAGGATAAATCTGTCCAAGAATAGTACCATTTTGTGACTTGGTAGCTCTTACATTGATGCTCTTTTTTACATTGTCACTTACAACATAGATCATAGAAGCATCATCGGTAGATACATATGCCCTGGCAGCTCTTTTTTTGCTTGTGGTCTGGCCAGAAGTTGAAGTTTTAGTGACAGGTGGAACAACGCCGGTGCCATCCAGGCTTGTGAGCAGGTAGTATTTATATGCTATTGCAGGTTGTCCTTTGAAAGTAAAATAGGCCCAATCTCCTTTGACATAGTCAACATTAATACTCTTTCCAGCACGAACAATACCAAGGATAATATCATGGTCATCAGCACTTCTTACATTAACAGCATCAATATCCGTAGTTACATAGTAAGTATCAGCAAAGCCACAATTAGCAAGAAGAGTCAACACAAGCACCATTAGTAAGGCAATAGTTATCCGTTTCATCCTTTCTCCCTCCTTAATAGTAGTAGGTAAAAAACAAATTTTTAGAGCACTAGCATAATAGCACCATAGACATAATATGTCAATATTATTACAGCATTTTTAAGCAAATGTAAAAACGTAAAAAAACGCAAAAAATGCTTGATTTTTATATACTTTGAGTGTAAAATAACACTAACATAATTTGATTCTACAAAAGAGTGAGGCTTGCCTCACTCTTTATGTATGTAAAGGGAAAGGAAAAATCATGACAAAGACTGAAAAAGAAGTACTTTCAATTGTCAAAGAACCCATAGAAGCGTTGAACTACAGGGTTTATGACGTTATGTACTTAAAAGAAGGTTCAGAGAATTTTTTGAGAGTTTTTATCAAGAAAATGGATGATTCGAGAGTTGATTTAAATGATTGCGAGAAAGTATCAGTTACGATTGACCCAATACTTGATGAAAAGGACCCAATTCAAGATAGTTACAATTTAGAAGTATCTTCTTGTGGGTTAGAACCTCATTTAAGAGAGCCAGAGCACTTTAAAGAAGCTGTTGGCAGAAAAATATACATCAAAGTGTTTAAGGCAATAGAAAACTCAAAAGAATTCGAAGGTATTCTTAAGTCTTTTGATAATAACACCATAGAAGTTGAAAACACTTCAATAGATATGGCAAATATTGCATCAGCAAAAATTTTATATAATTGGGAGGAATTAAAAAATGAATAAGGAAATGTTTGAAGCACTTGAAGATTTAAGCGTTGAAAAGGGAATTAATAAAGATTATTTACTAGATGCTATTGAGCAAGCGCTTATTACAGCATACAAAAGAAACTTTAATTCACAAGAAAACGTTAAGATAGTAATTGATGAAGAAAAGAATAAAATAAATGTTTTCTCAATGAAAGAGGTTGTTGAAGAGTGCTTTGACCCAGCTATTGAAATAGAATTAGCTGATGCAAGAAAAATTAAGAAAAGATGTAAAATTGGAGATATTGTTGAAGTAGAGGTGACTCCAAAAGATTTCGGAAGAATTGCAGCTCAAACAGCTAAACAGGTTATTGTACAGAAAATTAGAGAAGCTGAAAGAGAAATTGTTTATTCTGAATATTCAGATAGACAAGGAGAAATCGTTTCAGGAATAGTTCAAAGAGTAGAGCGTAATGTTGTAATTGTGGATTTAGGAAGACTAGAAGGTATTATGACATCAAATGAACAAGTACCTACAGAAGAGTACAATGTTAACGACAGAATTAAAGCATATGTTTTAGAAGTTGCTAAAAACGCTAAAGGTGTTCCACAAATGCTTATTTCTCGTACACACCCAGGATTTGTTAGAAGACTTTTAGAACTTGAAATTCCAGAAATATACGAGGGATTAATTGAAATTAAAAATATAGTACGAGAAGCAGGTTCTCGTACAAAGATTGCAGTTTATTCAAAAGATCCTAACATTGATCCAGTTGGAAGCTGTGTTGGCCCAAGAGGAACAAGAATTCAAAACGTATTAAATGAATTAAAAGAAGAAAAAGTAGATGTTGTTGAATGGAGTGAAGATCCTGTTCAATACATTGCATCAGCCTTAAGCCCAGCAACAGTATTAGCAGTTGATATTGATGAAGAAAACATGGCTTCAAAAGTAGTAGTTCCAGATAGTCAATTATCACTTGCAATTGGTAAAGATGGACAAAATGCAAGACTTTCTGCAAGACTTACAGGATGGAAGATTGATATTAAATCTGAATCACAAATAAAAGGTGGAGAATAAAATGATGAAAAAAATTCCAATGCGTAGATGCCTTGGATGTATGGAATCAAAACCAAAAAAGGAATTAATAAGAATTGTTAAATCACAAGATGGAACAATTAGTATAGATAAAACAGGAAGATTAAATGGTAGGGGAGCTTATTTTTGTGATTCAATTGATTGCCTAGAGCAAGCAATTAAATCAGGAAGAATAGCAAAAGAATTTGAAATGCAAATTTCAAACGAAACATATAATGATTTAAAAGAACAATATAAAAAATAAATCTTGTTTAATGATAAAGGGGAATATATTTGGAGAATAAAATATATAACATGCTTCGGTCTGTGTATGAAAGCACGGTAAACTAGCTTACGGAACAGATATGTGTTTGGAAAAAATAAAATTTAAAAAAGCCAAACTAGTTATAGTAAGTGATGAAGCATCAGATAACACAAAAGAGAGATTTAATAAAATTTGTGAAGATTATGGTATAAAAATTTACACGTTTGGAAATAAATTTGACCTTAGTCACTCAATAGGAAAAGATAATAAAACTGTATTTGCAATACTAGATAATAATTTTGCAAAAAGTATAAGTAAATTGTTAGAAGATTATAAGGGGGCAATTTGTTAATGGGAAAAATGAAAGTACATGAGCTAGCTAAAGAGTTAGGACTTTCAAGTAAAGATTTAATGGAGAAACTACAATCAATGAAGATTGAAGTTAAGAGTCATCTTTCTACATTGGAAGAAGATGAAATAGCTAAAATCAAAAAAGGATTAGATAAAAGTTCTTCAAAAAGTGCGGACTCTAAAAAAGCTAAAAAAGAAGATACAAAAAAAGCCGATGATGACAAACAAAATGCTCCTGCTAAAAAAGAGAAGAAGCAATTTACACCAGTCATCATTAGACGTGAAGTAACACGTGTTACAACAGAGAAAAATGATTCTGAAAAAAGAAATGTTGTAGAACGTAGAAACACAGACGATTTAGGATTTGTTCAAAGAAGAACAGATACATCAATGAATATTAAATATAGAACAGATGTTAAACGTCCAATAGTAGCTACAAGAAGAGAAAAACCAAAAATAGAATCTATAGCTAGCATCAGAGGAGAAAAAGCTCCTGTTGAAGAGAAAGTTAATAAACCAGAAGTTGAAAAAGTTAAACCACAAGACGACAATAAATCTTTAGGTATTATTAAAAAAGCATCGCCTGAAGACAAAGAAAACAAAGCAAGAGAACCAAGATCTAAAGATGGTCAACAAAAAGGTAGCTTCAATAAAGATGGTGGAAATAGACCATTTAATAAAGACGGAAATAGCCAAGGTGGATTTAAGAATAATAGACAAAATAACAACAATAAATTTGGCGCAAATAAAGTTGAAAAAGGCATCAAAGATATAATGTCTGCTCCTATGGGGGATATGCCAAATAAAGAAACAGGAAAAGAAAACTTTAGTACTGAATACAAAGATAAACAAAAAGCAAATAGAAAATTTGAAGAAGAAACTATAGTTAAAAAATCACCAAAGAATAAAGCATCTCGTAATAATGCTGAAGAAATTAACTATGGTAAATTAAAAGATTTACAATCAGAAACAAACTTTTCTTCAATGTTTGATGATACAGAGAGTAAAATGTTTGATTACTATGATGTATCAAAGCAAAAGAAGAATAAATTAGACAAAAAGAATAAGTTAAAGAACAAAGAAAAGAAACATCATGAACAAAAAATATTTGAATTAACAGATATTGAAATCCCAGAAACAATTTCAGTTAAATACTTAGCAGAAAAACTTAAAAAAGCTGCTACAGAAGTAATTAAGAAGCTTATGGGATATGGTATCTTAGCATCATTAAACCAAGAAATTGATTTTGATACAGCTTTCTTAGTAGCATCTGAATTTGGTGTTACAGCTCACAAAAAAGAAGTTGTTTCAGATGAAGATTTATTATTTGATGAGAGTGAAGATAAGGAAGAAGATTTAGTTCCACGTCCTCCAATAGTAGTTGTTATGGGTCACGTAGACCATGGTAAAACATCACTATTAGATGCTATTCGTGAGACTAACGTTATCGATAAAGAAGCTGGCGGTATCACACAACATATTGGTGCTTACAAAGTTAAAGTAAAAGATAGAGAAGTATGTTTCTTAGATACACCAGGACACGAAGCATTCACTGCAATGCGTGCTAGAGGAGCACAAGTTACTGATATAGCAATTATTATCGTTGCAGCAAATGATGGTATAATGCCTCAAACAATTGAAGCAATTAACCACGCAAAAGCTGCTGGAGTATCAATCGTTGTTGCTATTAATAAGATTGATGTTCCAGGTGCAAACATTGATAAAGTTAAACAAGAACTTACAGAATATGGATTAGTTCCAGAAGAGTGGGGCGGAGACACAATCTGTGTTCCTATATCTGCAAAACATAGACAAAACATTGATGAACTATTAGAAGTACTTCTATTAGTTGCAGACATGAAAGAATTAAAAGCTAATCCAAATAAACAATCAAAAGGTACAGTTATAGAAGCAAGACTAGATAAAAATACTGGTATCACAGCATCATTATTAGTTCAAAGAGGAACATTAAATGTTGGCGATACAATCGTTGTTGGTAGCGTAATTGGTAAGATTAGAGCTATGAAGGACGATAAAGGAAATAGAGTTAAAGCAGCAGGTCCATCTACACCAGTAGAAGTTGTAGGTCTTACAGAAGTACCTACAGCAGGTGAAGTATTCTACGAAGTAGATAATGAAAAGATTGCAAAACACTTGATTGAAAAGAGACGTGCAAAAGAAAGAGAAGCAATGATTAATGCTTCTGCACCAGTTACACTTGACAACTTATTCAATCAAATCGAAGCAGGTAAATTAAGAGATTTAAATATTATTATTAAAGCAGACGTTCAAGGTAGTGTACAAGCTCTTCGTGGATCACTTGAAAAGATTCAAAATGAAGAAGCAAGAGTACGTATTATCCATGCCGCAGTTGGTGGAATTAATGAATCAGATGTTACACTTGCAAAAGTTACAAATTCATTAATTATTGGATTTAATGTAAGACCAGAACCTATGGCAAAGTCAATTGCAGATAAAGAAAAAGTTCAAATCAATCTATACTCTGTAATTTACAATGCAATTGATGACGTTGAAGCAGCATTAAAAGGTATGCTTAAACCAAAATACAAAGAAATTATTCAAGGTACAGCAGAAGTTAGACAAGTATTCAAGATTACAAATGCTGGTATGGTTGCAGGATGCTATGTTATCGAAGGAAAAATTGTTAGAAATTCTGGCGTTAGAGTTCTTCGTGACAATGTAGTTATCCATGAAGGAAAATTATTCTCATTAAAACGTATGAAAGATGACGCAAAAGAAGTTGCTGAAGGATATGAATGTGGTGTTCAAGTTGAAGACTACAATGATATCAAAGTTGGCGACAAGATTGAATCATTCATTATGGAAGAAATTAAACAGTAATTTTGAAAAATTTTAAAAAAGAGGTGAATACAACATGGAAAGAACAGATAGAGTAGAAGAAGAAATTAAAAAAGTTGTTAGTAAAATAATTGATAATGGTATTAAAGATCCACGTGTTAATGGTTTAATATCAGTTACAAAAGTTGATGTTTCAAAAGATATGAAATATTGTAAAATATATGTAAGTATGCTTGGAACAAAAGACATTGATGAAGCTATGAAAGGTTTAGAATCAGCAAAGGGTGTTGTAAGAAAAGAAATTGGTGACAGAATTCGTACATTTAATACACCAGAAGTAAAATTTATATATGATGATTCTATGGAATATGGACAACATATTGATTCAATAATAAATAGCTTAAATATTAAACATGATGAAGATGAGGAAGAAAGTACAAAAGGAGAGTAAAAATGTCTGTAATAGATAATATTAATGAAAAAATAAATGGTGCAAAATCAATATTGATTTTAACACACGAAAATCCAGATGGAGATGCTATTGGTTCATCACTAGGCTTGTACAACGCATTAAAAAAACTTGAAAAGAAAGTTGTAGTTTATATACCAGTTCCAGATAAAACATATAAATTTTTACCTGGATATGATGAAATGCTTATGGGTGATGGCGGAGTTGATCCAAAAGAATTTGATTTAGCAATTTCATTAGATGCAAGTGATTTAGAAAGACTACACATTGCTAAAGAAACATTTAGTGCTATAGAGGACACTATATGTATTGATCACCATATCACAAATCAAAACTATGCTGATATTAACTATGTTAATGCAGTTGCATCTTCAACATGTGAAAATATCATGGTTATTTTAGCTGGTATGGGAATGGCTATTAATAAAGAAATTGCAGAATGTCTATACACAGGTATCATTACTGATACAGGTGGATTTAGATATAATACACATGCTGAGACTATGGATATAGTTGCTACAATAATGGAAACAGGTATTAATACTTCTACAATATATAGAACTGTATTTGATGTTACAACATACAGCAAGACAAAACTTGTTGGAAGATGTATAGATAGATTAGAGTTATTAGAAGAAGGAAAAATTGCTTTCACATATATGACAAATTCAGACTTAGACGAATTATCACTTGATGAAAGTGATTCTGAAGGAATCGTCAATTATGGAAGAAATATTGATACAGTTGAAGTATCAATATTTGCAAAAGAAAGAGAAGATGGCTCATATAAAGTATCAATGCGTGCAAATGAATACGTAGATGTCTCAATTGTTGCAAGTAAATTTGGTGGCGGCGGTCACTTAAGAGCAGCTGGATGTGAATCATCAATGACATTAGATCAAATCAAAGAAGCATTGGTAAAAGAAATTATCAAACAATTTAATTAGACAAATGAAAAGTGGTGGCAGTATACAGTCACCACTTTATTAAACTAATAAAAAAGGTGGTGAATTAGTTGGACGGAATTTTAATAATAAATAAGCCACAGTGGTATACATCATTTGATGTTGTTGCTAAGTGTAGAAAAGTATTAGGTACTAAAAAGATAGGACATACTGGAACACTAGATCCAATGGCAACTGGCGTATTAGTTGTATGCGTCGGAAAAGCAACAGGTCTTGTAAATGTATTAACATCTGAAGATAAGATTTATAGAACAACCATAAAATTAGGCATTAAAACAGATACAGGTGATATGGCTGGCAAAATAATTGGAAAAGAAGAAAATCCAGTAATTGAAAAAGAACACTTAAGTGATATAACTAAAAAACAATTTGATTCAAATATGGAGTATCTAGCAAATAATTGTCCTAAATTTGATATATCGAAATCGAAAATAGAAGAAGTATTTAATTCTTTTATAGGAAAACAAAACCAAATTCCACCAATTTATTCATCAATAAAAGTTGATGGAAAAAAACTTTATGATTATGCAAGAGAAGGAAAGAAAGTTGAAATTCCACCAAGAGAAATAGAAGTGTTTGATATTTACGATATTGAATGGAATAATGAAAATGAATTATCATACACAGTTCATTGCTCAAAAGGAACATATATTAGAACACTAAATGAAGATATAGCCACAAAACTAGGTGCTGTTGGTACTACAATGGCTCTAGAAAGAATAAAAACAGGTGATTTTTGCCTTGAAAATGCAACAGATATAGAAGATGTATCTAAAGAGTTTATTATTCCCATAGAAGAACTATTTAATGATAGAATAGAAATAGATGAAAGAAATGAAAACAAATTATTAAATGGAATGCCTATAGACGTTTCAAATGATGATGGTATTTATAATTTATATATTAATAACAATTATTATGGACTTGGAAAAGTTATTAATAAAAAACTAAAAAGATTTATAATTTTGTAGGGAGTATTTATGATTAACAAAAATGAAGAATACATAGTTAAAATTGTAGATAATGGAATTGATGGAGAAGGTATAGCCAGAGTAGATGGATATACCTTATTTGTCGATGGAGCAATTAAAGGTGAAAAAATAAAAGTATTAATTGTTAAAGCAAATAAAACATATGGCTATGGTAAAATTATAGAAATAATTGAAAAAAGTCCAGATAGAGTTGAACCAATTTGTCCACAATATAAAAGATGTGGTGGTTGCGTATTACAACATATGTCATATGAAGCTCAAATGAGATATAAAGAAGAAAAAGTAAAAAAGACACTAGATAAATTTTTAGGACCAATAAAAGTAAATTCAATTATTGGAATGGGAATTCCATACAACTATAGAAATAAAGCTCAATATCCTTGTCAAAATGGTAAAATAGGTTTTTACTCTCCAAGAACACACGAAGTAATTGAAAATGAATACTGTTTTATTCAAGATGAAGAGTCAG
>Ga0247611_10005017_pt1 | contig 17946 bp, 16 predicted proteins | sample 177DNAGHGhighgp2_FD_192422 | JGI IMG/M metagenome (GOLD analysis project Ga0247611, IMG submission 192422) | Sheep rumen microbial communities from Palmerston North, Manawatu-Wanganui, New Zealand - 1770 DNA GHGhigh gp2 | ecosystem: Host-associated > Mammals > Digestive system > Stomach > Rumen... | reverse complement strand
TATTAATCTTTACCGCAAAGTTCCCGAAGAGTGTATGACCGAAGAAGCGGCTTCCGATTATGCGACCGCGTTGTTCCTTTACGGAAAAGACGAAGAATCCGTCGAAGCGTGCAAGGCGTCTATCGAACGCTACGGTGAGAACGTCAACGCGTTCTGCAATCTTTCTTCTTTGTATCACGCAAGAAACGACGACGATAAAGCGCGGTATTATTACGGGCGGGCGCTCGCCGCGAGAAAGGGCGATAAGGAAGAGAGTTTTAAAATCGCCGCCTGCGCCGTGGAACTCGGGGATAATATCACCGCCAAAGAGTGCCTTTCGGTAATTCTCGGCGAACGCCCTTACGACGATATAATGAATTTCTTTTACGCGCTCGCGCTTATGAATCTCGGCGAACACGAAGCCGCCGCGGACGCGATGAATAAGACTTTAAGGATAGTACCTACCGATCCCGTTTATCGGTTTTACGCCGAACTTTTTGAAAAGATAGTTGCGGGAAATTCCGCCACCGACGGGTTTTTGCCTTTCGAGTTCGTTAAAGCGTTGCCGAACGAAACGGAGCGCGCTTATAAAAGGGAAATAACCAAGTATATAAACGGCAAGGGACAGTTTAACGGCGATAGGGAAGAAACGCGCAAAATGCTGGAACTTGCGTTGCGCATAAACGATAAAAAGACGGCGAAATCCGCAGCGTTTTTGCTTGCTTCGACCGACAAGAATAAAGATATAATCCGTTCCGCTCTACTTGATAACGACGTGGACGACGAAATTAAAAACACGCTCGTGTATCTCTTGGTGTCGGGCGGTGAAAAACGTCCGATAAACGCGGTGCTTGGCAATTATTTTGCTTCCGTAAAGACGGGGAAAGTGGTTTTCGAGCATAAGCCGGACGGATTGCTTTATATGTCCGCTTACGCGCTTGCCGTTGCGAAAGCGGCTAGTTGGGGTATAGACGATTGCGCGAAATTAGCGTTTAATATGAATACTCTATACACCGATTACGCGGAACTCATCAGGTTCAACGGATTCGGGGCGGAAGTTATCGCCGCCGTAGGGTTTGCGCTCTGCGATTTTCCGCGGATTACGGAAGCGAAAGGCGTTTGCGCCGCGTTCGGCGTGGACAAGTCGCGGTTTGACGAAGTGGAAGAGTTTGTCGCGCACGTTAAAAAGACCGCGCACGTTAAAGCAAAGGAACGCGCGGAAAAGTCGGCTTTGCGTAAAAAGAAATCGAAAAAGGAGAAAGACCGTGATTGAAATTATAAATCTCGATAATCTTTTCGATAAATACATAGAAAAATACGTTTTGGAAAACGTGGGCAAGTTAAAGCCCGAAGAAATAGAGAATAAAATTCCCGTTTTATACGAAGAATTCGGAAACGTTTCGCAAAAAGAGTTAGGGGGCAAAACGCCAAACGAGTTTTATCGCGGGTTTTCGCCTGCGGACTTGCTCACTTGTTTACGCGAACATATAGAAAAAGACGTACCCGTAAGCGACTTTCTTATCGAAGCGATAACGGCGGATAAGGACAGCGTAACGGCGGTGAAGTCTATGCTTATGGAAGAGCACGACGAGCAGTTTACCGCTTATTTAATGAATATTTTATCCGATTTAAAAGCGGAAATACCCGCGGAAAGGTATATGGAATTCGCCCTTTACGATTATCCCGAAAATATAGGCGAACTCGCCACCGAAGCGCTTGTAGAAAACGCCGACAAAGTAAAGGACAAAGTGCTTAAATCTTTCGACCTTGCCGCGGAAGACAAAAAGGACAGACTTTCGGAAATTTTAGCGAGCGTTAAGGAAAAGTCCGACGACGTGTTCGATAAACTCGTAGAAGAGTTCGTTAAGAATAAGAAAAAAATCCCGCTGTACGCTAATTATCTCGCAAAGTACGGCGACGAACGGGCGATACCCTTTTTAAAGACGGCGATAGAAGGCAAGGTCAACTATCAGGAGTTTGAAGAACTTAAATTCGCCATAGAAGTTCTGGGCGGCGAATATACCGAAAAGCGCGACTTTACCGAAGACGCAATTTATAAAAAGGTCAAAGGGAACAAAAAGTAATAAAATACGGATAATCAAAGGCGACTTTCGGTCGCCTTTTTCGTTTTAAAAGCATAAACCGAAAACGAAAACCGTATTTTTTAAAGTGAAGAATTTTACCGATACTTTAAAATTGTTTTTCGTGTTTTGCGGCGCGGTTCTCGGCGCGGGGTTTCTGTCGGGCGGCGAACTCGTCGGGTTTTTCGGCAGTCGAAGTCTTATCTGTCTGTTGATTTCCGGTACGCTGTTTTTTATGGGGTTCGCGTTTATCGGCGGGGCGCAGGATAGGTTTACGAAAGTCGCTTACCTTATAGCCGACGGCGTTTTCGCCTCGGCGATGCTTTCGGGACTGGACGAAATAGCGTGGCAAACGGGTGCGTTAAACGGCTTTCCCGCAGTTTCTCTTTTATCGCTCGTGCTGTTTCATTTTTTTCTTTCGGGGAGTATCGTAAAACTCGAAAAAGCAAACTGCGTTTTAATGCCGCTTTCGGTAGCGGCGATTTTTGCCGCCGCCGTTATCGCCGAACCCGTAACCGCATCAAATGTAAACGCGGGGGCGAAAGACGCGGTAAACGCCGTGCTTTACGCTTGTATGAATTTATTCGTCGCCCTGCCTTCCGTCAGCATAGCGGCGAAAAGTAAAAAGAAGTGCGCTTTAATCGCGGCGGCGCTTGTTTTTGCGGCGTTCTTCGTGGCGTTTGCATATCTTATTTTAAGGGTTTCGCCGTCAACCGCTCTGCCGCTTATAGATATGGCGCGCGGAACGCCGCTTTACGCTATTATTGTCGTCGCGGTTTTTATAGGTTCGTTTACTTCGCTGCTTTGCTATCTTTATCCGCTTAAAAGTCTGATCTCCGAAAAAACGGCTGATAAAAAACGCCGAAATCTTTACTGTTTTTTACTTTACGCACTTTTGTTTTTATTGTCGAGAGCGGGGATAACGGCGATAATAAAATACTTTTATCCGCTCGTCGGGGCGTTGGGGCTGTTTTCGATAGTAAAAAGTTTTTTTCGGTATAAAAAGAAAGGGGAAAGGCGATACTATGGGAAAAAGGAGCGCGTTATGTCGAGAAAGAAAAAGACCAAAATCAAAAAACTCACCGAAGAAGAGTACGGCAACTATATAATGGCTTTAAAAGACGAAGTTCCGCCCGCGGCGGTACGCAAATTGCAGAAAGATAAATAATAAAGTCCCGCCGAGCGGTAAATCCGCTCGGCGGGCTTGTTTTTCTATACCGCCTTTAAAATCGTTTGCGTTTATTTTCGGCAAGTAGTATAATTATTATCGAAATTTGTTTCAAGGTGGAACTATGGTAGAAATCAAGGAAGTTAAAACCAAAAAAGACCTTAAAAAATTCGCGGCGTATCCCGTGAAACTCTATAAAGGTTGCCCGTACTACGTTCCGTCCCTTCGCGGCGACGAACTTGCGACCTTTAACCCCAAAAAGAACTTTAATCTTCGCGGCAACGAGTGCAAGGGGTTCTTGTGCTATAAGGACGGGAAACTCGTCGGCAGGATTGCGGGGCTTATCAACCGCAAGGACAACGAACTTACGGGCAAAAAATACATAAGATTTTCCCGCCTTGACTGTATAGATGATAAAGAAGTTTTCGACGCGCTGATTTTAGCCGTGGAAAAATTCGGGAAGGATTACGGTATGGACACTATCCACGGACCTTGGGGCTTTAACGATACCGATAGGGAAGGGATGCTGACCTACGGTTTCGATAAGCGCAGTACCTACGGCACTAATTACTACTATCCGTATTTTTCCGAACGTATGCGGGAAATGGGCTTTAACGACGAGTCGAAATGGGTGGAAAAGAGTTTCACCGTGCCCGATACGCCTTACGAGCGTATAACTTCTATTTGCGAAAAGTTAAAAAAGCGTTTGAACGTGTTTGAAGCGTTCGACAGATATTCCGTTAAACAGGTCGTAAAAAAGTACGGCGACGAGTTCTTTAAGACGATGAACGACGCGTATTCGCACCTTGACGGCTACGTTCCGATAGAAGGAGACGCGCAGAAGAACGTCTTAAAGCAGTTCGCGACGATAATAAACCCAAGATATTCGAGCATACTGATAGACGGCGAAGGTAAGGTCGCGGCGTTCGGGATAGTTTTGCCGTCGATTGCGGACGCGCTTATCAAAAGCCGCGGGAAACTGTTCCCGACGGGCTTTATCAGAGTGCTTAAATCCATCAAAAAACCGAAAGAACTCGAAATGGCGCTTATCGGCGTAAAGTCCGAATATAAGAATACGGGCATAAATTCCGTTCTGATTTCGAGAATAATGAAAAACGTTATAGACGACAAGATACAGCGGGTGGAATCCAACGTAATGTTAGAGAATAACTATAATATTCAAAATCAATGGAAGTTTGCGGAAAGCGAGATTATAAAGCGCCGCCAGACCTACGTTAAGGAAATAAACATATAAAAATAGCGATTTATAAGTTTTTATTCGCCCCGCGTTAAGCGGGGCGCTTTTTATTACCGAAATATCCCCCTAAAATCCTTGAAAAATCCGATATAATATGTTATACTTTATAAGTATAATTTTAAATATGCGCTTAAAATAAAGGCGCAAAGGCTTTACTATGAACAGAACTCTACTTAAAACTATTTTCACTTCTCCCGAAACGTTTGCGGGGAAATCCGTAACCGTCTGCGGCTGGGCGAGAACGCTCCGCGACAGCAAGTCCTTCGGATTTATCGAGTTAAACGACGGTTCGTACTTTAAAAACTGCCAGATAGTTATGGAACGCGACAAACTCGCAAACTACGACGAAATCGCTAAAAGTAACGTCGGCGCGTGCTTTAAGGTTACGGGCAAACTTGTTTTAACGCCCGACAGGGGACAACCCTTCGAGATAAACGCCGAAAGCATAGAAATTTTAGGCGCTTCCACGCCCGACTTTCCTATGCAGAAAAAACGCCACTCTTTGGAATTTTTGCGTACTCTGCCGCATCTTCGCCCGCGTACCAACACTTTTAACGCGGTATTTAAGATAAGAAGCGAAGCGGCTTTCGCTATCCACAAGTTCTTTAACGAACGCGGGTTCGTGTACGTTCACACGCCGATAATCACGGGTAGCGACTGCGAAGGCGCCGGCGCTATGTTTCAGGTAACGACCTTAGACCTTGACAACGTGCCGAAAATAGACGGCAAGACCGACTACACCAAGGACTTTTTCGGAAGTAAAGTTTCGCTTACGGTTTCGGGGCAACTCGACGTCGAAAACTTTGCGTTCGCGTACGGCAACGTATATACTTTCGGGCCGACTTTCCGTGCCGAACACTCCAACACCGTTCGCCACGCCGCGGAATTCTGGATGATAGAACCCGAAATGGCGTTCGCGGATTTATCCGACGATATGGACTGCGCCGAAGATATGGTCAAGTTCATAATTTCCTACGTTATGGATACCTGCGCGGAAGAACTTGCCTTCCTTAATAAATTCGTGGACACGGGTTTAATCGAACGGCTTAACAACGTTAAGAATAACACTTTCGCGCGGCTTACCTATACCGAAGCGATAAAAATTCTGGAAAAGGTCAAGGACAGGTTCGACGCGCCCGTGTACTGGGGGGTTGACCTTCAAAGCGAACACGAACGGTATATAACCGAAGAAGTTTATAAAAAACCGGTGTTTCTGACCGACTACCCGAAGGAAATAAAAGCCTTCTATATGCGCCTTAACGACGACGGCAAGACCGTCGCGGCGAGCGACCTTTTAGTGCCGGGGATCGGCGAACTCGTCGGCGGCAGTCAGAGAGAAGAGCGCGAAGACGTTTTGCGCGCCCGTATGAAAGAGTGCGGTTTAAAAGAAGAAGACTACTCGTACTATCTCGATTTAAGAAAATACGGCGGGGCGGTGCATTCGGGCTTCGGCTTGGGGTTCGAGCGCATGGTAATGTATCTCACGGGTATAGCGAATATCCGCGACGTGCTGCCTTTCCCGAGGACTTTCGGTTCTCTTTAATCGAAACATAAAAGGAGACGGAATATAAATATGAAAATACTCATAGACGCTTTCGGGGGGGACAATTCTCCGCAGGACGTTATAGCGGGCACGGTCGCGGCGGTCAAGGCGAAAAAAGGATTTACGGCGGTACTCGTCGGGAATAAGGAACTTTTAGACGTTCACCTTTCGCGCTACGGCTATCCGCAGGACAGAATAGAGATTTTAGACGCCAAGCAGGTTATAACCTGCGAAGAAGAACCGACCGTCGGTATAAGGACAAAGCCCGACAGCACCGTTTGCAAGGCGTTTAAGGAACTCAAAGACAACGAAGAAGCCAAGGCTTTCGTGTCGGCGGGTTCTACCGGTGCGGTGCTTGTCGGCGCTACCCTTAAACTCGGCAGAATAAAAGGCGTGGCGCGTCCCGCGCTCTGTCCCGTTATTCCCACGCTTAACGGTAAAAACGTATTGCTTATAGACTCGGGTGCGAACGCCGATTGCAAGGCGATAAACCTTTGTCAGTTCGCGGTGATGGGCACGGTTTACGCAAATGCTATGGGGGTAGAAAGCCCGAAAGTGGCGCTTCTTTCCAACAGTACGGAAGACGAAAAGGGAAACGCTCTTTGCCACGAAGTTTTCCCGATGCTTCAAAGTATGAAAGGCATAAACTTTATCGGCAATATGGAAGCGCGCGATATTTTATCGGGCGAAGCGGACGTAGTGGTCGCCGACGGGTTTTCTGGCAACGTCGCGCTCAAAAGTATGGAAGGCGCGGTCAAAACTGTGATGTACGCGGTTAAAGACGCGGTTTACGGTTCGCTTTCGGGAAAAATCGGCGGATTATTCCTTAAAAAGCGGCTTAAAAAACTGAAAGAAAAATTCGATTACAACAAACGGGGCGGCGCGCTGTTTATCGGCGTGAATAAGCCCGTTATAAAAGCGCACGGTTCGGCTAAAAAAGAGACATTTAAAAATACCGTTCTGCAAGCGGTAAGTTACGCCGAATTCGATTTGGCGGACAAAATCACCGCCGCGCTCATAGAGAGCGGAGTTGCGAGCGCTAAATGATTTTCGATATAGACGGCATCGAAAACAGAATAGGTTATTCGTTCAAGGATAAAATGCTTTTGAGAAAGTGTTTTACTCACTCTTCCTACGCGCACGAACACGGCACGGAAGACAACGAACTGTTGGAGTTTTTCGGCGACGCCGTAATCGAATTTATCGTTACCGAGTACCTTTACAAAAACTCGGCGGGCGACGAAGGCAAACTCACCGTAAAGCGCGCGGGGGTAGTGAGCCGCGAACCGCTTCTTAAAGCGGTCAACGAGTTGGGACTTTCCGATTTTATGTTGCTCGGTAAAGGACAGAGCAGAAGCGCGCACTCGGACGAAAAACTTTTTTCCAGCGTGTACGAAGCGCTGGTCGCGGGCATCTATTTGGACGGGGGGATTGCCGCCGCTAAAAAATTCGTCAAAGACACGATAATAAAGGACTTCGACTTTAAGGAACGGGCGGCTCGCAGGGAAATGCGTTGCGAGAGCAAGAACGAGTTTCAGGAATACGTCCAAAAGAGAAAACTCGGCAGCGTTTCGTATCAGACGCTCGGTAAAATCGGTCCCGACCATAAGCCCGAATTCCGCGTGGCGGCGCTACTTAACGGCGCGGTAGTCGCGGAAGGCAAGGGCAGTACCAAACGGCTTGCGGAATCCGCCGCGGCGAAAGTGGCGGTAGAAAGGCTTAAAAAAGACGGAAAGAGAACAACGGCAGGTAGAAAATGAATTTTGAAAAGGTAGAACTTTACGGCTTTAAATCGTTCGCGGATAAAGCCGAAATCAAATTCGGCAACGGCATAACGGGGATTGTAGGACCTAACGGTTGCGGCAAATCCAACGTCGCGGACGCTATACGCTGGGTGCTCGGCGAGCAGTCGGCAAAGTCGCTCCGCGGTTCGAGTATGCAGGACGTGATTTTTGCGGGAACGCAAAACCGCAAATCCCTTTCGTATTGCGAAGTGTCATTGTTTTTCGACAACACGAAAAGGATATTCGATCTGGATTTTAACGAAGTCATCATCACGCGCAAACTGTACAGAAGCGGCGAAAGCGAATACTTTATCAACAAACAGCCGTCAAGACTTAAAGATATAGTCGACCTTCTGCACGAGTGCGGCATAGGTAAAGAAGGCTATACCATAATCGGGCAGGGCAAGGTCGAAGAAATTATGTCCGCAAAACCCGAAGACCGCCGTATGATATTCGAAGAAGCGACGGGGATTGCCAAATTCAAGTCGAGAAAGGTGGAGTCTGAAAGAAAGTTAGAGCGTACCCGCGAAAATATAGTGCGCTATATCGATATTCTTTCGGAAATCGAAAACAGGTTAGAACCGCTTGAACGGCAGGCGGAAAAAGCCAAGGAATTCAACGAACTGTCCGAACAACTTAAATTTCACGAAATAAACACCTATATCGCAAAAGTGGACGGCGTCGCCGTCGCCAAGGGCAGAATAAACGACAGAATAAACGGTATCGACGAAGAAACCGATATAAAGAAGAAAGACCTTGACCGCGCGCAGGCGGAAAACGAAAGGATACTTAACGATATCGACGGCGCGGACTTGAAACTTAAAAAACTCAACGACGAACTTGCCGACCGCCGAGTCGGTATGGAAAAGTCTTCGGGCGCTAAACAACTGTTTGAACAGAGAATTTCATATCTTAACAATCAGATAGAGCGTTCGTTAAAGGAGATCGAAGACAGCCGCGCCACTATCGCCGAGTGCGACGAAGCGTATATTAAAGCCGACGAAGAATATAAGGCCGCGGATAAGGAACTGAAAGAACTTTCGACCAAGGCGGAAAATTTAAGCAAAAGACTACTCGGTCTTTCCGAAAAACTTGCGCTAGGCGAAGAACTCGCGCAGAGCAACCAGCAGAAAATAATAAAGTCCATAGAATCGCTTTCGGACTTCAAGTTGAATAAGGGCGCGATAGGCATAGAACGCGCGAATTTAAACGAAAAACTTAAAGAACTTTCGGCGAGGGGCGACGAACTTTCGGCGCGCCGCGAAGGGGTGTTTTCAGATAAGGAAAAAACGGATAAGAAGATTGACGAACTCGACCGTTCGGTGTTCGATTATAAGAACAGGATAGCCGAAAAGGAAGACGAAGTAAAAGAAGGCAACGAAAAGTCCGCCGCCATCGACAACGATATATTCAAACTCAATTCGCTTATATCAACGCTCGTAACCCGCGAAAACTTTTACCGCGATATGAAAGAACGGTACGAAGGTTACGCGCCCGCGGTCAAACTTTTAATGGGCGAAGCGAAGAAAAATCCCGCCGTTAAAAGTCGTGTTAAAGGCGTTGTCGCGGAACTTATAAAGTCGGACAAAAAGTTCGATATAGCGCTTGAAACGGCGTTGGGGAATAGCGCGCAGAACGTCGTTACCGCAGACACCGAAGACGCTAAATATTTAATCGAATACTTAAAGACGAACAGGCTCGGCAGGGTAACGTTTTTGCCCGTGTCTTCGGTAAAACCGAGAGTGAAAAGCGCGGAAGTCGCCCGTGCGATGGGCGAGCGCGGGGCTTTGGGCGTTGCGGACGAAATAGTGGCATACGACAGAGAATTCGAGAACGTTATTTCTAATCTTCTCGGCAACACGCTTATCGTGGATACTCTCGCAAACGCCACCGCGATAGCGAATAAATACCGCTTTGCGTTCAAAATGGTAACGCTTGACGGCGACGTGTTCTCGACGCAGGGCGCGATGACCGGCGGTTCGAGAAGACCGGACGCACAAGGAATACTCTCTTCCGACAGAAAGATGGAAGAAAACGCCGAGCAACTTAAAACGAGCCGTGAAAAGATGGACGCTTTGAAAGCCGAAAAGGCAAAGACCGAAGCGGCGCGCGACAAGCATTTTTCCGAACTTGAAATTTTGAACGACGCGTATAACGGCGCTAGGCAGGAACTTATGGTCGAACGCGAAAAGCAGTCGGCGTTTGAAAAGACGCTTTCGGAGATAGACCGCGAAGCGGAAAGCGTTGCCGATATGCTGGAAGGCGTTACGGCAAGGCTTAACGAGATAGAAAGGTCGTACCTTGCGGTGTCGAGCGGCGGCGCAAAATCCGAACAGGAAAAGGAAGCCGCTATGCAAAGCGCTTCGAAGCAGCAGGCGGAATACGACGCGTTGCGAAAGGAACGCGACGAAATAAGTATGCAAAGCACCGAAATTCAGGTCGCCGTTACCGAAAAGAAGGGTAGGATTGCCACTCTTTCGGACGAAATGAAACGGCTTAAAGTCATGGGGGACGACGCGCAGGAAACCATAAAATCTTTGACTGCAAGCATTGAAGGCGCGAAAGGTATTATAGAAGAATTAAAGCGCGAAGAAGAAAAAGTCGCGCTTACAAAGGAAGAACAGGACAAAGTCAACGCGCTCCGCGCCGAGATAGAAAATATAGAGATATATAAGAGCGGGCTTCGCGATAAAATGAATAAAAATGCCGAACTTCGCGAAAGCCTTACGAATTTACTTACCGAACTTTCGGAGAGAAAGCACGCGGAAGAGATAGCGCTCGCGAAAATCGATTCCGACCTCGAATATATGGGGCAGAGTATAGCGGAAGACTATCAGTTAGATTATAATTCCGCACTCGCTTTTAAGGAAGAAGGGTACGACGGTTCGGAAGGCGAAAAAGAGATAAACAGACTGCGCAGAAAGCGCGCGTCGCTCGGCGCGATAAACGCCACCGCGATAGACGATTGCAAGATGCTTAAAGAACGGTACGAAGAGATGACTACCCAAAAGGAAGACCTTGAAAAAGCGGAGAGCGACTTAAAAGAAGCGATAGACAAGATAAAGAGCGAAATGCTCGCGCAGTTCGACGAAGGGTTCAACAAGATCAACGAAAACTTCCAGAAGATATTTAAGGAACTGTTCGGCGGCGGCAGAGCGATGCTTGAAATGGACTATTCGCAGGTCGAAGACAGGTTGGAAGCGGGCGTCGAGATAATCGCCGAGCCCCCGGGGAAAAAGTTGCAGAAATTATCGCTTTTATCGGGCGGCGAAAAGGCGCTTACCGCAATAGCCATACTGTTCTCTATTTTAAGACTTCGTCCGATGCCTTTCTGCGTGCTGGACGAAATCGAAGCGGCGCTCGACGAAGCGAACGTAGACCGTTTTGCGAGATACCTTAAAAAATTCTCGGAAGAAACGCAGTTTATCGTAATCACGCACAGAAAGCCGACGATGGAACTTGCGGACGCACTTTTCGGCGTTACCATGCAGGAAAAAGGCGTGTCAAAAATGGTTTCCGTCAAACTTGCCGACGTTGAGAATATCGAAAGCGGCGCACAGTTTCAGTAAACTGTAAATAAGGGTAATTATGGGATTATTCGGGAAATTAAAAGCCGCTCTTTCTAAGACCAAGGACGGCATAGCAAAAAAACTGACTTCACTCTTTTCAAAGGATAAAATCGGCGAAGAGTTTTACGAAGAGTTGGAAGATATTTTGATATCTTCCGACGTTTCGGTAAAGACCGCTATGGAAATAGTGGACGAAATCCGCGATACCGCTATAAAGGAAAAGTGTCGCGATAAAGACTACGTCGTAAGTCTTTTAAAGAAAGAACTTTTTGAAACGCTTGACTATGCCGAGCCGATTGAGTTCACGCCGCCCGTTGCGATAATGGTAGTGGGCGTAAACGGCGTGGGCAAGACCACCACTATCGGGAAACTCGCCAACAAATTCATTAAAGAAGGAAAATCGGTTACAATCGCCGCCGCGGACACCTTCCGCGCCGCCGCGGTCGACCAACTTTCGGTGTGGGCGGACAGGGCGAAAGTGAGAATAGTTAAAAGCGACGAAGGTGCGGACGCTTCCGCAGTCGTGTTCGACGCGGTTACGAGCGCGAAAGCCAAAAAGACGGACGTGCTTATAATAGACACCGCGGGCAGACTTCACGTTAAGGCGAACTTAATGGAAGAACTGAAAAAAATGGACAGAGTGTTAAAGCGGGAGTACGAAGGGGCGAAGATAATAAAACTTATCGTTTTAGACGCGACGACGGGGCAGAACGCTTATAACCAAGTGGAAACCTTTAATCAGGCGGTCGGTATCGACGGCATAATTTTAACGAAGTTAGACGGTACGGCGAAAGGCGGGTTTATAATTTCCCTTTCCTACGAGTTGGAAGTGCCGGTGTGTTTCGTCGGCACGGGCGAAAAGATAGACGACATCGAAGATTTTAACGCGCAGGAGTTTGTCGACGCGCTTTTCTGATAAAAATTCAAAAAACAAAACCCCCTTTGGTTTCAAAGGGGGAAATTTTTTTTAAAAAAATATAGTCTTGTTAAGACTATTGACACAAAAACGTTTTTGAAAATATTATAATGCGGGTATATGTCATTGCGAGCGTAAGCGAAGCAATCTCATATAAAGAGATTGCCACGAATACTGCCGTATTCTCGCAATGACAGTAGGATTTAAAAATTTTTTCTTACAGTTGTAAGAACTTATGATTTATTTTTTATTATATGGTATAAAAAAGTCGATACGCAAATTCGAAAGTTGCTCAACATACCGAAGGTTAGGAAATTTGTCAAAAACCGGCCTACGCCCGCACTAACAAGTGCGGGCGTAGGCTTTTAAATATATTTTTAAAGGTTAGGTAAAAATGCTTGACAGGGGATAAATTTTTGTGTAAAATATTCAAGTGTAAAGCAAAATTGATTTACATACACAAACGAAGGAACGGCGGATATGGAAAACGATATTCTTTTCGTACAACTGTTCGATATTTATAAGGGGCTTTTGACCGAATATCAACGCGAACTCTTTTCTATGCGCTATTATATGGATTTTTCCTTTTCGGAAATTGCCGCGGAAACGGGCGCGACGCGACAGAGTGCTGCGGGCGGTATAAAAAAGATAAAAGACAAACTTTTAGAGTACGAAAGCGTTTTACATCTTAAAGAAAAGTACGACGCCATAGGGGAATTCGCCGAAAGGCTTTCGCCCGAAGATAAAAAGGCGCTTAACGACATTTTAGGTAGATAATGGGGTTATTTTCAGGACTTTCGGAAAAACTTAATCATATATTCAGCAAACTGACGAAAAAAGGGCGGCTTACCGAACTTGAAATCAAGACCGCTATGCGTGAAGTGCGCGTCGCGCTGTTAGAGGCGGACGTCAATATCGGCGTAGTCAAGGACTTTGTGAACAAGGTTTCGGAGCGCGCCGTCGGGCAGGAAATTTTAAAGAGTTTAAGCCCTACGGAGCAAGTTATAAAGATAGTCAACGAAGAACTTATCGCGCTTATGGGCAGTACCAACGCTAAACTTGCGGCGAGCCCAAATCCCCCCACGGTCATAATGATGGCGGGGCTTCAAGGCGCGGGTAAAACGACGCTCGTCGGAAAGTTGGGGCTATACCTTAAGAAACAAGGCAAAAAGCCGTTGTTCGTGGCGTGCGACGTATATCGTCCCGCGGCAATAAACCAACTTAAAATAGTGGGCGAAAAGGCGGGGTGCACCGTCTTTGAAAAGGGACAGGGAAACCCCGTAAAAATTGCAAAAGACGGCGTTGCTTACGCCAAATCGTACGGATTCGATACAGTTATAATCGATACCGCAGGGCGTTTGCAGATAGACGAAACGCTTATGCGCGAACTCGAAGATATAAAGCGCGAAGTAAATCCCGATGAAATCCTTTTGGTTATAGACGCTATGACGGGGCAGGTCGCGGTGGAAGTCGCGGACACCTTTAATAAGCGGCTGGAAGTTACGGGGCTCGTGCTTTCTAAACTCGACGGCGACACGCGCGGCGGCGCGACGCTTTCCGTCAAGGCGGTTACGGGTAAACCTATAAAATTCTGTTCGGTGGGCGAAAAACTCGGCGATTTAGAACCGTTCTATCCCGACCGTATGGCGAACCGTATTCTCGGTATGGGCGACGTTTTGACCCTTATAGAAAAGGCGCAGGAAGCGATTACCGAAGAAGACGCCAAAAAGATGGAGAAAAAGTTAAAGGAAAATTCCTTTACTTTGGACGATTATCTCACGCAGTTCGAGACGATGAAAAAAATGGGCGGGATAAAGGACGTACTTTCCATGATGCCGAATATGGGTATGGGCGGCAAGTTTAAGGTTAGAGAAGAAGATATCGACGAAAAGAAAATGGCGTCTATGAAAGCGGTTATTCAGTCCATGACCTTAAAAGAACGGCAGAATCCGAACATAATAAACTCTTCCCGCAAGCAGCGTATCGCGAAAGGCAGCGGTACGAGCGTGCAGGAAGTAAACAGGGTCTTAAAACAATTCGAGCAGACCAAGCAACTTATGAAACAGATGAGAAATAATAAGGCGTTTAAATTTTAACGCGAAAAGGAGAATATAAAAATGGCAGTAAAAATGAGATTGACCAGAATGGGAGACAAAAAATCTCCCTTCTACCGTATCGTAATTACGGACAGCAGAAACGCGCGCGACGGCGCTTACGTCGACAAAGTCGGTTATTATAACCCCATCGCAAATCCCGCGGAAGTCGTTATCGACAAGGAAAAAGCGCAGAAATGGCTTAAAAACGGCGTTCAGCCGACCGCGACCGTCAAAAATCTTTTGATAAACCAAGGCATTATCGAAAAACCCGCTAAACTTTCCCCGTCCAAAACCAAGGTTCGCAAATCCAAAAAGTAAGCGGATAAGGGGTAAGGACTATGATAGAACTTATTAAATTCGTGGTCGAAACCTTTGCCGAAAATAAGGACGCTATCGTGTACGACGTCGTCGAAGACGGCAGAAACGTTACTATCACGGTAACGCTCGATCCTTCCGACATGGGCAAGGTTATCGGCAGACAGGGAAAAATCGCAAAAGCGCTCCGCACTCTCGTGAGAGCGGGTTCGTTAAAAGAAAACAAAAAGTACAATATTGAAATTCGTGAAAAAATCGCGGAATAATCGTTAACGGCGTTTCGCAGTCAGAATTTTTTTATGAACGAGACTTTTAAGATAGGTCTTATAACAAAACCGCACGGGATAAAGGGCGAGATGCGCGTTACACCGCTCACCGACGACCCCGCGCGGTTTAAAAGACTTAAAAAAGTAATAATAAAAGACAGAATTTACGGCGTATGCGGCGCGCGCGTAGCGCCGGACGCCGTTTATTTGTCGCTTACGGGCATTACCGACAGGAACGCCGCGGAAATCTTACGCGGCGAGTTTTTGCTTATTGCCCGCGAAGACGCTATTCCGCTTGAAGAATATTCCTATTTTATAGCCGATATTATAGGCTGTAAAATCGTAACCGAAAATGGCGAATATCTCGGCGAAGTCAGGGAAGTAACTTCCGCTAAAACCGACTATTTTACCGCGGTAAGCGCAGACGGCAAAATTTTGCGTTTTCCGTTCTTAAAAGATATGCTGATAAAAGTGGATATTGCCGCCAAAACGATTACCGTAAAAGAAAAACGTTTCAAGGAGATATGCGTGTATGAGAATTGATATTTTAACGCTTTTTCCCGAAATGTTTGCGCCCTTAAAAGAAAGCGTTATAGGCAGGGCGCTAAATAGCGGCAAAGCGGAAATAGTTATAACCGATATACGCGATTATACTCTCGACAAGCATAAAAAATGCGACGATACGCCTTTCGGCGGCGGCGCAGGGATGGTTATGACCGCGCAACCTATCGCTTCCGCGATAGACGCGTTAGACCCCGAACACAAGGCAAGGCGCGTTTATCTTTCGCCGAAAGGCAGAAAGTTCTGTCAGGCGGTAGTTAAAGAGTACGCCGCTTTGGATAGGATTTTGCTTTTGTGCGGGCATTACGAAGGCGTTGACCAGCGCGTAATAGACCTTTTTATAGACGAAGAACTGTCTATCGGCGATTACGTCTTAACGGGCGGCGAAATACCCGCGATGGCTGTAACCGACGCCGTTATGCGGTACGTTGACGGTGTTATAAACGGGCAGTCTTTATTGCAGGAAAGTTTTTCCGACGGTATGCTCGAATACCCGCATTACACAAAGCCGCGTGAGTTTATGGGACTTACCGTGCCCGAAGTTTTAATTTCAGGCAATCACGAAAAGATAGACGAGTGGCGCAAAGAACAGTCCGAAAAAATCACCGCGAAAAACCGCCCCGATTTATTTAAAGGCGCAGGCGATAAGGTGGACGGAAAATGAAACATTTACAATGGTTCCCGGGGCATATGACCGCCGCTATGCGTATGATGGAAGAAAACCTTAAAGCGGTGGACGGGGTTATGATAATCCTTGACGGCAGAGCGCCGTTTTCTTCTATTAACCGTAAACTTGACGGGCTTTTTAAGGACAAAAAAATTTTATACGTTTTAAATAAGTGCGACCTTGTGGAAGTTAAAGACGTTAAATACGCCGTAAACAAGTTCCGTGAAGAAGGCAGGGCGGCTGTCGCCGTTTCGGCGCTCGATAAGCGCACGGTGGACGCGCTGTACGACGCCGTATTCGCACTTTTTAAGGACAAAATCGAGCGGAATAAACAAAAAGGGTTGTTCCGTCCTATGCGCGTTATGGTCGCGGGTATTCCGAATACGGGCAAGTCGACGATAATAAACGCGCTGTCGGGCGGCAAAAAGACACAGACGGGCAACAAGGCGGGCGTTACGCGCGGCAAACAGTGGGTAAGACTAAAAGAGTTGGAACTTTTAGATACACCCGGAACTATGCCCCCCGCTTTCGACGACCAGCAAACCGCCAAACGCCTTGCGTATATCGGCAGTATGAACGACGCGAATATCGACTTTACCGACCTTGCCGCAGAACTGTTACAGGAACTTTGCGTCAAATATTCCGACCTGTTAAAGGCGCGTTACGGCATAGAAGAAGGTAGCGATACCCTCGATATGTTTAACTCTGTATGCGTTAAACGGGGTTTTTTATTAAAGGGCGGAGAATACGATTACGAACGCGCGGCGACGGCTGTCATAGACGATTTCAGAAAGGGCAGAATAGGTAAAATCTTTTTGGACTGAAAATGAACGTTGATAATTTGGAATACGAAAGAAAATATATCGCTATGGGCAAAAAACTCGTTGCGGGCGTGGACGAAGTGGGCAGGGGCCCGCTTGCGGGTCCCGTGGTGTGCGCGGCGGTGATTATGCCGATGGACGATATTATAGAAGGAGTAACGGACAGTAAAAAACTTACCGCAAAACGAAGGGAAGAACTTGCCGCCGTTATAAATGAAAAAGCCGTGGCGCTGTCCGTCTTTTCCGTTTCGGAAACGGAAGTCGACGAGATAAATATTTTGCAAGCGGTAAAAAAGTGTATGACGGGCGCGGTGGAAGGGCTAAAAGTAAAGCCCGATATAGTGCTGGCGGACGGGCTCGATATAGGACTTCCGTTCGATACGGAATATATCGTTAAAGGCGACTTTAAAAGTTATACGATAGGGTGCGCTTCGATAGTCGCGAAAGTGTATAGGGATAACCTTATGACCGAATACGCCGTAAAGTTCCCCGAATACGGGTTCGCGAAACACAAGGGTTACGGTACGAAAGCGCATATAGACAAAATCAAGGAGTGTGGACCGTGCAGTTTGCACAGAAGAACTTTTATAAAAAACTTCTGGGGAAAGTAGGCGAAGATAAAGCCGTTTCGTTCTTAAAAAAACAGGGCTTTAAAATCACGGAACGGAATTATAAAAACGCCTTCGGCGAGATAGATATAATCGCAAAGGACGGCGAATACACCGTGTTTATCGAAGTCAAAACCAGAACGAGCGACGCGTTCGGGTTTCCAAGCGAAGCGGTGGATTTTCGCAAACGGCAAAAATACGGAAGGATAGCGCAAGCGTATCTTGCGGGCAAAGGGCTATCGGACGCCGCGTGCAGATTCGACGTCGTGGAGATAGAAGACGGAAAAATAAATCACACGAAAGACGCGTTTTCG
>Ga0247611_10005016_pt1 | contig 17946 bp, 15 predicted proteins | sample 177DNAGHGhighgp2_FD_192422 | JGI IMG/M metagenome (GOLD analysis project Ga0247611, IMG submission 192422) | Sheep rumen microbial communities from Palmerston North, Manawatu-Wanganui, New Zealand - 1770 DNA GHGhigh gp2 | ecosystem: Host-associated > Mammals > Digestive system > Stomach > Rumen... | reverse complement strand
CTGTAGTTATGAATTTTTTTCCACTATCATCTTTTCCAAAATATATCCATTCTATGTCATTGTTTGATGAATCTTTAAACTTTGCCAATCCTGTTGCTTCTACTACATCTCCAATTTCTAAATTGTCTTCTTCATCTGGTAATCCAAATACTATTGTTCTACTTCCTATTGTAACTTGTCCTGTTGCTTCTATTCCTTTTGTGTCATTTCCTAATATTTGGTCTTTTTCATCTTCAGTTAATAGATTTTCTGAAACTAGTCTATTTACTATTTGTTCTATAGTCTCTGCTGTACCAGTCCCTGTCATTTCTTTTGCTATCTGTTCATTTTTCCATAATGCTACTTGCTCTTGTACTGTTCCCCCTCTTGTTTCTACTTTTGCATTTGTTGCTTGGTTTAGTATAGAGTTATCTCCAGCTAGCATTGCTATTGATATTCCAGCAAGTATAAGTAATACTATAATTGTGATAACAAGCGCTATAAGAGTTATACCATTTGTGCCTTTCTTTTGAATTATGTTTGTCTGTTTTTTGAATGTTTTTTTCATCTTACGTTCTTCCTTTCTTTTTTTATATTTATTTTATACATACATCCTATACTACTATTTTTTATTTTTCAATAATTTTTTCAAAAAATTTTTAAATTTTTTTGAATTAATATGTATTTAAAAAAATTATTTTGCAAATTATTTAATTAGCTATGTATTTTAATTCACTTTTTTTAAATTTGGTTTTATTGATATTATTTTTATATTAAGAAAGTAGGTGCTTATTGTGTTAATTAAAGGTACAGATGTATTAGAAGTTTTAGGGAAAAATCTAAAAAAAGCTAGAAAAAAATTAAAATACACACAAGAATATGTCGCAGAAGGTGTTGATATTTCTATAGATTTATTAAGAAATATTGAAAATGGTAGAAATATTGGTAGTGTCCCTACTCTACTTAATTTATGTGATTTTTTAAAAATATCTCCTAACACTTTATTTGCAGAACTTTTAGATTTCAAAGAAGATACTTTAGATACTACTTTGTTAAGTGAGTTTAAAAATTTATCTAAAAAAGATAGAAATGTATTGAAAAATGTTATTATTTATTTAGATAAGAATTATTAATATAGCCTAATTTAACTTACAATTTAAATCACATCATATTTTATATAATAGGAAAGTGTATCTTTCCTATTATATAATAAGAATTGTTACTTTTTCTTCTCCCAATATCTCCACAAATACTTTCAAAATTTCTTCAGTACAATAAATAGCACCACATGGCATAATTTTTTCTCCATCTTTAATTTGCACTCTAATATTGTTCATTTCTCCAGTAAAGTATTTTATAGCTCCTCTAAGTTTTACCTTTGTTTCCTCGGTTGTGCCTGTTATATCTAGTGATAAAACTTTTGACTTTTTCTCTGCAAAATTTGTTATTTCATTTGCTATAATTGTTGTTTTTTCACCATCCCTTATGCTTAGTCGTCCTTTAATCAAAACTATATTTTCTTCCATTAAGCTAGCTTGAAATTTCATATATGTATTTTCAAATGCTAATATTTCTGCTGTTCCATACAAATCCTCTGTTGTGATAAAGGCCATTATCTTATTTGTTTTTGTGAACTTTTTCTTTATTTTTGTAATTATTCCTGCATAAATAACCTCTTGTCCATCCTTAAATTTAGTTTCTTTGGCATTTTGCATTTGGCTTGCTATATTTGAAACCACTTCTGGATCTTCTAAATCTTGTTCTTCAACATTTGCCATTTGGCTGTCTATTAGACTTAAATCCTTTGTGCTAATATTTGTTTGCCTTTCGATTTGCTCTTTTAATTTTTCTAAAGGATGTCCTGATAAATATATCCCAAGCATCTCTTTTTCTAAAGATAATAGCTCTCTTTCTGATAATTCTTCTTGCACATTAAAAGTATATTTAAACTCGTTCATATCACTATTTGATTTATCTCCATCTGTTGCTAAATCAAACATTGAGAATTGGCCTTGCATTCCTTTTTTCTTACTACTTTGAATTGTGTCTATTATATTTTCAAATGAAGCTAAAAGTGTTGCTCTTGTTTGTTCAAATTCGTCAAATACTCCTGCTTTTATCAAACTTTCTATACATTTTTTGTTAACTGCTTCATCTGAAATTCTTTCACAAAAATCTGTAAAACTTTTATACTTTCCATTTTTTTCGCGTTCTGCAATTATTGCTTCTACTGGAGCAATTCCAACATTTTTAATACTTCCAAGTCCAAATCTAATATTTGCATTATTTAAATTTTCGTTAGAATCCTCTACTATATGGTCCTTGTTTTCACTAAATATATCTTTTTTCTCAACAGTAAATTTCAAAAAACTCTTATTTATATCAGGCTTCAAAATTTCTATTCCTAAATCATGACATTCATCTATATAGATTGGAACTCGGTCAAGATTCCCTAAATAGCTATTAAGCATTGATGCCATAAACTCAGGTGTATAATATCTTTTTAAATATGCTGTTCTGTATGCTACAACTGCATAACATGCAGCATGTGATTTGTTAAATGCATATTTAGCAAATTCTGCCATTTCGTCAAATATTTTATTTGCAGATTCGGCATCTATTCCATTTCTTACACAACCTGGTACTATTACATTTCCTTGTTCATCTACTTGTCCATTTATAAATATTTCTCTTTCTTTTGCCATTACATCAAGCTTTTTCTTACCCATTGCACGACGAACTAAATCAGCTCTACCTAGAGAATATCCTGCTAAATCTCTAACAATCTGCATAACTTGCTCTTGATAAACCATACAACCATAAGTTACATTTAATATTGGCTCTAATGCAGGGTGAGTGTATTCATAATTTCCTGTAAGCTTTCCTCTAATGTATCTTGGAATTTGGTCCATCGGTCCAGGTCTATAAAGTGAAACTCCAGCTATTATATCTTCTAAACAATCTGGCTTTAACTCCATCATAAAATTTGTCATTCCCTGAGATTCAAACTGGAATATTCCACAGCTTTTTCCTTCTTGCCATAATTTATATACTTCTTGATTGTCCATTTCGCTGTCAAATTCCACAATTTCTCCCCTTGTGTGCTTAACTTCTTCTATTGTATTTTTTATAACAGATAAAGTACGAAGTCCTAAAAAGTCCATTTTTAGAAGTCCTAATTCTTCTAATGTAGTCATTATATATTGAGTTGAAATTTGTCCATCTCTTTCATAAAGTGGAACATAAGTATCTACAGGGTCTTTTGTAATAACTACTCCACATGCGTGTGTTGAAGTATTTTTTGGCATTCCTTCTAATGCCATAGATACATCTAATAATTGTTTTATTTTTTCATCTGTTTCATATAATGAGCGAAGTTCAACATTTTCCTCTAATGCCTTTTTTATTGTAATATGAATTTCGTTAGGAATCATTTTTGCAATTTTATCTGTCTCTTGAAGCGACACATCTAAAGCTCTTCCTACATTTCTTATTGCATTTTTTGCAGCTAATGTTCCAAAAGTAATAATTTGTGCGACATGGTCATGTCCATATTTATTAGAAACATATTCTAAAATCTTATCTCTTTGCTCATCACTAAAATCAACGTCAAAATCAGGCATACTAATTCTTTCAGGATTTAGGAATCTTTCAAAAAGTAAGTTATATTTCATAGGGTCAATGTCTGTGATTTCTATTGAGTATGCAAGTATTGAACCTGCTCCAGAACCACGCCCTGGTCCAACTGGAATATCATGCTCTTTTGCATAATGAATAAAATCCCAAACTATAAGGAAATAATCAACATATCCCATTTTCTTAACAACGCCTAATTCATATTCTGCTCTGTCTAATATTTCTTTTGATGGGTTTTCTCCATATCTTTTTTTAATTCCATCATCACATAATTTTTTCAAAAAATCATAATGTGTTTCAAATTCAGCTGGTACATCATAGTTAGGCAAAATAGTATGTCCAAATTCAAATTCTACATTACACTTTTCTGCAATTTTTACTGTATTTTCGATTGCATCTGGAAAAGCTTTAAAATATTCTATCATTTCTTCTGGTGATTTTATATATAGCTCTCCTTCAGCAAAACTCATCCTATCTGGGTCACTCATTCTTTTTCCTGTTTGAATACAAAGTAATACTTCATGATTATCTTTATCTTCTTTTTTCAGATAATGTGCATCATTTGTTGCAACTAGTGGAATATTTAGTTTTCTTGCAAGCTGAACTAATCTTTGATTTGCTAGAACCTGCTCTCTATATCCATTATTTTGAATCTCTATATAATAATCTTCTCCAAATACTTTTTTATGCCAATTTGCGATTTCTTCTGCTTCATCTTCTCTTCCATTTGTAAGTGCTTGTGGTACTGCTCCTGCCATACACGCACTTAAGCAAATTAGCCCTTCACTATATTTTTCTAAAACTTCATAGTCTATTCTTGGTTTGTAATAATATCCTTCTGTAAAACCAATTGAAACAAGCTTGCTTAGGTTTCTATATCCTTGCATATTTTTTGCAATTAAAATAAGGTGATTGTATCTGTTATCAACACCGGGTTCTTTATCATGCCTTGTTCTTCCTCGTGGTGCAACATATACCTCACACCCTATAATAGGCTTAATCCCTTCATTTTTACAAGCTTTATAGAAATCAATTACACCATACATAACTCCATGGTCTGTAATTGCAATTGAATCCATCCCAAGTTCTTTTGCTCTTTTAGGAATATCTTTTATTCTATTGGCTCCATCTAGCAAACTAAATTCGCTGTGGATATGTAGGTGTACAAAATTATTCATTTTTTGTTTCCTTTCTAAGTTACTTTTGGGGACGGAGGAAAAATTCACTCTCGTTTATTATAATTATATGAGTATTATTTTTTCTCTTTTCATATGCTCTAATTTTACTATAAAAACATAATAAGTGCAAGGAATTTCTTACACTTTTCTAAATCTTATTCTTTTCTAATTAGATACTTTTTCCAACTTATCAATGTATATGTTCATGTTTTATATCTTCTTGTTATATTCCGTAGTATATCATAACGCAAAAAAAATATCAAAAAAGCATTGAAAAAATTTGTACAATTTGATATATTATATATGAAATTATTAATAAAGAAAGGTGATAAAAATGAAACTAGTTGATCCAGTTGTATATGTAGAAAACTACGATGCAAAAAAAATGTTAAAAAGAATTGAGCGAGCATGCAGAACATGCTATAGATCTGAAGATAAAGTTACAGAAGACAGTTACAAAAATTTATTAAAAAATTGTATCAGTAGAGGCCATGAATCTATTTTAGAGCATGAAAAAATATCAATTAGAATGATTTGTGATGTTGGTGTTTACAAAGATTTAACAAGACATAGAATTGCAAGCTTTTCTATCGAAAGTACAAGATATTGTAACTATGGAAAAGATAAATTTGATAATGAAATAAAATTTATGAAGCCTGTAAATATAGATGAAGGTACTGAAATCTATGATTTATTTATAGAAGGGCTTGAAGGAATTGAAAATACTTATTTAAAAATGTCAGAATTAGATGCTAAACCTGATCAACTTAGAATGCTTTTGCCACATGCTACAGCTGCTGAAGTTAATATGACTTGTAATTTAAGAGAATGGAAACATATACTAAGCTTAAGATGTTCTAAACATGTTCATCCTGCAATAAGGCAATTGATGATTCCTCTTCTTTTAAAGTTTAAAGAAGATATGCCTGAAATCTACGAAACAGTTGAATATGATGAAGATTTCCCAAAGGAAAAATATGCAAAAATATTACCATTAGATTAAACAATTTTAAAAGAGAATTTCTATTTCAAATGAAATTCTCTTTTTTATTACCATTCTTCTATTTTTTTAATTGAACTCCAAATATCCCCTATCTTACCTTCTCTTAATCCTACACTTACTTTAAGTTTTTTTAATTTATACTTTTTCCTAATTAATTCTGCATACTCCTTCGCTTTTTTTATAACTTCATCATCATAAGAAAAATCTCCTTTATAAAAGACTGCACGTGAGTCAATTATATATCTCCCCTAACTATATTTTTGAAGTCTTCCTTTTTATATTTTAATGATGTATACCATTCATAATGACTCATAGTACTATGTTCTAAAAACATAATCTCATTGTCTATAATCATAAAAGCTATTCTTCTCTTATGAAATTTTCGTCCAAAACTCATCTAAACAATCTACCTTTCTTGCCAACAGTTTATAGACTTCATTTATTAAGCAGGTTACATTTTTGCCCCGTCCCCAAATGTCACCTTGCCATAAACTCCGCCACCACCTGAATGAACTTTTGCTTCTCCGTGGCATGCTCTGTAAATATTATTTGCGATTTTTTCTCCAACAACTGCTTCTAAATCATCAATTCCTGCTTTGTGTAATATATTCATTTCTGTTTCGAAATTATCTAATAGTTTGTCTATTGTTTTTCCTCCAACACCTGGTATAAAGGTTAATGGAACTTGATAAATATATGGTGGTCTATTTTCTGGACTTTTGGTTTCTTTTTTATCTTTTATAAGTTCTATTCTATCAAAAACTCCAAAAGTTATATTACTTCCTCCACATCTTGGACAAGTCGTTGCTACTTCATCTATTTCTATAGAATCATTACAATCCTCACAAAAACTTCTATGATATTTTCCAAGTTTTGGGTCAAGTCCATAATTTGCTACAACTTTTCTTCCATCCTCGCCTTTTAATGCTTTTACAATTTCTTTAAAACTTATATCTTCCACTTGCATTTTGTTATATTCTCTTGCAATCCTTGGAAGAGAATGTGCATCAGAATTTGTTACAAAAGTTTTGTTTTCTAATTCTGATATTTCATCTGCTAAAAATGTATCTGAGCTAAGTCCCAATTCTACTGCAAAAATTTTATTATATTTTTCTTTAAATACATTTTGTAATCTATCTACACAATTTCCATAATAGCTTTTATGTGGAGTAAATATATGGGCTGGAATTAGAATCCCATTATATTTTTCCACTATATCTATTAATTCATATCCAGAAACATCTGACCTTTGGGTACTTAAAGTAATATTTTTTATGTGTTTGCTCATTTCATTTGAAAATGCTTTTATATCTTTTAAATATGGAAAAAAGCACACATTATGCGCACTTCCCTGTTTTCCATTTCTTCCTTCCTCTGTGGTTTCTACTTCACTTCCAAGCAAAATGCAAACCTTGTCTTTATATATTATTCCCCCATCTTTAAGCTCATACGCATCCCCTGTTTTTAAAAAATTTTCTATATCTTCTATTACATAAGGTGATGCACAATCTATTATTCCAACGACATTTATCCCTTTTTTTTCTGCACACTCTTTTGCAATATTTGCAAAATTCAAACTCCTTGCTCCTGTTATTTTTACTGGTTTTCCTGTTTCACTTCTTCCTATGTGTACATGTAAATCCGCAAATATCTCGTACATTTTTGTCCTACCTTGAAATATTGTATTTAGGTTATTAAGGCTCTACCTATAAACCATTAGAATTATACTTATCAAAACTTATAATTTAGTCAAATCTATATGATGTATCATGATTTATAACTCTGTTTGCAACTTCTGGACTAAACAAAGCTCTATTTGAATTGTGTTTATTTAGTTTCCTAGTATATCTATGAGCAGTCATTATTTTTTTTTGGACATCTTGTGCACTTTCTATTGTTTTTTCAATACGATTTGTCTTTTGGTTATCAGTTGATGTATCATTATTATCGTTGACTGTTTTTTGACTATATAGTAATTGCTCTGCTTGTCTTTTTATTTCAGATTGAATTAATCTGTCAATCTCTATAGAATATCTATTTCCTAATTTAGCTATAAGTGATTTTGTGTTAGGCTCCCTTTCAGTTAGATATGCGAGTTTTCTTATAACTGGTACATCAACATTATCTCTGATGTGAACATTTTCCATTGCTCTTATAAAAAGAATAAAATCAAGTAGATATCTATTTGTAACATTTTTTAAATTTCTTTCTTTTAAAATAACTAATGCAGAATCATCAGAAAAAGCATCTCTTTCTTCTCTTGTTAATATAAGACCTGTGAACTGATCTACAACCTCTAATATATCACTTTCTTTTTTTCTGTTTTTCAATTCACTATAACGATTAACTCCTTCACATATTTTGCAAAAGTCTTTATCAAATCCTAGTGTTGCTAAATATTCTGCTCCTTCTTTTGCATATGTCTTTATTTTATCAAATTTTTGAACATTATCAATTTTTTTACAATTGCATAATAGCATTGCAGTTAAAACCTTATTTTGATCTACATCAAGGCTTGCGTAATTCATAAACATTCTTGCAATTTCTACTCTTAGTACAATTGATTTATCAAAATAAATTCCTGTTTTCTCTGACATATAATATGCAATTATCATTTTTTGTATATAGTCTTTTTCATTTAATATATATTCTGCAAAATCCTCCATATAATTATTCCTCCTAAGTATCTTTAAAAAAAATTCAATTTTATTATATGTTATCTTAATTTTATTTTCAATAGTTTTTTGAAATTTTTTATCGAATTTTTTAAAAAAATGATGTAAATTGCCTTTACATCATTCCAATATTTTTCATTAATTTTTTTCCTTGCTTCATAAACTTGCCTTTTCCTGTTCTGTTTGCTTCACTCAACAACATCCAAGCTCCGGCTGATATAGCTGTTCCAAAAATAACACCCTTTAAAAATTTCATAAAAATCCTCCTTTTTTAAATAAATACATTTTTTTATTACTTATTTTTTATTATCTGTTTTTTTCATTTTATTATACTATAACTATAAAATTTTAAATAATAGAACAAAAGGAGCGTGATTAAATTTTTATTGTCTTTAAATTATTTACACGCTCCGTCTTTGTTCGCGTGCGAAATTTTCTTTAGAAAATTTCTGTACATAGCTTTTGTTGTATAGGAAAAACGATTTTTCCTATACAACAAAAAAACTGGAATAAATTCAGTTATCTACTATTAAATATAAAACTGATATTACTCCAGCGATTTAAAACATATTTATTTACTCTCATAAATTTCAAAAACATCCTTTTTCTCACCACAAACAGGGCAAACCCAATCATCTGGTAAATCTTCAAAAGCTGTTCCTGCATGTATTCCAATTTTTTCATTTCCATATTTTGGATTATAAATATATTTACAAACAGTACATTCATATTTAGTTTCAGCGTTTGCTTGATTTTTTTTCGTAATAAAGTTTTTATATCCAACTGCAACTGTAGCAGTAACCATAAGTAAAAATGATAAAGCCTTCCATATTCCACTTTCAAAAAGTATAATTGCAAACATCCCAAAAATCGCACTAGCTCCATATAAAATAAGAACAGCTTGTTTTTGTGAAAATCCTCTTCTAACTAATTTGTGATGTACATGTCCATTATCTGCTTTAAAAATTGCTTTTATAGATTTTCCTTTTATAACTCTTCTAACAATTGCCCATACAACATCTAATATAGGTAGTCCTAAAACTAATATCGGTAAAACAATTACAGCAATTGTATATGTTTTTGCAACTCCCAAAATTGAAATAATAGCAAGCATAAAGCCTAAGAAATTTGATCCAGTATCTCCTATAAAAGTTTTGGCAGGTGCAAAATTATATGGCAAAAATCCAACTAAAGCACCAATTAATGAAGCTATAATAAGTATCGCTATCATTGGTGAATTGTTTAATGAAAATATTATTAAAAGTGATATACAAGATATTAATGAAATTCCTGATGAAAGTCCATCTAATCCATCCATTAAATTTATTGCATTTGTAATTCCTACTATCCAAATTATTGTTAAAATTATTGAAAACTCTTTTGTTAAACCTATCTGTGCTATTGTAGCAATATTTATAGTATCTATTTGCAGACCAAATAGAACCACAATTACTGCTGAAATTATTTGTCCCAATAATTTCTGATATGGTCTTAAATTTTTCGTATCATCTAGAATACCTGTAATTGCTATTACAGTGATTCCTAATAATATTCCTATAAGCTTTTTAAAATATTGTTCTTGTCCAAAAATATCTAAACTACCTTCTATTGTTACTACAAAAAGCAAGTATATTATTGATATTAAAAACCCAAAAATTACAGCTATTCCACCTAATTTAGGCATTGAGTTCTGATGCATTCTTCTATTATCTTTTGGTATGTCAACTGCTCCTATTTTATGCGCTATTTTTATAGACCAAGGAGTAGTCATAAAAGAGATAATAAAAGCTAAAAGAAACGATATTGCAATATCTCCCCACATATTTGCCTCCATTTTTTGCAATTCAATTTTTTGACTAAATCATTTTTTAATTAAATTGCAAACTATTTCATATTTTCCTTTTCTATTTCTTCAATCATATCTATTCTTTCTTGATATCTTCCGCCTTTAAACTCTGTAGCAATCCATGTTCTCATTATTCGAATAGCTTCTTTTGTTTCTAAGCAGTCTGCTCCCAAAGTCATAACATTTATGTTGTCATCTGCCTTTGCGAATCTTGCATCATCTTCATTTGTTACAGCAGCAGCTCTTACCCCTTTGAATTTATTCGCAACTATAGACATTCCATGACCAGATCTACATATTAATATTCCTTTTTCGCATTCTCCTTTACTTACCGCTTTTGCAACTTCTTTTGCATATATTGGGTAATCTGTTCTATCTTCATTATATGTTCCAAAATCCTTATATTCTAATCCTATTTCTTCTAAGTATTTTTTTATTTCTTCCTTTAATTTATATCCTCCATGGTCACAACCTATTGCTATCATCTTTACCACTCCAATCTTAATTAATTATTAATATAATACCATAAGGTTCCGTTTTTTTCAATGCTTTTTATTGACTTTTTTACAAATTTGTAATAAAATGTTAAAAAGAACAAATCGGAATGCATAAAAATTCTGACTATTCAAATTGTCAGGACTTTAATGTAATTAAAAACTTTGATTATTATAACGTTCCGTAAATTTGTTCTAGTGCGAAATTCACGAAGAGAATTTCTGCACATCAGCTTTTAAATAATAGAAAAGTAAACATTTTCTATTATTTAATAACATATTTCGACAAGGTTTATAGGTGTTCCCTTTATCATTTTATTAAGAAAAACTTAATAGATTTAAAAACCTAAATTTTATATAAAAAGGGGAAATTTTTATGTTAAAAGAATTTAAAGAATTTGCAATGAAAGGAAACGTAATAGACTTAGCAGTAGGTGTTGTAATAGGTGCTGCTTTTCAAAAAATAATTGATTCATTAGTTAATGATATTATAATGCCATTAATTGCTGCATTACTTGGAAAAGTTGATTTTTCTGATTTAGCATTTATGATTAAAGATACACCTATTAAATATGGTAATTTTATTACAGAAGTAATTAACTTTTTAATTATAGCTTTCTCTATTTTCCTAGCTGTAAAATATGTTAATAAAATTAATGAAAAACTTGGAAAAGTTGGTGGAAGCTTTGCAAGTAAAATAGATAAAAATGGAAAACTAGCTAAAAAATTAGGAATTGAAAAAGAAGAAGTATCTACAGAAGCTTCAGAAGATGTAATTGAAGAAACAACTGAAGAATAGTTTTTTTGTATATTAAAAACTATTTTAATCTAAGAACAAAAGGAGCGTGATTAAATTTTTATTGTCTTTAAATTATTTACACGCTCCGTCTTTGTTTGCGTGCGAAATTTTCTTTAGAAAATTTCTGTACATAGCTTTTGTTGTATAGGAAAAACGATTTTTCCTATACAACAAAAAATTAAGGCGGAGAACAATTAATATGTTCTCTGCCTTAATTAATTATATTGCTTTATTTTTATTCTTTCTTAAGAAAGATGGTATGTCTAAATCATTTTGAGAATTATTTAAATCTTGGCTTGAAGGGATTGAATTTATCTTTTTATCTCCCCATGCTTTTGAGATAATATTGTCTGCTCTTTTTCCTGAACTTGTAACTTCATTTTGATCTTCAAATCCTGTTGCAATAACTGTAATTTGAATTTCATCATTCATAGACTCATCAACAACAGTACCAAATATAATATTTGCCTCTGGATCAACACTTCTTTGAATAAGTTCAGCTGCTGTATTTACTTCTTGAAGACCTAAGTCAATTCCACCTGTAACATTTATAATTACACCTCTTGCTCCTTCTATTGTTGTTTCTAGTAATGGACTTTGAATTGCTTGTTTTGCAGCATCTTCTGCTTTATTTTCTCCTGATGCAAATCCTATTCCCATATGTGCCATTCCAGTGTTTTGCATTATTGTTTTAACATCTGCAAAGTCTAGGTTTATAGCTCCTGTTACAGTAATTAAGTCAGATATTCCTTGAACACCTTGTCTTAGAATATCATCTGCCATCATAAATGCTTCTGCCATTGATGTTTTTCTGTCTATAACTTGAAGAAGTTTATCGTTAGGTATTACTATTAAAGTATCTACTTTTCCTTTTAGACTTTCTATTCCACGCTCTGCTTGCGCTAATCTCTTCTTTCCTTCAAATGTGAATGGTTTAGTAACTACTCCTATTGTCAAAATTCCCATTTCTTTTGCAATTCCAGCAACAGTTGGTGCAGCTCCTGTACCTGTTCCTCCACCCATTCCGGCTGTAACAAATACCATATCTGCTCCTCTTAATACTTCTGTTATTTCTTGCTTGCTTTCTTCTGCTGATTGAGCTCCAACATCTGGATTTGCTCCTGCTCCTAATCCTCTTGTGATTTTTTCACCTATTTGAATTTTTGTATTTGCTTTTGATTTTTGTAGTGCTTGTCTATCTGTATTAACTGCTATAAAATCAACATTTTTTATTCCTAAATCTAGCATTCTATTAACTGCGTTATTTCCTGCTCCTCCTACACCTATTACTTTTATTGTAGCTGTTCCATCTTTCATTGTAACATTTTCATCATCATATTCCATCATCACTGATAATTCCTCCCTTATTATAATATAATTTCTTTTATTTATACACTAGGCAATTAGTATATAATTAAATAGACGATTAGTCTTAACTTTTTGTATTTTATAAAACTGTTCCTTATTTTAACTATAGAAAAATTCTTTTATCCTTGCAAGAGTTACCTTTAAGAGATTTTCTTTAGAGTTTGTATCAATTTTACTTGAAACACTTTTTGCTAAAGGTCTTGCTGAAATATATCTTACAAGTGCATAACTTGTTCTAAATTCTGGCTTTACTGTACTTATAGCTCTACCTGTTGAAATCTTTACTGGTATATTCATTACAATTTTTCCTGCAACATCACTTTTGCTAATATTTGTAATGCCTTGCCCTGTTAGAACAACATTATTTATTCTTGATTTGATACCTTGATTTGTTATTGTTTTATTTACTAAAGAAAAAATTTCTTCGATTCTTGCTTCCATTATTTCTATTAACTCAGAACTTTTTATGACTTTGCTTCTATTTTCATCCTTGCATGTATTGAGCATTATTTCATTATCATTATCTATAAATGACCTTAATGCTAGACCATATTGTCTTTTTAGTTTATCTGCTTCTTCTTCAGATATTGCAAGTACCAAAGCTATGTCATGTGTTATATTATTTCCACCTAAGGGGATGGTGTTTGTGTATATGAATTTTTCACCTTCAAATACACCTATATCAGTATTTTCAGCTCCAACATCAAGTAGCATTATATTATCGTGTAACTCATTTTTGTCTAATACTAGGTTTCTCTCTGCTAATGTTGTTGGTACAATTCCATCTATTTCAAGTCCGGCTTTTCTGAATATCCCTGATAGTTTTCTAACATATTCTTTATCTGCTAATATAACTTGTGCATTGACTCTAAAGCTTGTACATAAATTACCTACAGGATCTTTAACTGTTTTTCCATTGTCTAGAACTACTTCATGAATGACCATATCTGCAATTATCTGGCTGTCAGGGACTTCTATATCTTTTATCTGTATTGTTGCATTTTGCAGATCTTTTTGCGTTATTCCCGCAAACTTATCTTTTACGTCTTTTGTAACACTATTTTCTACAATTGTTACATATTTACCTGGAATAGTTACATAGGCTGAATTAATTCTTAATCCTGTTTCTTCTTCTGCTTCTTTTATAGTTTTTGAGATGCTTAAACTGATATCATCTTCACTTACTATCTTACCTTTTTTCAAACCGTTACATTTATATGAGGTACTACATATTATCTCTACTTGCCCAAAGTTATTTACTTCCCCTAAAATCGTGCAAACCTTGGTCGTTCCTATGTCTATACCTACTATGATATCACCTATTGCCAAGATAATTCCTCCATCTTTATTAATTTTGTTCCTTCTATTTTATATTACATTTTTTGACAATTGTCAATAGATTTTGTAATATTTTTGAAATAATTTTGAAATAATTTTGTAACACTTTTGTAATATAAAAACTTCGTTTTTTTATATGTCTTGAGGGGACTTTTTTAGAGGTTTTATTTTACATAATTTTATTATTTCTTTTTCATTTCTTCAATTTTTTTTGACCACTTATCTATGTAATATTTTCTTATTATAGTTAAATTTATAAACATTCTTCCAACAAAAACAACAATTGCAGCTAAATATATATCTACATTCAGTTTTGTCCCTAAATATGTTAATAGCATTGAAAGTATTGAGTTACAGAAAAATCCAGAAATAAATACTTTAAAATCAAATTCTCCTTTTAATACTCCTGTAATTCCTCCAAAAACCGAATCCAACGCTGCTATTATTGCTATTGCTAAATATGTAGAATATGTATATGAGATTATTGGCAAATTAATACCTACTATTGCTCCTAATACACATCCTATTAAAATTGCTACTAATACCATATTCTTTCAATCCCTTCTAAAAAATTTATGCTAAATCACTTAGCGGTTCTATACAAATTATACTAATATATAATTTATAGTGTTTTATTGTTTATATATTTTGTATCTAAATTTCCATCATATTTATTTATTGTTATCTTGTTTTTATCTTCCATCTGTACTGATTGACCAAATTCTTTTGTCATTTTATTATAATATCCCGAACCAATCAATGTACCTTTTAAGTACTCTGCATCCCCTATTACTTTTATTTCAAATGGTTCTAATACTCTTTTACTATTTATCTTAATATAATTTTTATCATCAATCTGTGCAAAATCTGTTTTATTAATTATTCTTTCATTATTAATAGAAATCGCCTCTGCACCAGCCTCTCTTAAATAATTAACTATAATCATTAATTCTCCGGCGTCAACTCTTTGTTCAGTATTGCTATCGTCTAATTCCTTCTCGTCGATATTTTCCGGATTCTTTAATGTAATTACTAAGCCTGGTCCTTCTACATCTGTTATACCAAGCATTAATTTAGCATTTTCAAGTTCTTCTTCAAGATTGTTTTTTGTTTTATTATCAGATGATGCTTCTTCTTTATATTTTTTTAATTTCTCATACTCTTCTTTATATTTTTGTTCTGTTTCATTATACTTTTCCTTCCAATTGGCAAGCTCTGTTTTTAAATCATCTTCTCTCATTGTGTCTATTGATGTAATGTCTGTTTGATACACAACTTTAAATTGCATAAATATTGTAAGTATTAGTAAAAAGCATACTATACCTATTGTTATAGAAATTGTGATTTTCTCTTTTTTCAACTTTTATCCCCCCTATTTTTTTATAGTCTTTGCATATTTAAATTTACTTCCATTAATAAATTTAGGAATTTCAATTTTATCTTTCTTATCTAATGTACTTTTTATATGGTTATCGTTCCATATAACTTCTAGGTAACTTCCTGGTCTATTTAAAGTGGCTAATCGTTCAGGTAAACCTATTGCATTTATAACAAAAGGCGAACTTACTTTTTCACCATTTATTGCAATAACATTCCCATCACAAGAAATTGCTGTTGTTTCAACAATTCTCTGTCCATTAACATCTATGGCTTCTGCTCCTGCATTTTTTAGTTCATTTACTACACCAAGAATAGTTGCATTATGAATTAATAGCTCTGAAGGGTCATTCACAAAAAATCTAATAGGATCTTTTGAGTCTGTATCAAGAAGAGTAATGGTTACTCCTGGTCCTGTTACCTCTGTTGCTCCAAGTAAAATATTATATTTTTTTATTTGTTCTTCTAAAGATTTTAAATATTGATTATCATTTGTGACATTTTTTCTTGTTGTTTCAAGCTCTTTTTGAATATCTTCTAGCTTTGCATATGATTCTTCATATTTTTCCTTTGTTTTTAAAACTTGCGTTTTTAAATTGTTCAATTTTTGGTTTGTACTTGTTGTAGTTCCATTACTATTAACTGTTTTTATTTGTACACAAATTCCAATTGTTAAAATTAAGCACACGATTCCTAAAATTATAGCTTGTGTTCTTTTTGCCATAATACTACTCCCTTCTTACTTTTATTATTTAATTATTTTATCATTAGAAAGCAAAAGCATCCATTTTCAAATTTTCCAGACCATATATGTTGTATTTAACAATATTTCAATCATAATGTAAATCCGTTAACATGCTTAGAGGTTAACTTTCTCTTCTCTAAAATATGGTCTAAATCCGGTATTTATATCACCATTTACAAAAATTTTTCCTTGCTTTCCATTTTCTTTATCAACAATTATCTTTACATAAGTCATTCTATTCGTTAAATCTGTAGCATTTCCCAAATAAACTAATTTATTTTCTTTTTTCATTTCTAATATGTATTCATTATTTTGAATACTAATTTTGCTAATGAGTTCTGATACTTCAGCACTTTTCGCAGTTTCCATTATTTTCAAAATAATTCTTAAGGTTTCTATATCAATATTAGATAGCCTTTTCCCATTAAGAAGTGTATCTTGTTCTGTTTGAAATCCCTCGATTATAGGTACTTTAGCCTCTTTTGAAGACACTTCTAATATATATCCTTGATAATCCACATAAATATAACTATTTATAACCTTTATTTGATATGTAACTTCTCGTTCCACTACATTTAACACTAAAGTTCCTGGTAATCTTCGATTAATTGTAACACTATTAATATATTGGTTTTCTTTTATTTTCTCTTTAATTTGGTTTGTTGAAATTTGAAAAATGTTTTTTCCAGTGCTTACACCTGAAAGGCTTGTTATTGTTGAAGAATCGATTTTTTTATTTCCATTAACTTCTATTTTTTCTATATTAAATAAAGGTGAAATAAAAGCGAAAATTCCTGCTCCTATAATAAGAAAAACTAATAAAACAACTTTTGATATAATACTAATTTTCTTTCGTTTCTTCTTTATTTTTTGTTTCTTTTCTTTTTGTGGTGATTTCTTAGTTCCTTGAATATTATTTTGAGCATTGTTTTGAGGATTAATTTTAATATTATTGAACTCTATAAACAGATTATCATCATTATTATTTTGCATATTTGAAATATTAAGACTCTTTTTTTCAATTTCTTTATTTCTTGTAACTTTGCCATTTATTCTTTTTGCAAAGAAAACCTGCTTACCATTAATTCCGGTTTTACTAGTATCATCAGCTTCAAATTGAAGAATATTTTTATTATCCACAAAACTCACCACCTTATATCTTATTTCTACAACTACTATTCTACTATTTTTTTTTAGAAATATCAAGATTAATTTATATTTTTTTTTGAACAGATTAATGATTTTGGTTTAAGTATAAATATATATTTTTTTCAAAAAAATTTATAACTGCATCACAAAACCAAACAAGTGATAAGAAACATATGAATAAAGTGTCGCTAAAATATATAAAGATTTAAAATAAGACATTTTTATTTAGTAAGGAATGTTTAAAAATCTTTTTTAATAAAAAAATGCTTTATCATTTGACCTCAGGAGTCGCTCGAAAATAAGGTTATTTAGAAAATATATTTGAAATTATTATATTTTATACGGAATTGAAAAGCTAA
>Ga0247611_10005015_pt1 | contig 17953 bp, 14 predicted proteins | sample 177DNAGHGhighgp2_FD_192422 | JGI IMG/M metagenome (GOLD analysis project Ga0247611, IMG submission 192422) | Sheep rumen microbial communities from Palmerston North, Manawatu-Wanganui, New Zealand - 1770 DNA GHGhigh gp2 | ecosystem: Host-associated > Mammals > Digestive system > Stomach > Rumen... | reverse complement strand
AATAAAATTTCCTGGTGTTATTTCATTTCTAAATGCTTTACCAATTTGTGCAATACCCATTGGCATCTTGCTTCTCGTTGTTCTAAGTGCATTTTTAAAATTAACAAAAATACCTTGTGCTGTCTCCGGTCTCAAATAAACCTCTGACTTTGAATCTTCTGTAACTCCTATAAAAGTTTTAAACATAAGATTGAATTTTCTAATAGATGTAAAATCACTCTTTCCACAGTTTGGACAGACAATTTTATTATCATTTATAAAAGAAATCATTGCTTCATCAGTCATTCCATCTGCAATCATATCTTTTCCATTTTCGTGAGCCCATTCTTCGATAAGTTTGTCAGCTCTATGTCTCGTTTTACAACTCTTGCAATCAATTAATGGATCTGAAAAACCACCAACATGTCCTGATGCTACCCAAGTTTCTGGGTTCATTATAATTGCAGCATCTAGTCCAACATTATATTTGCACTCTTGCACAAACTTTCTCAGCCATGCTTTTTTTACATTATTTTTCAGCTCAACACCGAGTGGTCCATAGTCCCAGCTATTAGCGAGTCCTCCATAAATCTCCGATCCTGGATAAACAAATCCTCTCGCTTTACATAAATTAACGATTTTTTCCATTGATTCTACCATAACAAAACCTCCTATAATTTACTTGCTTTGGACATAGCTTTTTTGTTATTCATAAATATGCTTTAAGCTTTTTCTTTATATAGAACAAAAGGGGACATTACGCAATACTGAATAATAATATTTTTCGTCAAATGTCCCCGTCTTTGTTCGCAGTGCGCCAAATTTGCCGAAGGCTTTATTTTATAGGGAAGTGCGAAGCACTTTCCTATAAAATAACAAAAAAGCCCACATCCTTAGCTAAATGCTAGGGACGTAAGCTCACAACTCACGCGGTTCCACCCTAATTGGTAAAATACCCACCTTAATTTCAAACTTGCTCCAAAGTTCCAAAATATAAAAAAATTGCTTGTTTCACACTATCACAAACTCACTGAAAATTTTGTACTTTATATTTCCTCTTTTTCATCGCAAAATTATTTATTTATGTCAATCATTTTACAACATGATTTCAGAATAGTCAAGTATTTCTTGGAGAATAACATCCATTTATTCATTATTTTTCTTTTCTCCTAGATCTTCTGAAAATCTAAGTAGATATCCATCTGGGTCTTGTACAAGGAATTCTTTATTTCCAAGAAGTTTATTTCCTTGCCTATACCAGTTTTCTTCTATTTCAAAAGCTATTTTATACTCTGCAGCTTTAAGTCTATTATATATCTCATCTACATTTTCTACTTCAAGTTGGAAATTTATTCCATTTCCATAAGGATATGTCAAAGGCCCAACATCCCATTTATCATCACTTGTACATTCTTGAAGCATAAACTGAATTTCATCTAGACCAATAAATGCAAACTTATTTTCTGGACGTTCATATTCTACCTTAAAACCAATTGTTTTATAAAACTGTAGACTTTTCTTTATATCAGTCACAGAAAGCTCTGGTATATTTTTGCTAAACTCTAAATAGTCATCTTCTCTTATAATAATACTCTTAAAGTATTGTTCTTGAAAATCTGTTAAAGCTCTAATATCACTTGTAGTATATTCTTTTCCTTCTGGTGCAATAACTAATTTATCTTCATTATCGTCTAATCGATGAATTACAGCTATACATTTTCCTGTATATTTTTCCATTTTCTCATTTATTCCAAGTATAAAACAGTCTAGCTCTTCACCATCACCACTTATAGTATTGGGAATATATCCATAATTTAAAGGATATATAGAGTCATACTCTGGATGTTTACTTCCAATAGGTCTATCGATAATAACCTCTACCACTTTATTTATAAAATCTTTACTTTCCATTTTTTAATCCTATCTTCACTTTCATACCAATATATTTATATTTCAATATCTCCAAAATCTTTGTATTCTTCAATTAAAGGATTATTCATATCTATTTTGGAACGCTTGTTATTTTCCTTTCTAATACGAATTACCCTTATTGGATTTTTCTCAAGCAATCCATTTAAATCACGTGGATCATCGTCTATAAAAATACCTTTTTCGTAATTAATATCTAGATTGAATTTATATTCCGTAGTCATTATTATACCATCAAAAAACTTGGCAATTCCAGAGCCATTAATCTTCTTCATTTGATATTCTTGATTTGTTTTAGGCAAATATGTAAGTATGTATACCTTGTGACCTAACTCTTTAAGTTTGATAAGAAACATCCTTGCATCTGGAAATATATAGTCTTTGCCTTTGTTTATCGCATTATTGATAGCATTAGCAATATCTTCATTATCTACACCATATTTTTCTGCAAGTTTCTGTCCATAAGTAAAGATATTATCATTAGTAGAATCAAAATTATTCTTAACATACTCAAATATACTCTCATACTTTTCGCCAGTCTTTAAACTGACAACATCTGTGATATTTGTAAGCATTTTATTTGTTAGTTTTGCAGTTTCGTATAGTGTATTATCAAAATCAATATAATAATTCATAGTTTTCCCCTCTTTTATCCACAGTTTGCAAATTTATCTTCACAAAAACTGTGGATTAACTCATTACTCATTTCGTTTACTCTATCATAGCTTTTAGAAAAAATCAACTGTGTGTATTGGTTGCATACGTTGATATTTCTGCGATTTTCTGTTTTTTTGTACTTTTATGAATCGTATCATTTTTTACATTATGTATACTATTTTATTCACATACAGCACCTGTGGATAATGTGGATAACTTTGTGAATAACTTTAAAATACTACAAAATTTTATGAAAGTTATTCACAATTTTATGAAAGTATTATGTAATTTTTACTTTATATTTTTTTATGTAATTCAAACATCAGAATTCAAAGGTCTGTCCCTTTTGACAATTTTCTGTCATTAAGGGCCGGCCCTATGATGAATACTTTTTTCAGATATATACAAAAACAACAAAATATGGTATATTTCTATCATAATAATTTTGTTCACACTACTAGATAAAATCGAGGTAAAAAATGAAAAAAATATTTGATAATTTGAATAATGCAGCTCAATTAGTACCAGACAAAATACATTCAAAAACAAAGCCTTTGTTGGAAAAAATTAAAAAATGGTATTCTAAATCTAGGCTACAAAAAATAGTCCATTTTTTAAAATTAGATAGATTTATATGTTATTTAATTGACATACACTTTTTTCGAAGAATTTTACTTTTAGCAGTAATTCCATTAATCATTTATTTGTACTCACAATATTTATGCGATGGGAAATTCATCTTTGAAAAGCCACGAATGAAATTTAATTTTATGCTAATTTATATAATAATAGCATTGTTATATTGCATTATTGGAAAAGTTAGAGTGGCTATACTTACTAGTATGATTCTTTCCTTTAGTATAGGGCTCGTTAATCATTTCCTTACAGCATTCAGAGGCACGCCTCTTGTCCCATGGGATATTTTTTCGCTAAACGTTGCATTACGCGTGCTACCAACTTTTAAATTTACACTCAATAAGAATTTGCTGTCAGGAACTGTACTTTTTCTTATAGGGGTTTTAATATTTAAAAAAATTAAATTCCAAAGCTTTAAAAATAGCAAATTCAAGTTTTTTATTAGACTTGTCATGCTTATTGTCATCTCTACCTTTTTCTTCAAGTTCTATACTACTGATATGATTAGTAAATTCAAACTTGATGAAAATTGGGATCCAAAGGAGGAATACCATAATAATGGCTTATTTGCAAGTCTTTTTAAACAATCGAAAAACTTGGTGATAAATCAACCAGAAGGGTACGATATTAATTCAATAACAGAGCTATCAAAAACTGTAATTCCTAGTGACAACACAGTTATTGAAAAGAAAGACGTAACAACACTCCCAAACATTATAGTTATAATGAATGAATCATGGGCAGATTTGTCAGTTGTTGGGAACTATACATATAGTTTGGATAGTTTGGGATATTATAAAAGTTTAAATAAAAATATTGTTAAAGGAAATCTTCACGTATCAGTATTTGGTGCAACAACTCCAAATAGCGAATGGGAATTTTTAACATCCAATTCCATGGCATTTGTTCCCAAAAGAACTGTCCCATATCAGCAATACGTACTTAGAAACTCATATTCTTTAGCTAGTATACTTAAATCATTAGGCTATAATACCTCTGCCATACATTCATACTATCCTCAAGGATACAATAGAAATTTGGCATATCCAAGACTGGGATTCAATTCCTTTTATCACATTAATACCCTTCACGATTTAGAATACATTCGTGAATATCCAAGTGATTTAAGTACATTTAAAAATATTATTGAAATATATGAAAACAAAAAGCCTGGTGAAAAAATATTTAATTTCACACTTACGATGCAAAATCATGGAAGCTATACTGATGAAGCATTTCAAAACACAGTAATTGCTGAAAACAATATGTATCCAAAATTAAATCAGTATCTTTCTTTAGTGAAATTAACAGATGAATCATTAAAATACTTAATAGAATATTTTGAAAAACAAGATGAACATACCATTATTGTAATGTTTGGCGACCATCAACCATATCTTGAAGATGAATTCTACAATAGTCTTCTTAGCCAAAAGTATTCTGACATTACATCTATGGAAGCTGTGGAAAAAAAATATATCACTCCTTATTTTATTTGGGCAAACTACGATATAGACGTTGACAAATATAAGACTCCGGACATTAGTGCTAATTATCTTGCTTCTCTTATTCTGGATGTAGCAGATATTGAAAAAACTCCATATTTAACATTTTTAGATGAACTTAGAAAAGAAATACCTATCATTACAGGAAATGGTTATGTTGATAAGAATTACAAATATCACAACTTTTCAGAGGCAAATGAATACACCAAGTTAATTGACAATTACCACTATTTACAGTTTAACAATATGTTTGATAATTCTAGCAAGATAGTTGAGATGTTTGAACTCCCACAAGAATATCTACCTGATTATACTCCTATTGCCGAAGAAAATAATGTGGAAGTTGAAAATCCAAAAGGTGAAAATATAAACGATACCACAAATATAGATACTACCAACGAAGTTATAAATGCACAATAATTGAAAAAGCCACTACATGTGGCTTTTTTCTTTTATTCTATTCTAGTCTACTATGTACTCCCAGCCCGGCTGCCAATTCTTTGTTTTTCTCCAATCATTTTTATTAGCTTCTTCCCAAGTTATATTTTTGGTAATCACTTCAAATGCAAGTTGAGGAGCTCTATGTGCCACTATACCAATTACCTTTCCTTCGTATTCTTTGTTGTTTTTTAGGAAATCTATAAAATCTCTTATTCTTTTTTCCACGTCCTTCAAAGATTCTCCATTAGGAAATGGTTCCTCTATATGTTCCTCATAAACAACAAGTTCTTTACTTTTCCCATTATAACTTCCATAGTTACATTCTCTAAGTCTACTATCTTGTATTCTTTTATGATTTGGGAATGAAAGCTCTGCAGATTTTACTGCTCTAATTAAGTCTGATGAAAAGATTACGTCTATATGTACATCCTTCTTTTGTTCTCCAAGCTTAATAGATTGCTCTATCCCTTTTTCAGTAAGCTTTGCATCATTCCAACCACTACTTAAGCCATCAGTATTATCATATGTAGTACCATGCACAAAATAAATGATTTTTATTGCCATAGCAATAGCTCCTTTCAATTCATTTTAAAGCTTTACTTTAATAATCCTTCTTCAAAAAATATTTCGTAAGTTTTGGGTTTTCTACATTTTCTCTAGAAAACTCCAATTGAAATCCAAGTTTCTTGTAAAATTCTAAAGCTTGGAATTCATAAGTTGTTAAAGTGACACTTCTATATCCTTTATTCTTAAAATCGCTAATCACTGTGTTTACTAATTGACTTCCTATGTTGTTATGCCTATATTCTTCGGATACTATTAAATCATCAATTGATACTTCATCATAATATGACTTTCCTGTGATAATTCCTATTGTTTTGTTATTCTCCTCTGCAATATACGTAAATGGCTTATATTTGCATTCTATTCCATTCTTATTTGCATATTTTTCAAATTCACTATCTAAAAACTTAAAATACTTTTCGTCAACATCGACTCCCAAATTTATAACCTTCATTTTTCTTACCTTCTCTCAATATATCGTTATTGATACGACACGTTTTTCATTACTATTTTGTCATTTTAAAAGCATAATGTCAATATTTTATATCAAAATAGAAAAACCCCTATACTTATGTATAGGGATTTTTTTAAGTTCGGTAAAACTTAATACTTATAATCTTGAAAAATGATATTTATGAAAAAATACTTTTCTTTTTTTTCTTTAGTATATTTTACGTGCAAAATAAAGCCATCTAATCTACATGGCATTTATTGTACGCAAAACAGACATCATGCATTCATCATGATAAATAGTAAATACTTGATTAAATTTTTATGTGAAAAAAATTGAGCTAGAATGCTCCTTAGATTATATTGAGAATTGAATATCGTAAGTCAAAGCTTAAAATATTCTAAAAATAAAATGAAAAAAATCATCTTATCAAAATCATAAGTTAACACATTCTAGCACGATTATAGATACTTGTCAAATATAAATTATCTCTTTTTTCTCTTTTTTCTTATTAATGAATAAACACCCCCACCAATTATTATGAGTAACAAGATGCTTGTGACTCCAAAAACTAATAGTATTAAAAAACCTTTTTCTTTTAATGGACTAGTTTCAGGTATTTTTTCTTCAATAAACTCTTCCGTTTGCTTTAGGACTTCTACGACACCACTTGTTTCTTGAGTTTCATTATTATTCTCATTTTTCGAAGAATCATCGTTTTGTTCATAATTTGCTTCTTTGTATATTTCCTCTTTAGAGAAATTGTTAAAGCCATACTCAAATAAGTTTATCGTATCCATGTACCTTGCGCTAAGCTTATCCTCTGTTTGCTCTGCATGTAAAATCACTGAAATCAATTCAAATCCATCTTTTTCACTTGCGGCAATCAAACAATTTTTTGCAGGTGTAGTAAATCCTGTTTTTATACCTATACAGTATGGATAATAGTATTTATCTCCTGGTATTAATAGTTTGTTTGTATTATAAAAATGTCTTTCTCCATTTTGCGCAATTTGTTCCTCTCCCCAAAATTCCGTATCTGGCAACCTACATTCCATCATATTAGCATACTTTCTAAATGTCTCATTTTTCATGCAATATGCTGCAATTGCAGCCATATCATATGAGGTTGAGTAATGATTTTCATCGTGAATTCCATTTGCATTTACAAAGTGACTGTCTATACATTCGATTTCTTTTGCTTTTTTATTCATCATATCTGTAAAATTTTCTATACTGCCAGCAACATTCTCTGCAATCACATTTGCAGCCTCATTTGCAGATTGTAGCATTAACACACCAAGCAATTCGTCTAAGGTAAATGATTCTCCTGCTTGAATATTGGCTTTTGTATAAGAACTGCTTGGTAATTTAACTGCATTTGGAGAAGCAGTCATTTTTTGATCCAAATCACAGTTTTCAATTGCAATAATAGCGGTCAAAATTTTAGTAGTGCTTGCTGGGTATTTCCTAGAATATACATCTTTTGCATAAAGCACTTTTCCCGTATTTTTTTCCATTAAAATTGCAGATTCTGAATAAATCTTTGGCTCTCCATTAGAAAATTCTTCCTCATTTTCATTTTCATTTTCAGTTTCTGCCTCTTCAGTATTATTTTCAGTAGATTCTGCCGTATCTTCTGTAATTATTTCTAAATCGCTATCTATACTACTCTCCACATTACCATTGTCAACATTTTCCGCATTTACACAACCTAAAACACCTAAAATAATGAATAATAGTGTAGTAGTTATTATTATTCTTTTGATTTTCATATTTTTATTATGTTTTCACTCCTGATACTTTTTTAATTCTGATTGTTAATATTTTTATCTGAGATGAATTTTTGAAAGAATTCATTCTTAACTATACTCAAATCAACCTTTAAAGTTATGCCATCCTTTTTTGCACCTATATTTGAAAATTGCCATGCAACTATTTTAGGCACTAATAATTCATTTTCAGTAAAGTGTTCATATTTAAATTTTTCTTCATTATCTTCCTTTTCCTCTTCTTCCTCTTCTTGGTCGTTTTCATCTTCATTCTCAGTACTTTCAGCACTTTCATCGTCATCTTTTTCCCAATTTATATCAGTTACCCATATGCTTGGAATTTTGTCCTCTCTATCATAATAAGCAATCCAAAAATCTGCATTCACCTCATCAAGATATTCACTTGACATATTACCATTAGAGTAAATGATTGACTCAATACCATTTTCTTTAAATTTATCAGTTAGTTTTTGAAGAAGTTCTCCCCTCTCGTCCCAAATATTCTTAGTTCTAGCATTCACACTTTTATCATATTTTTCAACATCTATACAAACTGGTAAGCAAAGCATTTTCTTTTTATCTGCATCCATTTTTGAAATAAAGTCTTTGACAAACTCCACTTCCTCATCAAGTTCTTCCTCGTTTGTAGCCTCATCTATATAGTATAGTCCATAAGGCACGCCTAAATAATTGCAAGCATCAATAAAAATCTGATAGTTTGGATCTGTATAGAAATTTCCTTCATCACCATATCCTCTACCACCAAGTCTAATATATGCATAATTAAATTTGTGATTTAATAAATATACCTCATACTCTTCTGGAGTCTTAAATTTTTCGTTAATAATGTCAAACTTGGAAACATCTGACATTAACACATATTCACTTGTTGTATTTAATTCAAAGTACTTTACATTGCTTTTTAGTATATATCCAACTTTATTAAATGTTTTTTTCACGTTTCCTTTTTTGTCTTTTTTTTCATATACTTCTCTAACTTTATACCATTCTCTAGTTGTACCATCTATGCTTTCTTTCACCGTTTCTATTATATATACATTCTCACCCAATTTCATGCCTTCAATCTTTTTTGATTCTTTTGGTTTAGAATATATAGAAACATTTTCACTTGTTACTACACCTTTTATAGCATTAGAAACGTCTGGATTATTCTTTTGATAATCCCTATGTTTTATTAAAAAAACTATTCCTATGATTATAGCTATAAGAATTACTAAAGATAAAATTACCTTCTTAATATTCATATATTTCCCCTTTATTTATTCCATTTTTCTTATGTTTTAATCTTTTGGATTTCTATTATTACCCTCGCCATCTTTGCCCCTTTAAATATCTCAAAGTATATCAAATAATATTTTTTTATTCAATCTTTTTACATTCATTTCGCAATAATAAGTATCTCCCAACATGACTAGAAGTATTTATAAAATAAACATTCTCCGACATAACTAGATGGATTACTCTTAAATAAAAAAGTGAGCAGAGCTTTCGCTCCGCCCACTCCCATTGCGGATAGGAATATGCAGATTAGATGGTTTAGTTGATCGTGATAGAGAATTCCCCGGAATCATAGGCATATGCCAGGACAACAAATTCACCAGCGCGAGCTGCAAACACATCCCAGTGTCCAGAACCCATATGATCGGGTGTACCATCATCGGGCAGCTTCGTCACGAGTTTTTCATCTATTTCGAATCCAACTTTTTCGCTCATCCGTCTTGCAACTTCCTTTTCATTCATCATAGTAATACCTCCAATTATTTGTATTGAATGTTTTCTACGAGTTTTCCTATAGCCATATACACTTTAGATTATAGTACACTTTTTATGTTAAGTCAAGCGCATATAAATAAAAAATCCAATGTTTCAAAAATACTACTAGCATACTGGCATTATATAAATTGCTAATATTTATGCAATTCTTGTATATTATTTATTATTATATATTTTATATTATTCTTTTATTAGCACAGTAGCTGCATATTCATTGTTTTCATTTTTTATCGTCACTATATGATTTTCTCCGTCGACAGAATAATAGTACTTAGCCTTTTCTCCAAGTTTTATGCCTTTTTTATAATGTATCTCAAATTCGTCGTTTTCTTTTTCAAACGCAACACTTTCTGGAAGTGCTTCCTTTGCTATATCATAATAATAAATATTATGAAGGTGTTTATTTAAATCAATTAAGCTTCTTGTAATTTTAAATTCACCTTTACTCGAGAATTCTTCAGGCTCTTTTATTCTAATTCTTTTCATCTCATTTTCAAAAACATGCTTATTTTCAGTGGTATATTTTTCATTTATTTCATCTGTCATTTTTACTATCTTTCCGCTATCTATATCTATCATTGACCACGATGAAGATGCTATGCACACTAATTCTCCATATTGATTTTTAACTTCAAAATCTCTATATGCAAAGTATCTGTCTATTCCAGCTGACCATGTTTTTATATTTAGATAATCACCTATATGTGGACGCTTTATTACTTTCACTTTCCATGAAAGCAAAACCCATGATATTCTCGTTCTATCCATATCTGTAACACCATATCCCGCAATTTCAGAGTGCATATTTCCTAAGTTTTCCAAACATCTTAGTAATGTCGTATTACTTAATTCCCTCCTCGGAGTTAAATCGCTTATTCCTACTCTATAATTGTCTTCTATAAACATCTACTCTATTCCTCTCTTAATTCAAATAATTCAAATAATTCAAAAACCGGTTTTTATTATATCACAATTTGTCCTTTTGGGGACGAACCTTTTATTCTTTTTTGAAAAATCCATATAGTCATTGTGTTACAACGACTATATGGATTTTTTTAATTACACACTTGGGGACGGATGTTATTCATATTTTAGTCTTAAACAAACAAAAGCATGTCATCTATATATATATGACATGCTGATATCGATTATTTTTTTATCTTTTCTTCTAAAAAACGGATTCGATTATAGTTATCATTATAATACTTTTGTATAAACAATTTCGATTTATTCTTATACAATTCTTCCGCCATTTTATCTGAAATCTCAATTAAAATCCTTTCAAATTCACATATTACTGGCGACAAACCATTTACGTCTCCTGTTAATGCATAGTTTTTACATGGGCACGTGTGCTTGCATCTTTTTCTCAAGTCGCACCCCTTACATATGTCGATTTCTTTTTTGGAATTATTAACCAAATCAATTCTTGCCTTAATATCGATGCCATCACTGCAATTTCCAATAATGTATTTGTTATTTCCAACAAACTGCATACAAGGATAGAAATTCCCATCCACTCCGACATTTATAGTTTTCATTCCCATACTGCAATTTTCGTTACAATTATATGAATCATTAATGAATGAATTGATTTTTTCATCAAATACTGGAATTACTACATCGTTTTCTTTCATCATTTCATTTGCATATATTTTCGAAACCTCTGTAAGTTTTTCCTTTAGTACTATTATATCGTCATCATTCCAATTAGACCTATAATCCATCAATGTATAAATCTCTTTAAAACCTAATTCAAATAAAAAAGCAATATCTTGAGGCAAAGTATTTAATGTATTCTTCGTAATTACTTTATTTGCAATAACTTTACCTTTGAACCTCTGAAGTAAAAGCTTTGCATTTTGACTCACAACACTAAAAGTCTCTTTTCCATTCTGATAGATCCTATTTTTATTATGTGTTTCTTCAATTCCGTCAATGCTATACTGAATATAAATAAAATTATTATGATTAAAAAAATCTATAATTTCTTCAGAAATGAGAGTGCCATTAGTTGTTATTGAATATTTAAAACTTGTTTTTTGGGATAAACCATTGATATACTCAATCGTATCTTTTATCATTTTAAACTTTAATAATGGTTCTCCACCATAAAAAGACAATACAACATTTTCACTTTTATCATTTTGAACAATATTATCAACTAAATTTTTAATAATATCAAATGAAATTTCTTTGTTTTTTTTCTTTTCATAACAATACTTACAATTCATATTGCAGTTTTCTGTCAAGTGAACTATATAATTCATTATTTTTCACCCTCATCTTCCTTTTTGCTTTCATCTAGTTTGGCTTTTTTTGAATCCACATAAACATTTAGCAGAATTAATAATATCAATATAGCGCTAATCAAACTTATCCAACCGTATGTTCCAGCCTCACCCTTATTATATTCATCTAGACTTAAACAATTAGTTAATGTAGTATTATTATAGCTATTCGTTAACGTGTTTTCAACAACCATAACATCTCCTGCAAGCGGTGCATCTTGTGATTCAAAACCATATGTATCATTTTCCAATAATCCATAAATAATTAAACTTGAAATACCTGCTATATACCATTTTTCTAATAAATTTTCTTTTAATACTTCCTCAGTAACTTCTTCCTTTTTAGGATAATTAATTGATGAACCATTTACTCTTTTAATTTCCATTTTCAATACCTCCTAATCACATCCTTCTATATTAAGATACGTTATCTATGCCATTTTATTGGTTTTTTTATATTTTTTTATTAAAATATGAATAACATCCGTCCCCTAGTATGTAATCAAAAAAATCTCTGCAGTTGTTGCCTTATAACAATTACAGAGATTTTTCAAAAAAGAGCAAAAGGACCGTCCCCTTATTCCTCATATAATACCACTTCATTTGAGTGAAGTGTCTTTTGTACATCAATAACTCTTTGGTTGCTAGAACCTTTCCATTTTAAATTTGGGTTACGAAGTTCATCAACATATCTACCATCAACTAAGACATCAACATAGTTTAATATTTCTTTCCCTTTAAGGTCTTCATCTATTTTGTATCCTGACCACATCCAAAGGTTTTTCTTTGGATATTTTTCTTTAAAAGCTTTTGCAAGCTTTGTAGTAGCTTCAGCATTCTTAGGATGCATAGGCTCACCTCCTAATATCGATAAGCCTTTTATTTGCTTTCCACCACACAATTCTATAATTTCATCAATAGTACTTTGGCAAAATTGTTTTCCACCTTCAAAATCCCAAGTTTCACTGTTGAAACAATTTTTGCAGTGAAAATCGCATCCTTGCATAAATATCGAGACTCTCACTCCAGGTCCATCTGAAATGTCCATTTTTCTGATTAAATTATATCTCATTTATGTTTTCTCACCTCTTTAAGAATACAGCCTTAATTTTAATTTTAGACAATTCTAAGCATATATAAATCTAATCTTCACAACTTGATTTTTTACAACCATAGTTTTATACAGCTACTTTATTGTCTATATGCAATACACGTTCTTTTATTTCTTCTGTTCTTCCTTTATTCCAGAAATTTGTACCTATATAACCACATGTACGTCTTGCAACATTAAGTTTGTTATGGTCTCTGTTTCCGCATTCAGGACAATACCATTCAAGATTTTCGTCAACAAGTATTTCTCCTGTATATCCACATTCTTGGCAATAATCTGATTTAGTATTTAACTCTGCATACATGATATTATCATAAATAAATTGAATTATTTGGATAACAGCTTCTAAATTGTTTTGTAAATTAGGAGTCTCAATGTATGAAATAGCTCCTCCTGGGCTTAACTTTTGGAATTTACTCTCTAATGTAAGTTTTTCAAATGCATCAATGTCTTCAAATACTGGGACATGGTATGAATTTGTAATATATTTTCTATCTGTAATTCCCTTAATCGTTCCAAATCTTTCTTTTAAGCACTTAGCAAATTTGTATGTTGTAGACTCAATTGGTGTACCGTATACAGAATAGTCTATGTCTTCTTCTGCTTTCCATTTTTTTGCCATATCATTTAAATGAGTCATTACTTTTATTGCAAACTCTTCACCATCAGCACCATCAGTATGAGAATTGCCAGTCATATATTTAACGCATTCATATAGTCCAGCATATCCTAGTGAAATTGTTGAATATCCATGATGTAGTAACTCATGAATAGATTCACCTTTTTCTAATCTTGCTAGAGCTCCATGTTGCCATAATATAGGAGCAACATCGCTTGTAGCATTGCTTAATCTTTTATGTCTGATTTGAAGAGCTCTATGGCATAACTCTAATCTTTCATCAAAAATTTCCCAGAATTTATCCATATCCTTTTTTGATGATAAAGCAACATCAGGTAGGTTTATAGTAACAACACCTTGATTAAATCTACCATAGTATTTTCCTTTGCCCTCTACGTAGTTCTTTGCTTTTGAAATATTTCCAAGGCTTATTGATCTATCTGGTGTAAGGAATGAACGGCAACCCATGCATGGATAGCATTCTCCTTCACCGTATTCATTCTTCTTAAGCTCTAACATCATTTTTTCTGATATATAGTCAGGTACCATTCTTTTTGCAGTACATTCTGCAGCTAATTCTGTTAGGTGCCAATATTTACTGTCTTCATGAACATTGTCTTCTTCTAGAACATATAATAATTTTGGGAATGCAGGAGTAATATAAACACCTTTTTCATTTTTAAATCCAAGAATCCTTTGTCTTAAAAATTCTTCAATAATCATAGCAAGTTCATCTTTATATTCGTCAGTCTCTCCAAGATACATTGCAACTGATAGGAATGGTGCTTGTCCATTTGTATTAGTCATTGAATTTACTTGATAATTAAATGTTTGAACACCATCTTCAATTTCTTTTTTAGTATCTTGCATTGCAAATTTTTTGCATTCTTCATCTTTTAATTTTCTATCTTTATATTTTTTATAATATTTTTCGTAGCTTAATCTAACAAATGGTGCTAAATGGCTAAGACTAACAGTTGCTCCACCGTAGCTAGATGATGTAACTGCAAGAATTATTTGAGTTGCAATTGTTGCAGCTGTTAGGAATCTATGTGGTTTTTCAATCATAACACCATTTATAACTGTACCATTTTGAAGCATATCATCAAGGTTGATAAGTTCACAGTTATGAAGTGCATTTTGAGCAAAATAATCCGCATCATGGAAATGAATGATACCTTCATCATGTGCTTTTACAATATCTTCTGGAAGTAAAAATCTTCTAGTTATATCTGTACTTGTAATACCAGCAAGATAATCTCTTTGAGTAGTAACTACTTCAGCATTTTTATTTGAATTCTCATTATTCCAATAATCATTTTCTCCATCAATTAATTCTTTTATTGATTGGTCTGTTGTATTTGCTTTTCTAACTAATTCTCTCGTATATCTATATGTGATATATTTCTTTGCAAGCGAATACTTACCATATTCCATTAATTTTTCTTCGATAATGTCTTGAATGTCTTCAACTAAAAATCTTCTCTTATTCATGCTTTCGATGTACTCGATAATGCTTTCAATTTCTTTTTCGGTAGCCTTATCTTTTCCAACTACTTCTAAATTTGCTTTGCCTATAGCAGTTCTAATTTTTGCTGGATCATAATCCACAATGTGTCCATCTCTCTTAACTATCTTCACACCAATATCCCCCTTGTTTGCATGTTTTTTATATTTTGTTTTGCTACATCTATTATATGGACAAATTAGATTATTACAAGTTGCACTTGCAACTTTTTGAAAAATGTATTATAATTGTAAACGGAGGAATTAAAAATGAAGAATCCCTTTGAAAATCTTAGTGTCCAGCAAGTTAACAAACTGTTAAAAAACCTGCAAGGCCACAGATATAAATATCAAAAAGGTCAAGAAATTTTGTCTACCATAAAGAATGAAAATATAGTTGGAATTATGCTTCAAGGTAATGCTGAAATAATAAGTATAGACTACAACGGTAATGAAACAATTCTTGAAAAATTAAAGAAAAACAGCATTTTCACAACATACATGAATGCCATAAACTATGAGAACTGTCAAATTATTGCAACTGAGGACACAGAAATTTTAGTATTTAACCATAACACCCTTATAAATCCAAGCAATACAAAACACATATATTACAATATTTTTATGCAAAATATTTTTGATATTCAAAATAATAGGTACAAAGATATCAATGAAAGAATTCGCGTATTGGAGAAAAAAACTATTAGGGACAAATTATTAGAGTATTTTGACATTGAATATAAAAAGACATTTATGAAAACAATTGAGCTACCTTTCAATTTAAAAGATTTAGCCGATTACTTGGCTGTTAATAGATCTGCGATGTTTAGAGAACTCAAGAATCTTAAAGAGGATAAAATTATTAGCATAAAAGGTAATAAAATAACACTCCTTACCAAAAGATCTTCTGTATTTTAAAAAGACTATCGAACATTTAAAGTTCAATAGTCTTTTTGTTTTACTTTTTTATTTAAATGATGCCGAGCTTTCATATTTCTTCTTCCATGAGCTGAATGAATAATCATGATTGCCATTTCCAAAGTTATCATCATTTGATGCTTTATTTCCATTTGAATATGTATTTGATGCAAATGAAACTCCACTTTGTTTACCTGTCATATAAATAATTCTTGCTTTCGTTGAACCGCTTATCGTATTATTCTTAAATGTAACTTTATTACATTTGTCGAATGTTATCATTTCCGTTTTTCCTTTTTTACCACAATCCTTGATTTTATTTCCTGTAATTGTAACATTTTTAGCATAACCACAACTTCCATCGAATCCACCTATATATATACCCCATGGACAACTACTTACTGTATTATTCTTAACTGTGATAGACTCAGTTTCATGATTTTTGAAATTAGGATTCTTCTTTTCAGAACCAACTTCTATACCGCCTTCACAATTTGACACTGTGTTGTTTTCTATTGTAACATCTCTTGCTCCATCAACATATATTCCATAAGATGTTTCTCCATATGGAGATTTGCAACCGGAAATATTACAATTCTTTACTACGACACCTTTAGGTCTATTTACACTATTATTTGAGTTTGTTTCTTTATCACTTCCACAAACACATATTGCAATATTAGTTTTTATTCCGCCATCTTTAAATGTGATTCCATCAATCGTGATATTCCTACAATTACAATCTATAGAAATTGCTTCTGACCATCCAGCACAAACTTTTGTAATTGAGCAATTCTTTACAGTGATATTCTTAATTGCTTCTTCTTCCTTCTTTCCAGAACCTTCAAAATATATTGCATTTGCTGTATTAGACTCTTTTGATGGGCTTGGACACTTTATATTTGCAAACTTACAATTCGTTATAGAAATATTATTTGTTCCTTTTTTAAGACAAATTCCTCGAGCTTCTTTAGCATTTAAATTTTTAAATGAAATTCCCGATATATCAATATAAGCTGCATTTTTAGCAAAAGTTAATAGTGTTCCTTTACCATTTTTTCCATCTAAAACAACCTCTCCATTTGCTACAATGCTTATTTTTTTGGCTGCTGTTCCTTTAAGTCCTATATCAATTTTTTCATTATATGTTCCTGCTTTTACTACTAGTCTATCGCCTGCAGAAAGCTTCTTTATTCCTTTTGCAATAGTTTTCAAAGACTTAGCTTCAGTTTTTCCGTCGTTCGAATCTGAACCATTCTTTGAAACATAGTATGTATTTCCTGTAGGTTGCTTACTCTTTGGATTTTTTGACGATGATTTTTTTGATGATGACTTCTTTGATGATGATTTCTTTGATGATGACTTAGCTGTTGATTTTTTTGTTGATGTTTTTTTGCTAGAAGACTTACTCGATGATTTTTTACTTGATGATTTTTTGCTTGTCGATTTTGTCGATGATTTTACTGTTCCATTTCCTGTAGCTGTATATGCGTCTCCTGAAGCATAATACTTTGTGTCAAAATTCATTGTTTTAACAGAGCTTGCACCACTAGCATCTGCTGCTACAACCATTACTTCATATATTTCATCATTTCCTGCCATCTTTGGATTTAAGCCTACCCAACTCGATTTCTTAAATAATGTATCGATTTTTTCAAATTTTGTTAATCCATCTTTTACGTACTTTCTGTTATTGGTTATATATGTAATCGCACTCCAATTACCTTGTGCTGTTCCATTCCACTTTCCAATACTATCACTTGCTTTTCCTGCTGATTTT
>Ga0247611_10005014_pt1 | contig 17954 bp, 14 predicted proteins | sample 177DNAGHGhighgp2_FD_192422 | JGI IMG/M metagenome (GOLD analysis project Ga0247611, IMG submission 192422) | Sheep rumen microbial communities from Palmerston North, Manawatu-Wanganui, New Zealand - 1770 DNA GHGhigh gp2 | ecosystem: Host-associated > Mammals > Digestive system > Stomach > Rumen... | reverse complement strand
GGCTGATTTTTATACTCCGTTTATGGAAAATGTAAACAGTGTAATGCAAACAGCAGAAAAAGTTAAAATCGAAACAAAAATTAAGTGTCCGAATTGCGGCAAGCCAATGCTTGTTAGAACAAGCCGAAAGGGAACACAATTCTTAGGTTGTTCTGGGTATCCGGAATGTCAGACAACAATGTCACTAAATGCTTTAAATGATGAACCGACAATGACAGGGGAAGAAGAAGTTTGTGAAGAAAAATGCCCTAAGTGCGGTTCTGATATGGTATTTAAGATAGGACCTTACGGCAAATATATGGAATGTACCGATCCTGATTGCGGACATCGTCAGCCTTATGTAAAATCTACGGGAGTAACGTGTCCAAAATGCGGTAAGGGGCAGATTGTTGAAAGAAAATCCAAGCGAGGTACAATCTTTTACGGTTGTAATCAGTATCCTGAATGTGATTATGTAATGTGGAATGAACCAAACGGCGAAAAATGCCCTGAATGTGGTGCATTACTTGGTAAAGTTGTAACCAAAAACGGTACTTCATTAAAATGTTCAAATGTGAAATGCAGTTTCAAAAAAGAAATGCCGAAAACTGAATCCGAAATGGATGTTGAAAGTTAGTTTATTTCAATAGTGCCGCCCAGTCGTTTGAGAGTTTTGTTAAAATTTCTTTTGTTGAGAACTTGTTTAACAAGATATTTTGTACTGCTGAATTAATCAGGTTATTGACATCTTTTTGATTTCTTGATGATTTTAAAACAGGTTCAACTTTATTCAACTGCTTTGCACTAATTACTCTGGCTTTTGCCATTAAATCATTATTGGAATATTTTGTGTAAAATTCGTCATTCAGAGTTTTTTGATTAACTGCAATAACATTTGTAAGTTTTGCAAGCTCAAGTTGATTTTTGTTATTTGTAAGATAAAGTGCAAATTTTATGGCTTCATTTTTATGTTTTGCCTTTTGCGGAATAACAAAATTCATTAAAGAAAAATCATTCTGCCCGAGTTTTCCTGTAATTTGCGGCGAAACGTCAGTATGTTCGTATGTTGTAGGGGCATTTTCTTTAATCATATTCAAAAAATTTGCCCCTGCCTGAAAAAGAACAATATTTCCAGACATATATTTTTCTAACGCTTCACGATGAGTTTGAGTTATAGATTCTTTCGGGATAAGATTTTTGGTATATAAAGTTTTGAACATATCAAAAACGTATTCAGACTGTTCTGTTGCAATAGTTTCTGGTGCATTTATACCATATTTGTTCAAAATCTTCAGCATTGTATCGTTTTCTGTAATGTTTGGCAGAAAAATGTACGCACCGGTCTTTGATTTTATCTGAGGTGCAATGTTTACTATTTCTTCGTAAGTTTTTGGAATTTTCACTCCTGCTTTATCTATTAATGCTTTATTATAAATCGTAACGGCACTTGTTGCATACCAAGGCAGTGAATAGAGTTTCCCGTTATATTTTAATGAATTTATAATTGCAGGATTATATTGTTCGGCGCTATCTTCAGAAATTTCATATAACGCACCTTTTTGTGCCAGAGTTGCAGAAAAATCAGGATTAAGATTAATCAAATCCGGTGGATTATCACTCAAAACAGAAGCAAGAGTTCTCTTTTCACCTTCGGAAAAAGGTACATCAATCCATTTGATTTTTATGTCGGGATTTTCTTTTTCAAAATCCGAGATAACACCGTTCATATATGATGAGAAATCGCTCATCTGCAAAGTCCAGAAAATCACTTCGTTGTTATCTTTTAGATTGTTCCTGAAAACAAACACTCCGCATATTATAACTACTATTAATCCTAAAATAATACTCACAAATTTTTTCATAAGAGTATTTTAGCATAAAATTTTATTATGATTAATTCTACTATATTTGTAAAATATTAATTTTATTGCCTGTTTATGCGAATTATGATACTATTAAAATAAGGGTAAGTCCCCGCAGCTCCCTCGGAACACACGATTATATGAAGAAATCGACCGGAAAGGGGGTGGTTAAAATGATATTTGGGTTTGATTATATATTGTACTCTATTTGTACAATGTATAAAAAAAGAATTCCTGAGCTGGAACTCTTGGAACTCTTTTTAAACCGATAATCTAGGGCATGAAGTGAAGTCCTAAGGAAGTCTGATTTCTTTAGGGCTTCCCCCTATACACATATTATTTACTATTTTTTATCTTTTGTCAACCCTGAGGAATTTCCATGGTATAATGCAGTTATGGCAGACTTGTTTACGGAGTTGGAAAATCAGAATAAGCAAATCCCTTTGGCTGAGGCTATTAGACCTAAGACCTTAGAGGAATTTTTGGGACAAAGTAATGTTATTGCTCCAAATAGTCCGCTACTGAATTTATTGCAAACAAACAGGCTGTTTTCAATGATTTTTTGGGGTACTCCCGGATGCGGAAAAACTACTCTTGCACGTCTTATTGCAACAAAAACTAATGCAAATTTTATTGAGATTTCCGCCGTAACTTCAGGCGTAAAAGATATTAAAGAAGCGGTTGAAAATGCAAAAATGGCACTCCGAAACGGTACAAAGACTATTCTTTTTATAGATGAAATTCACCGTTACTCAAAGACACAGCAAGATGCTCTTTTGCCGCATCTTGAAAACGGAACTCTGTTTTTAATCGGTTCAACAACTGAAAACCCATCCTTTCAGGTTGTTCCGGCACTTTTATCAAGGGCACAGGTTATTCGCCTTAATCCGATTGATGATGAAAGCATGTTCAAGATTATCAAACGAGGTTTGGCGTATCTTGTACAACAATATGTACCTATGGATTGTGAGAAGGGTGTTTTTGATTTTATCATAAATCTTGCAAGGGGAGATGCTCGTTCAGCCTTGAATATTGCAGAAAACGCATATTTTGCATCTGATTTAATTGACGGCAGAAGAAATTTAACAGTAAAAATTATTGAAGAAATTTGCCAGAAACGTAATACGATGTACTCTCAACAAGAACATTATGATTGTGCTTCGGCTTTTCAAAAGAGTTTAAGAGGAAGCGATCCTGATGCGGCAATTTATTATCTTGCAAAAATGATTGCAGCAGGTGAAGATCCAAGATTTATTGCACGCAGGCTTATTACTTGTGCTGCAGAAGATGTCGGGAATGCTGATCCTATGGCGTTTAATTTGGCTGTAAACGCATACCGTGCAGTTGAACTTTTAGGCTTACCCGAAGGCAGAATTCCGCTTGCACAGGCTGTAATATATGTTGCAAGAGCTAAAAAATCCAATGAAACCGTTTGTGCAATTGATGAGGCATTATCCGATATCGCACACGGAAAAGATTATCCGCCTCCTATGCATTTAAGGGATTCTCATTATAAAGATGCCGAAAAATACGGATTTGGGGTAGGATATGTTTATTCGCATTCAAATCCTGATTACGAACAGCAGTTTTTGCCTGATGAACTCGTCGGGAAAAAATATACAAGATAAAAAAATCCCTCTGATATTCAGAGGGATTTCTTATTACTTAATAGCGTCTATACAGTCTTCACAAATGCCATCATCATTTAATGGACGATATTTCCAACAACGAGAACATTTTTCGCCATGAGCTTTTGTAACCCATACTGTATAGTTGTCTTCTTTGTATTCATTCATAACATCAGACGGTTTTTCATCCGTAACGTATGCCTGAGAAACAATGAATATGTCTGCCAAGTCTTTTTCATTAGTTTTTAATACTTCATTATCTTTCAGACTTACATAAACGGCAACCTCCAGAGAACTTCCGACCTGTTTTTCTGCTCTTAAAGGTTCAATAGCACGGGATACTACTTCACGGGTTTTAAGAATTTTTGTAAAATCTTCTTCCAGTTTAGTATTATTCCATTCTGAATGAACTTTTGGCCAATCAGTTAATAATGCACTTTCTACTGATTTTTGACATTCAGGAATACTCATCCAAATATCTTCAGCCTGATGCGGCATTACAGGTACAAGAACTCTGACTAATGTTTGTAATGTTTCATACAAAACAGTCTGGCATGCACGACGGGATAATGATTTTTTGCCTGCTGTATATAATCTGTCTTTTACGATATCAAGATAGAATGAACTTAAATCAACTGCCGCAAAGTTTTGCAGATGTTGGAAGTATTTGTAAAATTCATAATTGTCAAATGCTACCGTTACTGTTTCTATAAGTTGATTTAGTTTATGAAGTGCAAATTTGTCAATTGCTTTCAAGTCTTCATATTTAACGTAATCTTTTTCAGGTTCAAAATCATACAAGTTACCCAACAAAAATCTTGCCGTATTTCTTGTTTTCTTAAAGATTTCTGTCAGTTGTTTAATTATATTATCACCGATTTTGGTATCATTTCTGTAATCCACTGATGCTGCCCATAGTCTGAGAATATCTGCACCATAGTTTTTGATAATATCATCAGGTCTGATGTAGTTACCCAGTGATTTTGACATTTTACGTCCGTCTTCTCCGAATACAAATCCGTGAGTAAGAACTTGTTTATATGGGGCTTTGCCTTGAGTTGCTATTGAAGTTAACAGAGAAGACTGGAACCAGCCTCTGTGTTGATCCGAACCTTCAAGGTACATATCAACAGGAGTGTGATTTAATACGTCTGCTCTCTTTTCAACAACCGCTCTCCATGAAATTCCCGAGTCGAACCAGACATCCATAATATCTGTTTCTTTTTTAAAGTGTGTTTTGCCGCATTTAGGGCATTTAAATCCTTGCGGTAACAATTCTTCTGCGGAATGTTTTACCCACGCATCGGAACTTTCTTTTTCAAAAATTCCGGCAACATTTTCAATTGTTTCAGGTGTACAAATAACTTCTCCGCAATCTTCACAGTAAAATATCGGGATAGGTACACCCCAAGCACGCTGGCGTGAAATACACCAATCCGTACGCCCTGCAACCATGTTACCTATACGGGCTTCACCGCTTGCAGGAATCCATTTTACATTCTTTATTGCTTCTAATGTTTGTTCTCTGAATTTGTCAACTTTAACAAACCATTGAGGTGTTGCTCTGTAGATTACAGGATGTTTACATCTCCAGCAGTGCGGATAACTGTGATTAATTTCATTTTGGTGAACAAGAGCTTTTTTAGCCAAAAGCATATCTATCACCATATCGTTACCTTTATAGTATGGAACTCCGACTAATTCCGGAATTCTTCCTTCTTCTGTCCAACATCCTTTACTGTCAAGTGGTGAAAGTACCTCTATACCATATTTGCATCCTACTTCATAGTCCTCTAGACCATGTCCCGGTGCTGTATGTACAAGACCTGTACCTGCATCCAGCGTAACGTGTTCACCCAAGATTATTTTTGATTTTCTGTCAATCAAAGGATGTTTAACTTCTAGTAGTTCTAAATCCTGCCCAACGCATGAACCTACGACTTTTATTTCATTTTCTTCAATGCCTGCATCAGAAAGGAATGCACCTAACAAATCCTGTGCTGCAACATAAATATCACCCTTGTATTCAAAGAAAGTATATTCAAATCTCGGGTGCATCGAAATAGCTACATTTGATGGAATTGTCCAAGGTGTTGTTGTCCAGATTACCGCATAAATTTTAGGCAATTTGGCAGCTTCGTAGTTCAGAAGTTTAGCAATTTTTTCTTTACTTTCGGCATCAAATTCAAAACGTACATATATTGATTTTGAAGAAACATCAGCATATTCAACCTCTGCTTCTGCCAGTGCTGTTTCGCAGGACGCACACCAGTAAACAGGCTTCAGACCTTTTTCAATATAACCTCTTTTATACATTTCTCCGAATACTCTAACCTGTTCCGCTTCATATTCAGGTGCAATAGTTAAATACGGATGTTCCCAGTCCCCAAGAACACCAAGACGTTTGAATTCGCTTTCTTGTCCTGTAAGGCTGTTATGTGCATATTCTCTGCATTTTTCTCTTAGTTCTGCAGGTGTCAATGCAGCTCTTCCGCCCTTAATATTTTTAACTACGGCATTCTCAATCGGCAGTCCGTGTCCGTCATATCCGGGTACATAAGGTGTATAATAGCCTGCCTGTGCTTTATATTTTAGAAGAATATCTTTAAGAATTTTATTTAATGCTGTTCCAACGTGAATTTTTCCTGAACTCAAGTATGGAGGCCCGTCGTGCAAGATAAAAGCGTTAGTTTTATCTCTGTTTGCAAGAATTTTGTCGTAAATATTGTTTTCTTCCCAGAATTTTTGAATTTCGAGTTCACGAACAGTTGCGTTTGCCCTCATTGCCAATGTAGTCTGAGGAAGATTTAAAGTATCTTTATACTCTGTTTTTACGTCGTTTGCCATCTTTCTTATCCTTTTTCTATTTCTTCTGTAACTAATTTCTTTTCATTGGATTTCGCTTTGTAATTTTTAGCGAAATTACCTATTTCCGCACCCAAACTATTTTCCTTTGAAGTGCGTACAAATTCTTCCATTTTTTCGTAATCAAAAACATTTTCCCATCTTGCGATAACGACCGTTGCCACGCAATTCCCTATAAGGTTTACGGTTGTTCTGCCCATATCAAGAATTTGGTCAATACCAAGTAAAATTGCAACTCCCAAGATTGGGATGTTAAAGCTTGCCAAAGTTCCTGCCAATACTATTAACGCAGCTCTCGGAACTCCCGCAACCCCTTTACTTGTAAGCATTAAAGCTATCATAATTATTATTTGCTGGTTTATATCAAGATGTATTCCTACAAGCTGTGAAGAGAATATTACTGCCATAGCAAGGTATAGCGTACTCCCGTCAAGGTTAAAAGTGTATCCTGTAGGCATTACAAACCCAATAATATTTTTAGGAACTCCGAAGCGTTCCATTATTTCCATAGCTTTTGGAAAAGCTGCTTCCGAGCTTGCTGTAGTGAATGCTAAAAATGCAGGCTCTTGCAATGCTCTAAGTAAATTTCTGAATGATATTTTTACGATTTTGCAAACAATAAACAGAACCAGCACAACAAATACCGCAAATGCAATATATAAAGCTCCGATTACTTTAAAGTAATTCTTTAAAATTGCAAGTCCGTTTGCACCTACCGTATATGCAATAGCACCAAAGATACCGAGCGGTGCAAAATACATTACATATTCGGTGAATTTAAACATAATTTGAGAAACCGATTCTAATAAATCAAGTATAGGTCTTGCTTTTTCTCTACAGGCACAAATTGCAATTGAGAAAAATATTGAAAATACTACTATTTGAAGCAGATTTCCTGTTGCCATAGCCTCAACAATGCTGGTTGGAAAAATATCTGTAACCATTTGCCAAATAGAGGTGTGTGCCTGACTTGCAGCCACAATTCCTGCTGCCTGCATATTTATTGCATGTTCACTTGTACCGACAACAAATCCAACTCCGGGTTGAAATACGTTAGCAAGTGTTAAACCTATAATTAGTGCAAGTGTAGTTACAACTTCAAAATAAATAATTGTTTTTATACCGATTTTACCGAGACTTTTTGCATCTCCGTGTCCTGCAATTCCCACAACAAGAGTAGCAAATAGCAACGGGGCAATAATCATTTTCACCATTCGTAAAAATATTGCAGCGAACGGGTGCATTTTTACCGCAAAATCAGGGGCAAAATGACCTACTACAACGCCTAAAAACAACGCTACAAATATTAGGGCTGTTAATTTTGAATGTTTCAAATTCGGTACCTCAACAAAATTATATAACAAACATGGCAAATGTAAAATTATGGTATCCAAAATTGGGAGCTTGCGAAAAAGGTTTATAAACGAATGAACAGTCAGGTAAAATTTAATGCAATAAAAAACAGGAGAACACTATTAATCGTTCTCCTGTTTTTTGTGTCAAACTATAACTTACAGACTTAATTTTTCGTCAATTGCTTTCAAAACTTTTTCAACAGTTGCTTCTTTAATTACGTCATCGTCAACTTTAACATAAGGTGCTTTTGAAAATTCCCAGTCGATAGAGCATAAACCCAAGCATGGTACACCCATTACATCAACTTTATCACCATATTTTTTAGGAACTGTATCAATTAATTCCTGCAAGTTTGATGAACCCATAACAAAACAAGTAGTACCTAAACATACTTTAACACTAATCTTTTTGTCCATTATCTTATTCTACCTTTCTTTGAGGATGTCCTCACATATACTGTACTGTTACCTTTTTAAAATATTTGTCCTGCAATATGTTTGCAATCTTTTTGATTATATTTTTTCTGATTTCAATTTCTATCGGCAACGCCGGATCGTAATGTGCCTGATTGAGTTTTGCCCCAACCATGAACATTATACAATCACTATCTAATAAGAATTTTACCAATTTACCTGCCGCATTGTCAATATCTAATTCACCACTTTCGAGATACTCTAAAGTTTTTGTTAAGGTTAAAATACCTTCCGTAACCAAGTCAATTCCGTCCATAAATGATATTGCAGGCAGTTTACCGACACTTATGGTCGTATCCATTCTTATAGGAATATTTAATTCTCTTGATATAAGATTAGCTGTTGTACCACCGCTTATAGCTTTTTTACCGTTGAAATTCCAAAACATTTTGGCATATTCACTATCTTTTTGTTGGTGATATGGAGGACCGGTAAATACCATAGCTTCTCTTGGTTCTCTGAAATATAAAACGCAAGCCGAAATATCATCCTTTGGATTTCTGTCTGTTTCAATATTTCTTGCCTGATGAACTATATATGCCGCAAGCTCAGAACTTGAAATTTCAGGTTCTTGAGTCAATTTTTCTTTCAAAATATTTATTAATCCCTCACGACGAAGTCCAAGCTTTAATCTGCCGCCGCCAAGACCTGATTGGGTAACACCGTCAGAACAGAATATTACTCTGTCCCCAAGTTTGAATTTTAATTTGTAAACTTTTAACTTACGATTTTTGAAAGTTTTAGACTGTATTGTCTCAAACTGAGGTGACATAACTTCGCCATCTCTTATCCATACAAAATCAGGATTACCTTCTTCAACTATTTTGGCATTACCGTCGTCATAGCAATCAATTGCAGAGAAGGTGGAATAACTGATATGTCTGACCTTACAAACAGGTAAAGAGTTCATTATAATTTCAGCTGCTTTATGGATAGGTATCTGTTCGTTTGAAATAAACTGAGAAAGCATAGTCGCTGTCATACATGACAAAATGTTAGCCTTTATTCCGCTTCCCAAACCGTCAGACAGTACTGCAACCAAACGGGATTCATCAGGAAATCTTTTGGATACAAAATAATCTCCAAAAGCGTTTTGATTATATTTTTTTACCTGCGAACAATCTATATCAATAAACATTTTTACCCTTTCTGTCCGTCAGATTCATCTTCTTTATCGTCGTAATCATTTGCAATTGAACTTAACAGAGTTTCTGTTTCAACCATGTGTTCACCTAACAGGCAGGCAATTTCCTGAACAATTGAAATATTTTTTGAAATAACTTCGTGTGCCTTTTGGGCAATTTTTTCTCTGTTTGTTTCAGACTGGGTAACGTCAGTTATTACAGCTCCGACAATCTGATTTTCTTCAATATTAAATATACTTATGTCATACAATTTATTTTTTACGGCATAACGTTCTTTATGTAAATCTTTACCTGAGCTTAATGCTGTTTTAAATAATTCCGAAAAATCTACAATTCTGTCAATTGCAGCCCCCAGCATTCCGTCAGGTCTTGCCTTAAATATTTCGTACATATCGCCTGTAAACATACGCATAAAGCTGTCATTTGCTTCAATAATATTGTAATCACTGTCAACCATAACAACTGCTGCAGGCATGCATCTGACAAGTGCTGCAGCTTTTCTCATTGCAATTTTTCTCATATAAGAAACACACATTGATGTTTCGGCATCACCATCCAGTAATGCCTTTGCCAAATCACGGCATGTTGCATATCCGCAGCCGCCGCAGTTAAGTTCGTCATCAACCGAATGTTTACCGATTTTCTTTAATGCTTTTAAAATATCTTCTATAGGATAATTTGAATTAACTGTTTTAAGTCCTTTTTTAATCTTATAAGGAACAACTGTTATTGGTTCTTTTGGAATTTCGTCACGGTCAATTGTGTTGGTCATAATTTCTGATACAACACTAATTCCTGCTCTGTCTTGTGACGCACAAGGACCTCCGACGCAACCGCCCTCGCAAGCAAGAGCTTCAACAAACACAACCTTATCAAACTTTTCAGGGTTTAAATTATTTAAAGAGTGTTCAAAATTCAACAGTCCGCATATATCAAGAAGCTGAATTTCTTTTTTTACGCCTATACGTTTTAAAGTTTCATTCATCCCTCCATCAATAGGGTACAAAGATCCTTCATTAGCTCTGTGTGGCACAAAATCATTATCTTCATTGACTTTCAGTGCATTCATGTCCTCAATTACATCTGCAATCCATACCTTTAATTCTTCAAACGTTAATGCCGCATCATAAAGTCCTGCGTAATCAACTTCGTGTTTTTTCCCGATACAAGGTCCGATAAATACAACAGCAATATCATCTCCGTAGTTTTCTTTCAGCATTTTAGCGTGAGTCATTGCAGGAGAACCTATCGGTGTAATGTATTTTATAAAATCAGGATAATATAACCTGATAAAATCAACTATAACAGGGCAGGCACTTGATATAAACAAACCTTTTTCTGCCTCATTCAATACTCTTGCAGTTTCAATAGAAACTTCCTGTGCTCCGAGAGCGGTTTCCGAAACATCGGTAAATCCCAGAGTTTTTAATATAGAAATCATTTTTGCCGGTCTGTAATCAAATGTTCCGCTCCAGGATGGGGCTAAAGAAACATATACTTTTTTCTTTGCCAAAATAAGATTTTTAACATGGTCCAAATCAACTCTTACTCTCTTTGCACCTGAAGGACAAGTTTTTACGCAATTCCCGCAGGCGATACATCTTTCTGCAATAACGCTTGCGTGACCGTTTTCAATCCTTATTGCCTTTACGGGACACTCTCTGATACATCTGTAACAGTCGTGACATTCGTTAATTAGTGTATATACGGCATTTTGAGCATCCATTATCAAACTCCTTTATGGGTTTTACCCCAAACACTATCTGCTATATCTTAACCACACAACAAAAATAACATATTTCCTAAAATTTTTCAAGAAAATATTTATATAAAATTTAAGGGTCAGGATTATTCCTGACCCTTATTTTAACCTCTAAAATGTGCTATCACAATCATTATTGCAATCATTATCACAAAAAATACAATGACACCAAGCATTTCCTTACCTGTACTGTCTGAGTATTTATTATTTTTATCTTTATTTTCATTATCATTCATATTAATTTTCTCCTATTTTAAAAATCTTAAATAAATATAACCGGTGCTTATTGTCAGCGATATTACAACTGTTAGAAATCCATATTTCAAAAAGTTCATAAACTTTATAGGATGATTTTCTTTTGCCGCATTTTCTGACACAATAACGTTTGCTGCTGCACCTATTATTGTAAGATTACCGCCTAAACAAGCTCCTAATGACAATGCCCACCACAAAGGATACGCATAAACTTGTCCCATTGTTTTTTGGATTTCCACTATCATAGGAGCCATTGTTGCTGTGTACGGAATATTATCTATTACGCCTGAGATTAATCCGGACGCCCATAAAATAATCATAGATGTTGTCGTCTGACTACCCTGAGTTACTCTTAATATCCATTCAGCCATAAGTTTTATTCCGCCGGAAGCTTCTAAACCTCCGATAATAATAAATAAACCGATAAAGAAGAATATTGTATTCCATTCAACATCTTTTAAAATTTCGGTCGGCTTTTCAAAAAGCAGCAGAATGCTTGCCCCAAGCATTGCTACAACACAAGTTTCGATATGTATTATATCGTGAAGTATAAATCCCAAAATCACAAACATAAGAACCGTAACCGACCTAATCATCAGTGACTTATCTTTTATTGTATTGGAATTATCTATGGTTGCTACTTCTTGCATTTTGTTGTTATCAGCGTGTAAACTTTTTTTGAAAATCAAAGTCATAACGGCTAGAACAACAATCAATATTACTGCAACTACAGGTGTGAGTTCTTTTATAAAATCCATAAACGATAAACTTCCTGCACTGCCTATAATGATATTGGGCGGATCACCAATTAAAGTTGCAGTGCCGCCTATATTTGACGCAAATATTTCAGTCAACAAAAACGGTATGGGATTTATATCCAGTTTTCTTGCTATTGCAAAAGTTATTGGCATAATCAGAATAACGGTTGTTACGTTATCCAAAAATGCACTTGTTACAGCTGTAAACAAACCGAGTGTAAAAAGTACTTTTATCGGATGCCCTTTTGTAAGCTTTAACAATTCATTTGCAATCCAATTGAATACACCGCTTCTTGTTGTAATAGAAACGATTATCATCATTGATACAAGCAAAAATATTACATTGAAATCAATAAAATTTATAAAGTAATGAGGATTTATATTGTTCCCAAGCATCTTACTCTGACTGACTAAACCCAATATTATTGTAATTGCAGCACCAAACAAGGCAATTGTAACCTTTGGGATTTTTTCCAATGCTATAAATATATATGCAATAATTAACAAACTTGCAGAAATCATAACACTATGAGAAGAAATAAAACTACTTAGCATTTTTACTCCTTTCCCGAATTGCGATAGCGATAGCTGCTGCAACTTCTCCTAAATCAATTGACTTAGACTTTTTATTATTTGATTGCGGGGTTTCGATTTCCTCAGGGCAATATTTATTTATAAATTTCAATATGTATGAATTAACATACATCATTCCAATCATAATCAACAGGAACAAAAATACCGTTCCCATACCCATGAGCATAACAAAAACCCCTGTTTTTAACAGTTCTGTATTCATTATGTTTTTCTCCTTATTCCTATGTAATAACTTTTAGAATAAAGATAAAACTATGGTGCCCTTGTGCAAATCTCATTTTCTAATATTGGAGATATATTATGAGATTTGGAATTTAATATTTTATATATGTAATTTTTAAATTGCTCATTTAAAATTTTATTATCAGATATAGAATTTTCAAAAATCCCATATCCGGTATCTTTATCAGATTTTGAAGCACAAATTTCACATAAATTATTATTTGAAGATACTACCGATGTATCATTCAGACTATATACATTAACTAAAATATTTTCATCATTTATTTCTTTTTGTATGGAAACTTTGTCGTGAATATTTATATCATAAGCAGCTTCACAGCAATTTATTCCTAAAGAAAAAATTGTATAAATAAATATTAAAAATATTTTAAAAAACTTACTCATAAGTTTACTTTAACACAAACATAATCTTGTTATTATCAGTAAAACGGAACATTAATATCTATTGTAGAATGTTATTTTACTTAACTAAATTTAACATGCTACTTGATTTTTAAGATTTTTAATATATGATTGAATTACACAACTAGCTAGAAAAGGAAATCAGAATTATGGCAAAACATTGTGAAATATGCGGTAAAGCACCGATTAAAGCAGCGAAATTAACATTCTCTCATAAACAGATTGTTCATACACAAGAACCTAACTTGCAATCAGTTAAGGCTATTGTTAATGGTCAAACTAAGAGAATCAAAGTTTGTACTTCTTGCTTAAAAGCAGGTAAAGTTCAAAAGGCTGTTTAATTAAAACATTTTAAATCATTAAAAAACGGGTCCATTGCGGACTCGTTTTTTGTTTGTAAAATTAAATACTACCACGGATAATCGTCTTTTATTTCCCATCCGTCTATAAGTATTACAGCAAGACAGCCCTTACCATCTTTACTTTTATTGCAAAAATCGTTATTTCCAGTTCCTAATATTGTATTTCTGGATTGATAATCCAAATTAGCAGGCAACATTTTACCCTCATGTCCTCTAGCTGTGATATTATTTACATTGGGTTTTATAAAATATTCCAAAAAGAAAACATCCTTACCCACTATATTAGGATTTTTTGGACCATTTATATCGAAAATTATTTGCACCAATTTATCATGCGAATTTGCATAAAAACGATTCCCTGCAACACATACAAATGTCCCATCTACAAGATAAAAACGATATGAAGGTGCAAATGACTCATAATTATTGAAACTCTGTCCGTTTAATTTGGATATTGGGTAATTGCAATCGCTTGTATTATTATTTTCGCATACTTTGGCAACTTTTAAATATGGTATAACATATTTTTCTGCAAAAGCTTTACTTGTTTGCCAATTTAAATTGTTTCCCAGTTCCCAAGCACTTGTATCACCATGTTCTGCTATCGCCATCATAGTAGTATTGCTCAATATAGCATAAACTTTTTTTAACTTTGAAACAGTTTCTTTTTTTTGGTAATTATTAATCAATGTCGGTAATGTCATAGCAGCTACAACACCAATTATACCGAGGGTAATTAAAACTTCAGCTAAGGTAAATGCGGATTTCTTCCCTTGCATTCCCATCCTCCTAAACTCAATTCTAGGAATACTCATAATTTCCAATCCTCCTGTTTTTTATTAGTATAACACATTTTTTACTGATATTCAAGATTAATTTTAGCCAATGGAGAACCATATTTTTATAAAAAGTAACACCGCAATCTTTATTAATAAAAACTGCGGTGTACTAAACCCTCTCTCCTCTTCATTTTGTTTCCACCAGAGATTGGAAACAAAGATTTTTACGTTGCTGATATTTCGTAAATTCGCTGCTCGTCTTGCTCTCGCAAGTCGACACCGACACTCACATCGGCTGCTTTGGATTATTGCTTCACTCGGACAAGTATTCGCTCCGCTATTACTACCGCTCATATTGTCCTCATTACATCTCGGATCTACGCTACGTTTCGCCCTACGCAAAATCCGCTACGCTTTTCATTGCTCCTGTGGGTTTCGGCACTTCGTGCCTGCAATCCTACGTCGCTATTATTGTGTTCGCAACCTGTTTGTCTTTGTCTTCACAAAGCCGATACTGTTGCTTACACCGGCTTACGCTTTTTATGAGCAGCCTGAATATCCGCAATTTAAGCAGATAAAACATCCTTCAGCCATTTCAATAGTATTACCGCATTCAGGGCAGGTAACTTTCTTGATTTCGCCTGTCGGGTTGTATTCTTCTTCCTTAACTTCTTCTACTACAGGTTCTTCTACAATTTCAACCTCTTCAACTTTTGCTTCTTCTTCTTTCTTTTTAGAATCCAAGTTCATTGGCTGGAATTGACGTGAGTTGTTTCTGTAAACAGTTATACCTTTCAGATTATTTTCATAAGCTAAAATATAAGCTTCTTCAATATCCTGACGTGTTGCATGTTCTTCAAAGTTAACTGTTTTTGATACGGCATTATCAGTATGTAACTGGAATGCAGCCTGCATCTTAACATGCCAGTATGGTGAAACATCATGTGCTGTAACAAAGATGTGTTTAATTTCATCTGAAATTCCGGCAACATGTGCTACAGAACCAGTCTTTGCAATCTCTTTCATCAAATCTTCACTGTACAAACCTTTTTTAATCATGTAATCTTTGAAGATTGGATTGATTTCAAGCATTTCGGTACCGTCCATAATTAATCTTGAGAATACAAGACCAAATAAAGGTTCTACACCGCCTGATGCGGATGCAATCATTGAAATCGTACCGGTTGGTGCAATACATGTTGTAGTAGCATTTCTGATACCAAATTTTTCAATCTGACTATCCAAATCTGCCCACTGCTCATCAGAAATCATACCTGCTGATTTTCCTCTGTACTTGTTAGTTAAGAATTTCTTATTGTCATAAACACTGCCAGAGAAATTATTAAATCTGCCGCGTTCTTTTGACAATTCGATTGATTCACATTTAGATTCATAATCAATAAATTCCATAACTTGAGCACCAAGTTTTGTTCCCTCTTCTGATGCATAGGATAAGCCCATCTTCATTAGCATATCAGCCCAACCCATTACGCCTAAGCCAATCTTGCGGTTATTTCTAACCATTTCGGAAATCTTAGGTAACGGATAATTGTTTACTTCAATTACGTTATCCAAAAATCTGATAGCCGTTCTTGTTGTGTCAGCTAATCTTTGCCAATTAATTTTATTACCTTCCGGAGTTTCATCAACCATCATTCCGAGGTTAATTGAACCCAGATTACATGCTTCGTAAGCCAATAGAGGAACTTCACCGCATGGATTTGTTGATTCTATTTGACCTATTAGAGGTGTTGGGTTGTCAGCATTCATTTTGTCAATATAAATGATACCCGGCTCACCATTTCTCCAAGCACCGTCTACTATCATATCAAATACTTTCTTAGCACTAAGTCTGCCAACCACCGTATTATTCTGAGGATTTACCAAATCATAATCGGTACCTGCCTTTAATGCTTCCATAAATTTATCTGTTACTGCAACAGAAATATTGAAGTTATTTAGCTTGTTGTTATCACTTTTGCAATTAATAAAATCTAAAATATCAGGGTGATCAACTCTTAGAATACCCATATTAGCACCACGACGTGTACCGCCCTGTTTAACGGCTTCCGTTGCAGCATTGAATACTTCCATAAATGAAACAGGACCTGATGATACACCCATAGTAGAACGTACTACGCTGTTTTTAGGTCTTAATCTTGAGAATGAAAAACCTGTACCGCCGCCTGATTTATGAATTAAAGCCGTATTTTTAACTGTTTCAAAAATACCTTCCAATGAATCTTCTACCGGCAATACAAAACATGCTGCCAACTGACCTAATTCACGACCTGCATTCATCAATGTTGGTGAATTCGGCATAAAATAACGATTTGTAATCATCTTGTAAAATCTTTCAGTCAAAGCGTCTACATCTGACTGTGATTTGCCAAATTTTAAATCTCCTGCCGCAATTGTACTTGCAACCCTTCTGAACATATCAGCAGGAGTTTCTACACAATTGCCGTCCTTGTCACGTTTCAAATATCTTTTTTCAAGAACTTTTACGGCGTTTTCGGATAAGTTTAATTTGTCTTCCACTAAGTTCACACTAACCTCCAATTTGTATATCCCTACTATCTCTTTTATATTGTCTAAAGCATGCCTAACGCAAGCATGTGCTATTTTTAATTCTATATCAATTTAACATGTTAAGGCAAGCAAGTTACATTCAATTATTACGAAATGTAATTATGTGTTAAAGAATTATAAAAAATCACTTATTGCGTGATGAGTTTCTTCCCGATTAATTATTTCCTTTGTAACCGGACAATTTTCTCTCAAATTTGCAAGTTTCGGTGTCGGAGTTTTATCTTTTATATTCAGCTGAATTCCTGTCGGGAAAAACCTCGCATAATCCATGTGATAAACCCTGCCGTCAGTATCAATTAACCTTAATGCAAGATGTCTGTGATATCGCCCCTCTGTCTGCAATTCTTTATACATTAGTTTTGTCGTTTCTGTGTGATTTTGTAATGTGCTGTCTTTTATCTTAAAAGTTTCAATAAACTGTTTCATTCTGCCGGAAGAATTTAAACCCGTACTTATTCGTTCGGTTTTCTTTCTTATAAGCTTAATATATGTATCAATGTCGGCTTGCGATTTTACATATTTTTGACAACCTTCCAAATCCTTCTTATACAATCCCTCTACTTTTTTCAAAACCTCCTGAGTTAATCCTAACATTGCTTCAAAATTAAAATGGGTTGCGTGCTCAGACTGTAAACCAAAACATCTCACTAATATATTGAAATTATCCTGCTTCATCAGAGGTGTAAAAGTATATATTGCGTTGGCAATTCTGTCGGTAAATTTCCCTCTTAATCTGACATATTTGTCAAAATCATTTGTTCTTAATGCTTTTACTCCTGCTACATAAGAAGCGTTAAACGGATTAAATGACAGATTGAACGCCTCAAGTTTATCCATATTTTCAGGTTTTGAAAAATATTCGGCATACTTTTCTGCACGCTCTTGCATAGCTTTGTTAT
>Ga0247611_10005013_pt1 | contig 17954 bp, 9 predicted proteins | sample 177DNAGHGhighgp2_FD_192422 | JGI IMG/M metagenome (GOLD analysis project Ga0247611, IMG submission 192422) | Sheep rumen microbial communities from Palmerston North, Manawatu-Wanganui, New Zealand - 1770 DNA GHGhigh gp2 | ecosystem: Host-associated > Mammals > Digestive system > Stomach > Rumen ... | reverse complement strand
TCGGCCGGTGACTGGTGCACCTCGGCGGCCGTCGGGATGGCCTGGCGGCGGATCGGGCACTTCGGATTGTTCGGGTCGATAAGACTCAGATAATACGGGGTGATGGCCATACGGAGGGTGGCGAGGGACTTCTTCACGCCCTCTTCCTCAGCCGGGGTCAACTCGATGTATTTCTTCAGTTCTTCGAGGGTTTCCACTCTGTTGCGGACTTGCCATCTCCAATCGTTCCATTCAGCGTCGGTAACGTTGGGGAAAAGTTCTTTTCTTCTGCTTGCCATATTGATTTTATTTGATTTTATCTGAAAAATTTCGGAGGCGCAAAAGTACAAAAATATTCATCACCTTGGGCGATTTTTAGCTTTTCGCTTTTAGTCTCCACATTCAGGTCTTAAAAAGTGGTGTACAGACACGAGATGTCGCCCTCCGTACGGTGCATCAGCAACAGCAGCACCAACGTGAAGACCACTACGACGACAAACACTTTAACGATTCTCCTTTTCCAAAACATACGCTCTGATTTTCTGATAAATACGATACGCACCATAGCTCGTGTGGTGTTGCCAGTCGGCGAAAACACCCGGTTCCGATGAGAGGTCCGTGCAGTCGACATATTCCGCGCCCTCCTCGTCCAAGACTTTCAGCATATCTGCCGAAACCTGCTGTATCTTAGGAAGTTCCTGCGGATGAATCTTGCGATACGCGATTTCATTGTAAGGTCCGGCCACGAAGACGATGTCCACGCCCCGTTCCTTGCAGAGGCGAATCATCGTGCGCAACTCATCGGTCCGGTAGGACGATTCGGGATGCGGCCACAGCGTATAGGAATGCACGTCGAAGGAGGCGCCCACGTTTAATTCATAGTTGTAACGGCTGCTGTCGGGACGGGCGCAGCTGGACGGGAGCCGGGAAACCCTGGCCGAGTCAAGCCATGTCAACGTCTCGCTGAACTTGGCGGGGTTCAGCGTGAAAACAAAATCCTGCGCATACTTGCGGCGAAAACGGTCCGTATGGCAGGCCAGCCACTCCCTCACCCTGATGCCCCACGACATCTTCGGCTGGTTGGCTTCTATTATGTTGTCAACATCCTGATTCACAGGATGATTAACTTCACGAAAGATCGCCGACGACACATATCTCGGGAAGTAGTCCACATTGCTGTAGGCGAGCTTCCCGCAGCCGTAGGAGGGATTGAGGAAGAAAAGGATTTTAAGTCCCTTGACATTTGCATTGCTCTGGATCAGCGGGAAATAGGTGCAAGAAGTGCGGCCCGCGCCCGCGATGACGGAAAAACCGCACCGCAGCGACGTGTCGGCGTTCAGGAAGTCATAGTAGTTGCCCTTGGGACGGGCATTCGACTCTGATGTGCCCAACACCAGCCAACCGTTGTTACGTCTCACGCTCTGTAACAGCAAATCCGTGTATAGCGGGTTATTGTCGCGAAGTTCCTGATGCCTGATGGTGTAGAGCTGTCCGTCCCACTCCGGGCACTCCGGAGCCCGGAACGTAGGGATGAGCGACCCTACCATCAGCCAAAAGGCGACAGCAGCCACCGCCAACACCCCTGTGCGGGCCAGAAACCTCAACTTGTAAACTTCTTTCATCAGAACAGCATCTTAAACATTATCAACAATTTATCAACGGGATAGTTGAAGAGCACCCAACCGACAGTCACAAAGAGAAACGTAAGAGCCGTGGAGGAGACTTTCCGTGCCAACGTAGGTGTTTCCGGAGTTCTGTTGTATGCAAACAGCTTATAGACAGAGAGTCCCAAACCATGCCATAGCCCCCACAACACGAAATTAAGGGTGCTGCCGTGCCAGAGGCCGCAAACGGTAAAGGTGACCATATAGGCCGAAACGGAGACCACCATCCGGTACTTCTGCAGCGGCGTGCGGTTCAGCAGCGCGATGACCGGCTTGAAGACGTAAATCCTTAAAAAAGTGGAGAATGTAATATGCCAGCGTTTCCAAAATTCGGAAATGTCAGCCGAAAGATAAGGATGGTTGAAGTTCTCTGGCACACGCACGCCCAGCATCCCGCCCATCCCGATGGCGATGTCGCAGTAGCCGGAAAAGTCGATGTAAATGTAGAACGAATAGAGCAGAGCAGCGCAGCAGACGGCGCCCCACGGTCCGAGTGCCGGAACAAGCGTTTGAAAGTCAACGGCATACGGTTTTATCAGTGGGACGACGAGTAGTGTCTTGACCGCGCCGTAGAAGATGCGGCCCACACCGGCGAGCATACGTCGGGCGTGGAGGCGCACGTGTGTATGCGACATCCAGTAGTCGAAGTTGTTGAGCGTGTCGATGGGACCCGCCATGAACGTGGGGAAGAAGAAGAGGTAGTTGATGTAGGTCAAGGGATTGCGGGCACGGAGCGTCCCGCGATAGCTCTCCACCAACCAGTGGATTATACGGAATAAGATATACGACAGTCCCACCTTCTCGACCGAGAGGAAGTGTTTGCCGATCGTGTTTGTCCACCAGTCGCCGAGCCACGACTGCACAAGCGGATAGTTGCGGACGGAATAGAGAGTCAGCAACAGCGCGAGTATCCCGGCGAGCAGCACCCCCGACCGCCGCTTTTGCAGGAGCAGTCCTGCGCCATAGGCCACAATCGCGATGACAAAGAGCAGGAATAGGGATTTCTGAGAGACTATATGTGTCAGTATCAAGATGTTGCCACCAAGTAGCAGGAGATGGTCAAGCCACTCTTTCCGGAACATGCAACGGAACCCCGCGAACAGCAGAGTGAAAAGCAGTGCGTCGAAAAAGAGTGCATAATCGGTGAATAACATCGGATGGCGGTTCTGAAAAACGGCGGCAAAGGTACGAAAATTCGAGTGTAAGATTACTGGTATCTTCTTTGAAAAATATTGTACTTTTGCACATCTTTATCAAACAGCAATAAAACCTATCATTATGAGAAAAATATACTTATTCGGAATCTTTCTTTTGGCCTGTTTCCTGCCCTTGCAGGGATTGGCTACCCAAGACTATCCGTCATTCGAAATCACCCCTGAAAACGCCCTGTTTATGGGTTACGTCGAAATCGGAAAGAGCGGAAGCACAAGTTTTGAGGTCACCTGCATTGACTACACAGGGCCCGCATACGCCACGGTCGGGGCACCGTTCTCCGTCTCGTTGGACGGGGTGAATTTCACGGACACGGTTCACTTCAACTCCCCGGGCACCACGATATATATCCGCTTCACCCCGATAAACGAGGGTTATGTGTACAGCGCTTTCAAACTCGAGGCACCGGGAGTCATGGACAAGACCGCTTACGCCAGCGGTCACGGCATCACTTGCAATCACTCAATCCCCTATTCTTTCAACTTCAATGACTCCCAAGCCGACTGCTGGTCTATTGTGGATGCCAACAACGACGGCACCTATTTCCATATTGCCACAACCAGCTATTTTGCTTATTACTCCTATAACAGCACCAATCCTGCGGATGACTGGCTAATATCCCCTGATTTCCAACTGGACGGAAATCAGATCGGACATATTGATTACCGGGCGGGGAACTCCTCCTATTATGAACGTTTTCAAGTGTTTGCCTTAGGTGACGACACTATTCCCTTAAGTCCGGTGATTGAGACGAATATCATAGCGTTACAGACCCTCTACTTTGATTTGTCCTCTTTGAACGGGACCTACCGGATTGGCATCCATTGTATCTCCGATGCCAATCTGTACAAGCTGACAATCAGCAATTTCTGCATCGTAAACAACAATCCGCAGGTCATTCTCAATCCATACTCCATATCATTTCCCGCCACGGCACCCACGTCTTCCAGTTCCGCAAAAATCGGCACAGTCACCTCATTAGGGACAGCCGGCACTCTTGTCACCCTGTCCGTCCCGGCTCCTTTCGAGCTCTCTTCGGACGGCACCACCTACAGCAACCAGCTATCACTGATGAGAGGAGGGGGGAACATCGAAACAGACACTTTCTATATCCGACTCTCACCGATATTATACGAAAACGACCTTGTCGAGGGCGTGTTGACCGCCAGCTATGCCGGGGTGCAAGACAGCATCCACCTATCCGGCACCGTCATCAACTGTGAAAACAACGTTCCCTACACCTACTCATTCAACGACAACAGGAATGCTTGCTGGACCGTGTTGAATGCCAACAATGACAACAAAACGTTCCAGTTCAGCTCCGGCCTTTCATACGTAGCCTACAACTACAACTCTTCACTTCCCGCCGACGACTGGCTGATTTCACCCCTCTTCGAATTTGACGGAAACCAATACGGTTATTTCAAATACACCACCTCCAGTAATTACAACGAGCGGTTTCAGGTGTTCGCGTTAGGAGCTGACACCATCCCGCTGACTCCGGTAGTGGACACCGCCTCCGATTCCTGGACCAAGCACCTGTTGGATCTCACAGTGTTGAACGGGGCCTACAAAATCGGTATTCACTGTACATCGGATCCTGACATGTACTATTTGAGAATCACTGACTTCAACATTCTGCCCATAGTTCCGTCGATTGCTTTCTCAGAAGATTCACTGTCGTTCCACGCAGCCCCGGCGGGCGGCAACAGTGAGCCCCTGCAGTTCAACTTCACCACTATGGGGCTTCATGTTCCCGTTGTGGTGACCGCGCCTGAACATTTCGAGGTTTCGGTCGATGGAACCACTTTCAGCCCGTCATTGACACTCCCCGCGACAGCCGAAGCGATGCGTCTCTACACGCTGCAGGCGCGTTTCGCACCGACGGTGGTCGGGGTTTTTGCCTCTCCGCTGACCGTTTCCGCGTCCGGTCTGTCGGACACCTGTATCCTTAAGGGCATCTCCCGCGACTGCAACGAAACCGTAACCATTCCTTTCGAAGAGGGTTTCGATGGGGATTTCAACTATTGTTGGGCCATCATCGACCAAGACAGTGCCGGAAACTGTTGGCAACCGGATAGTCATAATGAACACAGCGGCGACCAATGTATGGTCTCCCGTCCAACCTATATTGATTACACGGCGGAATACGTTTTGGACAACTGGATTGTTTCGCAGCCCATACAGCTCACCGACAGCTCCTTGTTGTCTTTTTACATCAAATCCACAACCAACCAACCCCGTTTTTCGGTGTATATTTCCACAACCGGCCCTGACATTGAAGATTTCAACACGGAACTGTATTACAACTCGGAAAGCACTCCCGCGAACTACACCTACATCCCATTCAGTATTCCCTTGTACGAATATACCGGACAGACTGTCCGAATTGCTTTCCGCCACCACAATTCCACCGCAACGATGTACTTGGATGACGTCACGATAGCCACCCCGCAGGGTCACCCGATGATTTCAACAAACAAGTATCTCTACTCTTACGGACAAGTGGGGCTCGGGGATGAGAAAACCGACCATGTGGAGGTGACGGGATATGGCCTCTCGGGGAACATCACCGCCACGGTGCAGGCTCCCTTCTCCCTCTCCGTTGACGGAACCACCTTCGGCCAGACCGTCACCTTGCCCTCCGAAGGCGGTTTGCTTTATATACGCTTCACTCCCGTTGCCTCCACCTATTCTTCCAAGGACATCACCTTATCGTCTCCGGGAACTGGAAATGTACAGATTCTGGTGACCGGCTCCGGCATTGAATGTTACAACACCATTCCTTACACACATCTCTTCAATCTCCGCAACAGTTGCTGGGAGGTGTTGGACAACGACTGGGATGACTATCACTTCATGTTCCAAACCTCTTACCCCTCTTACGCCTACATTTACTCCCCGGAGCCGGACGACAACGACTGGTTAATTTCGCCAAAACTTCCGTTGGACGGCAACCAATACGGATTTTTCGAGTACAATTGTGCCAACAATCCGGGAATGTTCCAGGTTTTCGCCATCGGCTCTGACACCGTGCCTGTGACTGGCTTGATTATGGCTAATAGCGAAGACTATTATTCTGAGCATAAGACCATCCGATTTGACCTGACCCCCTTCAGCGGTCTCCACCGCATAGGTATCCGCGCAATCCAGGATAACCTTCACAGCGCAATCTATTTCTACAACTTCAACGTTTTGAACATCACCCCCGAAGTGGAATTACAAGCTGACACCCTCCTTTTCGGTGAAATCGGCACGAACACCGGCTACCATCCTGTGAGACAGACCCTTCTTTCCACGCTTGGGATCGACACCCCCATCACCCTTACCGTCACCGGTCCCTACGAGGTGTCCCTCGACGGGATTGATTACGGTCCGTCGCTGACCATCCCGGTGCGGAGTGCGAAGGTTACCTACGACACCGTGTTCGTGCGTTTCAACACACCCAACGGCGGAGGATTCAACGGCGTGCTGGCCGTCACCGCAGGCAACCTGACAGACAGCGCATTTCTGTTCAGCGACGTCTTCGAATGCACCAACACCATCCCTTACACATACAATTTCGACAACGAGCTCAACAATAAGTGCTGGACTGTGGTGAACGCCAACGACGATAACAGAACCTTCTCCTTCAACACGAGCTATGGCCACGCTCAGTACTTTTACTCATCAACATCTGCTGCCGATGACTGGCTCATTTCCCCGTTGTTCCAACTCACCGGAAACCAATTTGGATCCTTCGACTACCATTGCCATAGTCCCTACTACGCTGAACGATTCGAAGTATTCGCCATCGGCCATGGCGACACTGTGGTGCTCGTACCGCCCACGGAGATTTCCAACCTGAACTATCAGACCCTGAATTTCGATCTCTCCGGTCTGATCGGGGATTACCACATTGGCATCCACTGCCTGTCCGACTCCGACCAATACGTTTTTTACGTCACGAATTTCAAGATTGAGGATTTCATTCCGACCCTCACGGCCGATCCAGAGCAGATGGATTTCGGCACCCTCTCCGAGCACGGCTTTTCCGAAATGCAACAGCTTGTGGTGAACGGCAGTGGCGTGTTCGCCCCAATCACCGTCACCGCACCGGCGGGATTCGAGGTCTCTACCGACAGCATCACCTTCAGCGGAAGTGTGACCATTCCGGCCCGCGACTACGGTTTCACCACCGACACTTTCTACGTCCGGTTCAACCCCACAACGGAGGGAGCATACAACAGTCCGCTGATTGTCAGCTCGAACAATTGCGCCGACACCGTCCTTCTGCACGGCGATGCTTTCTTCTGTGAAACGCCTCACCCGCTGCCCCTCGCGGAGGATTTCGAGGATGCCCTGTCTCCTTGTTGGCTTGTCATCGACCACGACGGCGACAGCCACAGCTGGTATTCCACCACCGTGGTTCAGAATGCCACCGGGCACGAAGGCACGAATGCCTACACTTCGCTGGCGTACACCTCCTATTACCAAGGAATCATCCAGAACAACTGGCTCGTCACGCCGATGATTGTTCCAACCACGAACACCGTGCTGGCATTCTACGCGACGGGGACTGAAGGGATTCCCCAGCAATGCAACGTTTATGTGGCCGCAGAGAACTCCGCGGAATCCTTTATAGGCACGCCATCCGTTTTTTCCCGCTCCATCGAGGGGGATTGGGAGGAATACGCGGTAAGTCTTGCCAACTACGCAGGCGACACGGTGTATTTGGCCTTCCAACATTACGGAAGGGATGCCGGAGCCATTACAATCGACGACCTCATCATCACCGACAACCTTGACCATCCTGTGGTCATGACCGATGTCTCTTCGCTGTCGTTCGGCTCGGTGATTGTAGGGGAAAATGCCACAATGGATATGGAAATCACCGCTTTCGGGCTTAGCGGCTCCATGGTGGCCACCACCACCGCTCCTTTCTCACTCTCCGTTGACGGCACGACCTTCGCCAGCTATGCCAACATCCCCACGAGCGGCTGCCCGCTCTACATCCGCTACTCCCCAACCAGTGAGGGTGACGACAACGGCACGGTGACCCTGTACATCCCGGGCGGCCAGACCCGCACCATCGCGGTCGGCGGCAACGGTTTCGACTGCCTCAACACCATCCCCTACTCCTACCAGTTCAACGACAACCACATCATCTGCTGGAACGTGGAAAACAACAATGGTGACAACACAACCTTCGAATTCGACACTCTTGGAAGTCGGGCTTTCTATTCATTCAGCCAGCAAAATGCGGCTAACGACTGGCTGATTTCCCCGACCTTCCAATTCAATGGAAACCAATACGGACACTTCGACTACCAATGTCGTTTGTCCTTTTATCCTGAGCGATTCGAAGTCAAAGCCATCGGTGCGGACACGATTGACATTATCGCCCCCATGGAGATCAACAACACCACGCCACAGACCTTGAATCTGGATCTCACAGGTCTGACGGGACAGTACGCCATCGGCATCCACTGCATATCCAATGCAGACGAATACGAACTATACATTTCTGACTTCAACATTCTGAATGTCACGCCGAGTATCACGGTCGAACAAGATTCCTTAGAGTTCACCCTGGTTCCCTTAAACGGCACCAGCAGTTCCCAAGCGGTAGTGGTTTCCTCCATCGGGGTCTATACACCCATCACGGCCTCAGTACCGCTCCCCTTCGAGATCTCAGCCGACAACATCACTTTCAGCAACACGGTGGTTCTCCCGGCCAACAGCAACCTTCTTGAATACGACACCCTTTATGTACGCTTCTCTCCCACCTCTCTCGATCCAGCACAGCACACCCTGTCCCTCACGTCCGGCAATGCCCAAGCGACGGTGACACTGACGGGCACTTCCCGCGACTGTGATGCGGTCCTGACACTACCCATCTTCGAGAGTTTCGAGGGACCCTCCAACCACTGCTGGAATTTCCTGGATCAGGACGGGGACGGGCGCTACTGGTATGTGAACAACACGAATTTATCCCACACCGGCGACCAATGCGCCTTGTCAGTTTCCTTTTCCTCCGAAATAGGCGCACTAACACCCGACAACTGGCTTGTATCCCAACCGATACAACTACCGGAACTGCCAGCCAGACTCTCGTTCTGGATTATGGAGACTTTTGGATACTTCGCAAACGACTACTACTCCGTATATATTTCCACCACGGGTAATTCGACAACGGACTTCACCGACGTTCTCACTTCAGGCTATGCCTCCACCACTTTTGAACAGCATTCCATTTCGCTGAGAGAGTACGCCGGACAGACCGTATGGGTTGCTTTCCGCCACCATAATTGCTCCGACAACTATCAATTGCTTCTCGATGACATCGACATCCGTTTGGACACTATTCCGCAGGCGCCGATGGTGGCCACTGATTCTGTATTCTCCATCACACAGATGTCCGCTGTCTGCATCGGACACCCAGTGTTCGACGGCAATGCGACCGTCACAGCCTGCGGCTTCGTCTGGGGCACCTCGCCAAACCCCACCCTCGCGGACAATGTTGTTTACGCCTCCCCGAGTCTCTCCACCATGATCGGGATGCTTAACGGGCTTTCCGAACACGCCACCTACTATGTGCGGGCGTTTGCCTCCAACAGCATCGGAACAGAATACGGCGAAGACATCGTGTTCACCACGCTCTGCGGCCCCGCCACCAACACCAGTTTCACTCAATCCGCCTGCGAATCATTCACCTGGAACGATTCCACATACTACGAATCAGGAAATTACACACAACAACTCACCAATATGATTGGCTGCGATTCCATTGTGACACTACACTTGACCATCCTCCACGGCACGCACAACGCGGTGACCGAAACCGCTTGCGATACGTTCGGATGGCACGGCGTGAATTACACTCAATCAGGCACTTACACGTATGAATACACCAACGCCAGCGGATGTGCGAGCACGGACACCCTGCACCTGACCATCCTCCACTCGAATCAGTCGGAAATGCAGGAAACCGCCTGCGAGAGCTACACGTGGAACGGGGTGACCTACGCGGAAACCGGCGACTACACGCAGACCTTCACCAACGCGGCAGGGTGTGACAGCGTGGTGACGCTGCATTTAACACTGAATCACGCGGAAACCGTGGAATTCTCGGAAACCGCTTGCGACACATTCGTTTGGAACGACTCCGTTTACAGCGAAACGGGCGACTATGTCCAGCACTTCGAGACCATCCTTGGCTGCGATTCCACGGTGATCCTGCACCTGGCTATCCACAACAGCGATTCCACAGAATTTGCCGCCGCGGAATGCGAGAGTTACGTGTGGAACGACACCACCTACACGCAGTCCGGCGACTACACGCAGACCTTCACCAACTTCCACGGCTGCGACTCCGTGGTGACCCTGCACCTGACCATCCACCACGGCGATTCCACGGAATTTGACGCCGCGGAATGCGAAAGTTACGTGTGGAACGACACCACCTACACGCAGTCCGGCGACTATGTGCAGCATTTCCTGACTGTCCACGGCTGTGACTCCGCCGTGACACTGCACCTCACCGTCTATCCCGCTGTCAGCAACGAAGAGACGGTCAATTGGCCCGATTCCTGCTACTTGTGGAACGATGAAGAATACTGTTCATCTGGCGATTACACCCAGACGCTGACCACCATCCACGGTTGCGACAGCACGGTGACGCTGCACCTGACCATCACGGTGGGCGTGGAGGATTTCGTTATAGACAACGACTTGCACGTCTATCCCAATCCGACAAACGGCTTGCTCAATGTCAGCGCAACGGCTTTCACCGACGTGCAACTCTTTGATGCTTACGGCAAACTGGTCGGAAGATGGCATACAAACGGGGAAGTCACCCAAATAGACCTCTCGCCGCACGCCACAGGCATCTATTTTGTGAAAGTATTGAATCAGAATCAGGTTGTCGGAATCAAGAAAGTGCTGAAGCAATAAGTTTTCAGGCTTAAGGCTGTGTGTCATTTGAAACCTGAAACTTAAATATCAATAATTATCAACATCGGAGAATATGAACGTGCAAAAAGTATATTTTTGCAGTTTGTTCAGTAGTAACTGTATTTATTGATTATGAGAAAGCTTCTTGCCCTGTTGTTCAACGCGATTGTGCTGATCGGCTACTCCGCTCCGGCGGACACGATTCCGCTGCTGCTGCCGCCGCGGCCGCCTCAAAATCACGAACTGGCTCCGCACGTCCATTTGAACCGGAACGAGCAGCTGACCCTTACCAACCTGGTCATCTTCATCCGTTTCGCCGACGACGAGGAATTCACCGAGTCGCTGGCGCCCATCGACCAGATGTTCAACGACACCACGCCGGACGCCATCTCCGTACACAACTACTACAACGCGACGACCTACGGGAAGATCAACTACAACACGGTCTATACCAACAATATCCAGGATACCGTCATCGTCTCCTATCAAGACTCCTACCCGCGCTCCTATTTCCAACCCCAAAGCAGCGACAACCCGGACGGCTACACCAATGCGGTCATTCGGGAATTCAAGATGCTGGCACGAGCACTCCGATATGTCGATTCCCTGCACCTTGTGGACAGCACCGTCAACCTGGACGGCAACCATGACGGACTTATCGACAACATCAGCTTTATCCTGAAAGGGGATGTCGGCAATTGGAACGACCTGCTCTGGCCCCACATGAACTACTTCAGCGCCTCATACGCAGGACTGTCCGACGAAATATACATCAACGGGAAACTACCATGCTCCTACAACTTCGAGTTCGCCGATTCCGGCCCCTACTTCACCGCCAACGTGTTCTGTCACGAGATGGGGCACTCCTTGGGCATCCCTGACTACTACCACTATTACGACTACCTCAACGTTTACCCCGTTTACCTTTGGGATATGATGGGGCAGAACAACCTGCAACAAATCTCCACCATCATCAAATACAAGTATTTGGGCATTGTCGATGAGCCGGTTGAAATCGTGGAAGACGGACACTACGTGCTGAACAGCAACAGCTCTTCCGACCAGGGCAACTGCTACTTCATCCGTTCCTCCATTGATCCCGACCAGTGGTTCACCATCGAATACCGGAACAGCAACGATTTCATGGAGAACGTGCCCCACAGCGGGGTGATTATCGGCAGATGGTATGACCGTGTGGACTTGGGCGATCTGTTTGACGGGGGAAACGGCCACTTCGACTTCTTCGAAAAGCCGCACACCTATTGGGTCTTCCGGCGGAACAGCAGCATCGACACCATCAACGGGAGCGTCACCAACGCGGCATTCGGCTATGGAAACAGTACTGCCTTCGGCCCCACCACCAACCCGCACCCCTACCTCGTTGACGGAACGCCCGAAACCAGCTTCGAAATCACCAATATCCAATACGACGGCGACCAGGCGAGCTTCGACGTGCATTTCTTTGAGACGGGGATTCCCTCGCACGCAAGTCACAACGGCCACATCTACCCCAACCCCGTCAACCACGAACTGACCATCACGCTGGATGAGACAAAACGCGTGGAAATATACGACCAAATGGGCAAGTCCCTGTTCTCAGAAACGAATCCCGACGCCAAAATCAACGTATCCATGCTGCCGAAAGGCATCTATATTGTGAAAATCACCACAGCCGACGGCTGCTATACCGAAAAATTCATCAAACAGTAATAAATTACAAACAGTATGAAACGTAACTTTATCACAACCCTGCTGCTGGCGGTCTGCTGTCTCCTGACCTTCAGCTCTTTCGCGCAGAATTACCACAAGGAGACCTATCAGAATGACCCGATGAACGTCATCCACTACACGCTGGACAACGGTCTGCAGGTCTTCATGTCCGTGAACAAGGACGTGCCGCGCATCCAGACCTACATCGCGGTGCGCGTGGGCAGCAAGAACGACCCGTCGGAATCCACGGGCCTCTCCCACTATCTGGAGCACCTGATGTTCAAGGGCACCAACCATTTCGGCACGCTCGACTGGGCCAAGGAGCAGGAGCAACTCAAGAAGATCGAGGCGCTGTACGAGGTCTATAACCACACCACCGACCCCGCCAAGCGCAAACAGATCTACCACGAAATCGACTCCGTGTCGTACGAGGCTTCCAAGTACGCCATCCCCAACGAGTACGACAAGATGATGTCGATGATCGGCGCACAGGGCACCAACGCCTTCACCTCCAACGACATGACCGTCTATCAAGAGGACATCCCGAGCAACGAGGTCGAGCGCTGGCTGAAGATCGAGGGCGAGCGTTTCGCCAACCCTGTCTTCCGTCTCTTCCACACCGAGTTGGAGGCCGTCTATGAGGAGAAGAACATGAACATGGCCAACGACAGCCGCACGGCTTACGAGCAGATGAACTTGGCGCTGTTCCCGAACCATCCTTACGGCACGCAGACCACCATCGGCACCATCGAGCACCTGAAAAACCCGTCCCTGACCAACATCAACAAGCACTTCTACACCTATTATGTGCCGAACAACTACTGTATCGCCATGGCCGGCGACTTCGATCCCGACCAGGTCATCAAATTGATTGACAAATACTTCGGAAAGATTCAGCCGCGCTACATCCCCGATTTCACCTACGTGCAGGAGAAGCCCATCCGCGAGGTGAAGACGGTGGAGGTCTATGGTCTGGAGCCCGAGAACGTGCAGATCGGCTACCGCATTGACGCCGGCACCGGTTCCCGCGACGTGCTCCTCGCCGAGATGGCCGACGCCGTGCTGATGAACGGCTCCTGCGGTATCATCGACGAGAACATCAACCAGAAGCAGCTGGCTCTGTCTGCCTCCTCCGGCGTGAGCGACCTCAACGACTACGCCTACTTCCGTCTCTATGGCAGACCGAAAGAGGGACAGACCTTGGAGCAGCTGAAAGACCTCTTGCTGCAACAAATCGAGATTCTGAAATCCGGCAACTGGGACGCCGACCTGCTCACCGCCGCCATCAACAACCGCAAACTCAGCGACATGACCTCCTTGGAGAGCAACAGCAACCGCGCTATGGCGATGGCCTTGGCATACCTCGCTCACCGCAGCTGGCAGGATGTCATCAACGAGACCGAGAACATGAGCTACGTCACCAAAGAGGACGTGGTCGATTTCGCGAGACGCATCTTCAAGAACAACAACTACGTGATTGTCTATAAACGCCAGGGCGAGCAGCGCAACGTGCAGAAAGTCGACAAGCCCGAAATCACCCCCGTGGTCATGAACCGCGACGTGGAGAGCACGTTCCTGACGGAGGTCAAGAACATGAAGGTGAACCCCATCGAGCCCGTCTTCGTCGATTTCAACAAGGACATGCAGAAGGGCAAGGCCAACGGCAACGAGATTCTCTACGTGAAGAACACCGACAACGGCCGCTTCCAGCTCGTCTATCGTTACAACTACGGCAGATTCTATGACAAGAAAGCCGGTATCACCAACAACTTCCTCGACCAGTTAGAGAGCGAGAACCGCTCCCTCAGCCAGATCAACCGTCAGATGTACGACCTCGCTTGCTCCTATTCCATCGGTTTCGGCGACAAATATGCCACGGTCCGCATTTCCGGTCTGAGCGAGAACATGGAGAAGGCCATGGCCATCGTGGAGGACATCCTCAACAACCCGAAGATCTCCGAGGAGTCCGTCAAGAACTCCATCGCCGACGTGCTGAAATCCCGTAACGACGCCAAATCGCGCCAGCAGACTATCTTCCAGAACATGCTGCGCTATGCTTCCTTCGGCAAAGACAACGTGCGCAAGTATTTCGTCACCAACGAAGAGGTGCAGAAAATCAAAGCCCAGGATGTCGTCGACCAGATCAAGACCATGACCTCCCAGCCGCAGCGCATCCTCTACTACGGCGACCTGAGCCTCACCGACTTGCAGAAGGTCATCACCGACAAGCACAGCGTGCATCCGGCCAAGAAACCCGCGAAGATGGGTCCCGACTACGACCGTATCGCCACGAAGGAGAACGCGGTCTATTTCGCCCACTACGACGCCAAGCAGTCCCTGTGCCGTCAGCTGAGCACCTCCGTCCCCGCCAACTGGGGTTTGAGCCCGCAAATCGAGATGTACAACGAGTACTTCGGCGGCAGCATGAACTCCATCGTCTTCCAGGAAATCCGCGAGAAACGCTCCTTGGCCTATTCCGCCGCCGCCTACTATGTGGAGCCCAGCGAGAAAGGCAAGTGCAACTACAACATGACCCACATCGGCACGCAGAACGACAAGCTGATCGACGCCATGGAAGCCTTCACCGACCTGTTGGACAACATGCCGGTGTCGGAGCTGAACTTCGACTTGGCCAAGACCTCCCTCATCTCGCAATACCGCACCAACCGCACCCGCAAGATGAGCATCATCAACTACTACCTGACCTGCGAGGAGATGGGCCTGAAGACCCCGCTCGACAGAACCAGCTACAACCTCATCCAGAAGATGACCATGAACGATGTGGTGAACTTCAACAAGAGCTACATCAAGGGTCAGAAGCGCGTGGTGGTCGTCCTCGGCAACGAGAACGAGGTGGACCTGAAGGGTCTGGAAAAATACGGCCACGTCAAGAAACTCTCCTTGGAGGAGATTTTCGGATACTAAGATATCATCCTTCCTGATCAAAACCGCGGAGCTCCCTTTCGGGAACCCCGCGGTTTTGCTATTATAACTCGTAACCTTTGGAAATCCGTAACCCCCTACCCGACGCTAACTTTGCCGGCCGAGTCTCTTGAGCATACGTCTCACCTTGCGGCTCCGTTTCACCAGCCATTCCTCAATCAGCTCCGCTTCCGTTTTGGGCACCTCAGCATCCGCTTTCCGGCGTCTTCTGGCGTTGGAGAACCGGATGTAGGCCCCGATATGGCGACTCTTCTTGTCGTGATAGATCTCGTCGAACGGGATAAGCACAGCCGAATCCTCGATGTTGTGCATCAGGCGGTTGACAGCCGTGCCGAACATGGACATCCGGGAAGTGACGGAGATATAGGCCGACACGTTGGGCGGGACATTCTCCCCTCTCATCTTGGCCGCCGCCTTGAGCAATTTGTAATCTTCCAGCAAATCATCCTTGTTCACCACCAGATCCATCAACTCAGGATCGGATTCTGGCATGACGGTCTGGTCGTCCCACGGGCGGACAAGTTCCTCTTTGTCCCCATAATGTTTCCACAAGAAGTGGTATATCAAATCTTTGGCGATATGGTCGTAAGAGGGGTAGAGGGTGATCTTGCCGAAGAAGTAGAGCAGGTCAGGGTGTTTCATGATGATGGCCACGAGCCCGTCCCACAAGTTGTCGAAGGCGAATATGGACTTGGCGCCGCCCTTGGAGCTCTGATACTCCGGGGCCACGAAATTGCGTCCGAGCTCGATGACATGCGGCAGGTACTCGTTGATGAACTTCTGGGAGAACCGGAACTGGTGGGAGCTTGCCAACACCGGCTGGCCGTTCTCGTCGAACGTAGCGTCCGAGCCGAAGAGGAACCGGTAGCCCCCGATAATCGCCTCGTTTTCGGGATCCCAGACGATCAGCTGTTTGTAGGGTTTCCCCATCTTGTCGTATTCATCGAGATCGACGGCGTTGCCGGTGGCGCCCCCCGCCTCGCGGAAGGCCAACTCGCGCAAGCGGCCGACCTCCGTGACCACATTGGGCGAATCGTGCCAGGTGACGATGTACAGCTCGTTGTGTCCTTTGTTGGTGTCTTCCAGCTTCTTGGATTTGGTGAGCTCTGCCTTGAGCAGCTCGACGGGAACGGGATCTATTATCTTAGTATTCATAATGATAGGGGTTGTCAATCAATCGAAGATGGCCAGGGGTTGGAGACGATGCCGGCCATGTCGAGCATCGTCTGGTGTGCGAGGTCGCGTATCCGGGCCACCTCGGCTTTCCGGGGAACGGTGAGGTCGGGCACGATCGGGTCGCCCACGTGGATGGTGAGGAGCGGTTCGCCTTTGCCGAAGAGCTTGCGCCATCCGGTGCGGGGCCTGAACGAAATCACCAGCGGGACCACCGGGAGGCCGTGGCGGTAGGCCATATTGAAGGCGCCGGTCTTGAAGGGTCTGAGCGGGGCGTAGAAGCGCCAGCTGCAGCTTTCGGGGAACAGGTGTATCCACTGTTTGTTGGCATGCAGTTCGTCCATCGCCTTGTCGAAGGCCCTGAGTCCGCTGAGTTCTTCCGGGATGGCGACGCCGCCGATGGTCTTCATCAGGAAGCCGTCCTTGCCGCGGAAGGGCTGGGCGTACATGGGGATCCAGGCCCTGCGGTAGCGCATCGCCTGCAGCACGCAAATCATATCCCAACGGTGGACGTGGTTGCAGACGGTCATCATCCCGTTGGCGAAGAGTTCGCGGTTCCGGCGTATCTTCTCGCGGCCTTCTATCTTGATTCCGAAACGGATCCAGTTTGCCGGGAAGGCCACCAGCCACGTAACGAGGTATATCAGGAAATGCCATATCCTGAACGTCAGGGATTTGTCGAGATAGGGGTAGGTCTCGTCGAACTTGATGTCCTTGAGTTCCCCGCGTATGGGAGCCATCTTCACGAACGGGTCGTCACCGGAAAATTCCTCCGGCGGTTCAGGGACGTACACCTCTTCCTTCACCTTGAAGTTCCGGTATGCCGGTCCAAATGCTGAATAGTCCTTTGCCATACAAGTATTTTATCGAGGTCTCCCGATTTTGATTATTCGTTAAAAATAGAGCTGCAAAGGTATAAAAAATTTCAAAGCGTAATAGATGGCATTTCTATTTTAAGGTCATGTCGCAAACTATGACACGCTTCCTACTGTACTCCTGAAATTTCAGGGTGCCTCAACAGCAAAAACAGGCGTTTTTTGCCGGTTGTCGCGGCCGCCGTCACATGTGGTGATGACGAACAGGCCGTACTGGATATTGAAAAGGGAGTTGCTCATAGATATCAGTACCGAAAAACGAGTGCAAAAATAGAAAAAAATGATGACATGGGAGGTTTCTGTTTGTGTTTTCCATTTCATACAACATCCCACCCATTTCATACAACAGGCGCCTCGACGGTGCGCTACCAGCGGACAGCAATGCTATTTTTGCCGCGTATTTCAAAAACCAAGGCAATGAGAAAAACCATCCTGATGTGCGCCGCCGCGCTGCTGTGTCTCT